>Ga0207416_1001577_pt1 | contig 29231 bp, 24 predicted proteins | sample PaiPotPPM11metaG_FD_184107 | JGI IMG/M metagenome (GOLD analysis project Ga0207416, IMG submission 184107) | Iron sulfur acid spring bacterial and archeal communities from Banff, Canada, to study Microbial Dark Matter (Phase II) - Paint Pots PPM... ... | reverse complement strand
GTCCTCGGCACGTCGCCGCGCCCCTAACCGGTCTGACTCTCTCTGACCGAGATCGCACAGTCCGAACCCATGGTGGTCGACCGGAACGTGAAGCGAGCTAATCGGACCGCCGTCCGCGTTTGGAGCCGCTACCGCGCCGACGCGGTCACGGCGCTGCTAGTCGCGGCAGTGATCATCGTGGGCGCGTACTCCGAGGTCGCATTCGGCGGTAGGACCTTCAGCACAGCCCAGGCGTCTCGTGGAGTCGACGCGTGTGCGTACAGCGACCCGCATTGCCCGATCGCGCAGAACGACCCCAGGGTCGACCTGTTCCCGCAAGCCTGGCAGCTCGCTCCGTGGGCCCACGTCACGTCGGCGAGTCTTCGAGCGCACCGCGCACCGCTATGGAACCCCTACGAGGCGGGAGGCGCGCCTCTCGCCGCCAACATGTCGAGTGCCGCGCTCGACCCGCTACTGCTTCCGGTCAATCTTCATCCCAGCCTCCTGACATGGGACGTCATCTTCCTCCTGACCTTCGCCCTCAACGGCATTGCGACATTCGTCCTCGCGCGCGTCCTGGGCCTCCGTCGACCCGCTGCGACGGCGGCGGCACTCACATACGCGCTGTCCGGGTTCTTCTTCCGCGATGGCAACAACGCCTTCATCCGAGTCCACCTCTACATGCCACTGCTCCTGTTAGTCATCGAGTGGCTCTTCCGGCGGCGCGGATCGCTGCCGGTTCTCACACTCGCGCTTGGTATTGCCGGCTGCATGCTCGTCGGGATGCCCGAGCCGGCGTTCATCATCTGCTTCAGTTCCGGCATCTACGCTGTTGCCCGCCTCTTCGCTGGCCCACGGACGGATACTCGCGTCGTTGAGGTCACCCGACTTGGCGGAGGCGCTGTCCTCGGGCTGATGCTCGCGGCACCATTGCTGTTGCCGTTCGCCGAGTACCTCGCCCACGCCAAGACGTTCAAGAGCGGCGCCGGCTCGCACGCCGATCCCACTGTGAACCTGGTCAATTGGATCGCTCCAAAGGTCCAGGCCGGCGGGACGTGGACCGGAACCTGGACCTGGATCGGGGCGGGTGCCGCGGTCGCAGCTGTCGTCGCGCTCGCGAGCCCCGGCCGCATGCGGCGGAACTGTGGATGGCCGCTCGCCGCGGTCAGCGCCATCCTGATCCTCAAGTTCTATGGCGCTCCCGTCGCGAGCCTGATCGGCCACCTGCCGGGAGCAGCACAGGTGCTGTGGCCGAGATGGGGCACGCCCGAGCTCACGCTCCCTCTCGCGCTGCTGGCCGGCATCGGGGTCGAGGCCGTTGCGAATCGAGACGTGAATCTCCGCATCCTGGCCATCTTGCTCGGGACCGCGGCCATCGTGGTCGCCGCGGTCGTGACCCGGGACCACGACAAGCTCCTTCTCGGAACGCAGAGCCTCAAGGCCGGAGGGCTCGGAATCGCCGCTGTTGTCGCTGTACTCGTCGCGGGGCTAGCTATCTGGCGTCGTCCGCGGGCAGCGAGCCTCGGGATCGTCGCCGTAATCGTCATTGAGCTGCTCGTGCTCACGCCCCGCGGTTTCTACTCGCCCCGTCGGAACCCTTTTCCCAACGAGGGCTGGATCCGGAGCGTGAGCGCCCTGGCGCGTAGTCCCGGCTACTCGCGAATTTTCAGCACGGACGGTCTTCTCTTCCCCAACACCGCGGGTGTGTATCAACTCGCTGACCCGCGTGTCGTGGACGCCATCTACGTCGAGCGGTATTTTCGTTATTTCCACACGTATGTGTCTGGGGGAACCTTCGACCGCTGGATAGCGACTGGCCCGACTGAGACCTTCCCGGCCATCTTCGACAACCCAATGTTCGATCTCATGGGTGCTCGCTACGTGGTCCAGAAGCACCCGTTCACGACGACCGACTCGAACTACCACATCGTCAAGCGGACGCCGGGACGAGTGATCTATGAGAACACGGCAGCGCTCCCCCGAGCGTTCGTCGTGCGCGACGTCCGCACGGTCCCGAACGAGTCCGCGACCGTCGCCTACCTCAACCGCCACGCTTCGAAGAACACGGACGGGTCGCTGCACCCGGTTCTGGACCCGCGGACCCAAGCTGTCATCGAGGCACCCGGGACGCCTTCGGGAGCGGCCCGTCGATCGAGTTGTGTGAACAGACCGTACGACATCGCCACGATCACTCACTACGACCCCTCCCGCATCGAGGTCCGCGTCAACGCGCCGTGCGGTGGCCTGCTGGTCGTCAGCGACACCTATTTCCCCGGTTGGGAGGCCGGTGTCAACGGACGGACCGCCACGATCTACCCGACTGACCTCGCCTTCCGAGGAATACGCGTGCCCCCAGGACGGAGCAGCGTCACCCTTCGCTACCGTCCTTCCAGCTTCCGCGCCGGCCTGCTGGTCGCCCTGCTTGGCGTGCTCGGATTCGCGGGAGTCGCCGTCGGCTCGCGCTGCGTGGCGCGCCGCCGACGCTCGAGGCGCTGATCGAGCGAATGGGGCGGCGCTGGCCAACTCCACGCTGGCGTGCCGTTCCGCGCCCTCGACGTGCCACGTCCTCACCGACTCCGCGGGCCATTGGCATCGCTCGTGAACGCGCGGCACGGGTCATATCTACTCGTGCCAGCCCGACCGCGAGGGCAAGCACCGAGACACCGGGTGATGCGACACGCGATGCGTTCGGCTCTCGACTCGCCACCTAGGACTCCGGCTGGTCGTCTCGTCCGTGTTCGGGATTAGCCTCGCGTGGCGTGGAGCGTGACGAGAGCCGCATGACGCTGGAGTGGACCGGGGAGCGGTTCGTACCCGGCGCGGGAGGCGCAGCCATCGCGTACGAGCACCGCCATCGATACCTGGTCGCTGAGCGTATGGCCGCTGGGCGGCAGGTGCTCGATCTTGCGTCGGGCGAAGGGTACGGCAGCAACCTCCTGGCGCAGCGGGCGGCCCTGGTCGTTGGCCTGGAGATCGACGTCGAGGCCGTCGCCCACGCCGACGCCAAGTACCAGCGTGACAACCTGCGGTTCGTGCGCGGCGATATCCGGCGTGCACCGCTGGTTGCCGGGGTCTTTGACGTTTTGACCTGCTTCGAGGTGATCGAGCACGTGACTCGTCCGGAACTCGTATTGCAAGAGGCGCGTCGACTGCTGCGGCCAGATGGCGTGCTGGTGATCTCGACCCCGGAGCGCAAGGAGTACTCCGACGCTCGGCACTTCAAGAACGAGTTTCATGAACACGAGTTCTATGAGGACGAGTTCAGAGCCTTCTTGCAGTCAGCCTTTCCGTGCGTTGAGGTATTCGGACAGCGACTGCTCACCACGTCGGCGTTGTGGCCACTAGACCCGCCAATCCCGAAGGACCTGCCGGCAGCCTTCCTCACGGGAACCGTCGCGACGGCCGATCCCGCTGAGGGCCTCCCACGGCCGCAGTACTGCATCGCGGCCTGCGGTGGCGAGGAGGCGCATGTCCGCGAACGCGTTGACCAAAGTCTCTCGTTGCTCGTCGATCCGCTTCAGGAATGGATCGACGAGTACGACCAGGGGATCGAGGCTCGCGCCAACCTTGAGCTCGAGGTCGTCGATCTGAAGGCGCACACGGATTTGCTGCTTTCGATCAAGGCCCACCACGAGGAGCAGATCGCACAGCTCACGAGTGAGGTCGAGACGCTTCGCATTCGTCTCCGCGAGCTGTACAAGAGCACGAGCTGGCGACTGACCCAGCCTCTTCGCGCCACATCGCGACTGCTGGCGTCCCTTCGTCGCCAGGGTTTCTGACGTCTCGAGGAGCTTGCGCAGCCGAGCAGGCTGGTCACATTCGACGGCCCCCCTCGCCCCCCGACAGTCCACTGTGCCAATGACGCGGGAGAATGGATTGCGTCAGCGTCGTGAGCGGTACCGGATGGGCCGCGCGACGATCGCTAAGCCGGCGGGAAACTCAAGCGCCGAGAACGTGCACGAGCGCGCACCCGAGGCGAGTACTTGCGCCCAGAGGTCGGCGCCGAACTCGGTCTCGACCCGCAGGTCCGGCTGGGCACTGCCCTCGTAACCGTGGAAGCTCGACGGCAGGCCAGAACGTGACCTGGTGAGCCGACCGTAGATAAGCGGGACGGTGAAGGCGACGAACCCGTCTGGCCGGGTTACGCGAAGACACTCAGCCAGCGCTCGCCCCGGATCGTCGACGTGTTCGAGGGTGTCGGAGTGAAGCACGACATCGAAGCGATCGGCCGGAAACGGAAGGTTCTGGACATCCACAGCGGGATATTCGGCGAGAATATGCCGCGGGAACGCACACATGAACGGGGTCAACTCCCCTGCTCGATTGACCTCGAGGATGCGAAGCAGCGGGTGTCGCAAGGCAAGCGCGCTAAACGGCAGCGACAGGCCCAACTGCTCCATCACGGCGTGAGCCAGGGCCATCGAGCGCATCTTCGATCCGCACTCGACGCATCGCAGGCCTTGCTGCCGGTCGATGTAGCGCTCTTCCTCAGGCGTCAATTCCCAGGCCTCGATCAGCTCCTTCCACAGTGCCGGTGACTGCTCGAATGACGTGCCGAAGCAACATGGACAGCGGAGTGACGCTCCCGGCAGGGCGGACCGATCTGACCGGTGCACCGTGCGGACGGCGAAACGCAGGGCATGGCGGGTCGCTGGATCCCTCGCGTGGGCGATGGCTTGACCTGAGTTGCGGACGATCTTGCGCATGCTCAACATTCTCTGGTGACGCCGGCCGGTCGCTCTACGCTAACGATCGGTTGGTTGCACGAGGCACCGTCCTCGCCGGCGGCGGCGTGCAGAACGAGCGACCAACGGCTCGGATTCGTCAACTGCTGTCACAGTTCGGTGAGCTCAGCAGGGAAGTAGACCGCTCCGGCAGTGCCGAGGCCGGTATGGGCGGCAACGGAGGGGCCGACGGCGTACCGAACGAGGTCCACAACCTCAGCGCGGCGCCGCAGGCGCACGACGAGCGCGTCCGCGAGCTCCGCGGCGGCGGCGTCGCCGACGCCCACACGCATTCGACGGTGCTGCGCGGCGCGCGCAAACTCCTCGTCCATCGACTTGGCTGCGGCATCCACGTCGTCCGCGTTGCCGACGATCTCCATCGTCCCGGCCCGGAGCGCGACCACGGTCAGTCCTTCCCCGGCCTCGGCCCCCTGGCGTAACCGTCCCCCGCGGCGCGCCAAGTCTGCCGCCCCGACGACGAACACGTTGCCGACCTGTTCAGCGACGGCGCGCGCCGCGGCGGCCGCCTCATCGAGCCCGGAGCCTCGCTCCAGCGCGAGGCCCGCGGCCCACACGCAGCAGGCGACGGGGAACGAAGCGGTGCCGGTGTCGACCAACTCCACGGGGATGGCCGCCTCATGCGCCGCGAGCCGTGCGCTGTCCAGCGTTGCCGAGGTATTCGAGCCAATGTGCACTGACAGCACCGCGGTCGCACCCCGGCCGGCGGCCCGCTCATAGGCCTCGAGGAAGGCTCCGGGAGAAGGCGCAGCCGTCGAGACGCTGGCTCCCGCATCAAGTCGGGCATAGAAGTCGGCGGTGATGAGGTCGACGCCCTCGGCGAACGCCTCACCGTCGACGACCACCGTGAGCGCGACCACCTCGACACCGAAGCGCGTGCGCAGGTTGTCGGGCAGCATCGCGTTCGAGTCGGTGACGAGCGCGATCACTGCTGGCGCCGATTCTCCTCGAACCGCTTCCAGCGTTCAGCGCGCCGAGCCTGATAGAAGCGCCCCATGATGATGGAGGCGCCCACGGTCTGGGAGATCGGAAGTGCCATCGTCGGGTCCGGACCCCACAGGTTGGGAAGGTCAACGAGCCACCAGACGACGGACGCCAACACCCACACCGAGCAGCTGAGCTGCATGGCTCGTTCCGTGTTGCGCAGCTTCGCCGCGCCGAGCCCTGCCACCGCGGCGTCGAGGGGAAAGAAGGGAGGGAACACGGCCAGCACCGAACCGCCGGACGTCGCCACGCCCATGCCGCCACGAAAACGCGTCCACACCGGCCAGATGTGGCCGGCGATGGCCGCCGTCGCCCCGGCGTAGGCGCCGACGGGCCCGCCGATCGCCCAGCCGAGCACGCCTGCGGCCGCGCCCTTCACGCCGTCGACGAGCATGACGAGCGTGCCCCAGCGCTTCCCGATGACCTGGGCAGTGTTCAGCCCGCCGGGGTTGCCGGTCCCCGCGTCCCGGATGTCGACGCGGCCGCGAGTCGCGACCCGAGTCACCAGCACCGCGGTCGGGAACGTGCCGAGCAGGTAGCCGCTGCCAGCTGCGGCGGCGACCATGAACGGGTCGCTCACCGGTCCGTCCCGCGGACGACCCGCACCGCCTGGCTGGCGGCGCATCCCGGTTCGTGGGCGTTCACCACGCGCAGCACAGCAAGTCTTCCTTCGCCGACAAGTCTCGCGGACCGCCGCGTCACGGAGCACCCAGCTCGGGCGCCGGGACGCTGCCAGCACGGCTGATGCCCGTGCGCCTCCCACCCGCGCGCCGGACGCGTCGCCTGCGCTCACTGACGGCGAGTGCGACCATCAGCAGGGCCAGCCCGACCACGCCTCCGAGGGAGGCAACCCGGCCGAGCACCACCGGCGCGGGAGCGGCGCTCGTGATCTCGATCTGCACCGGCCCGGTGAGGCGCGTCGTTGGCCGCCGCACGACCAGCTGGGGCAGGCGACGGAAGACGCTGACGCCGTTCGGCGGACGCTCGGCGATTCCGACCGGGACCAGGCCGCGGAGCTCGATGAAGTTGGTGCCGGCTCGCAGGTTGGTCAAGATCGGCGCCAGGCCAGACGGGGGGTCGACCACCAACCGAAGCGTGCTCGTTGGGCCGTGGGCAGCGCTGATGACCAGGGTTCGGCCCGGTGGCGCTGCGACCCGGGGACCGGACTGATCCCCGTAGGCACCCAGGTCGTACCAGCCGGGATCGGCGACGCCAGTCGGCGTATACGCGGCGTCACGGCTTCGCAGCGCCGACTTCGAGGACCAGACCTGCCACACCGCGGTGCCGGCGCCGATGGCGAGGGCGACGGCGAGGGCGCCAGCCGTCACCCGACGGGCTGCCGGCCTGACGCGCGCAAGCAGTACGAGCACCAGAATGGTGAAGGCAGCCACGATCAGCACGACATAGGTCGTGACCCGATAGGCGAACTGCGTCTGCTGCCACGGCTTCGGTAGGTGGTACCAGGGCCGGTTCGAGAGCAGCAGCACGACGAAGCCGACTGCCAGCACCCCGAGGCCGACCACCAGCCGCCGTGCGGGGCCAACGAGTCGCCGCCACGCGACGAGCAGCCCGGCGGCGACCCAGGCGATGACGAACACCGGCAACTGGACGTAGAGGCTCGGGCTGAGCTGCGGCACCGCCGTCGGGCGCAGAGGCGAGAAGATCTCACCCGGCGTGTTGAACCAGTGGCCCGGGATCCCCGGGAAGAAGGGGTGGGCCATCTGGCCGATAGCCGTCTGGCCCGCGTACGCCAGGTCGGGCAGCAGGTACCACGCATTCACCATCGTGGCCAGCACGGCCAAACCGATGACCTGGGCGTAGCGACGAGCCGGGATCGATCGCGGGGCGGGCCAGAAAGCGCACCCGGCGATCACCGCCATGAAGGGCAGGAAGGTCGCGGCCCAGAGGACGGTGATGTTGTGGATGCCCGTCAAGGTGATGGTGCCACCGGCGAACGCCAGGACGGGGAGCACCCGCCATCGTGGTGCGCGCAAGAGCCAGAGCGCGCTGGCAGCGACGAGGGGAATCGCCGAGGTCGTCATGAACTCGGCCCAGTCGCCACGGCCATACATATTCGTGAGGTAGTAGGCAGAGGTCACGAAGACCAGTCCCGGCACGTGCACACGCCAGCCGCGCAGCCCGGCTTGCCACGCCAGCCAGCTCAAACCACCGAACGCCATCGCGAAGCCCAGGGCCCACGACAGCGCGTCTGCGACGTTCATATGGTTGCCGAGGACTGCACCGGCCGCGCCGAGCAACGCATACCCGCCGCCGCCATAGAAGGCGAAGATCGGGTAGAAGGGCCCCGTTCGATCGCTGTGCACGAAGTACGTGGGCCAGGTGCCAGCGTTGAACGCCTTCTGCTGCTGCAGAGCGAGCCACAGATGGTTGCTGAAGTCGACGGCGAACGCCCGGTGCGTGAACAGCAGCGGTGACAACAGCACGACGGTCACGACCGTTGGGACGACCAGCAGACGGCCGGCCCGCCATATCGGGCCGCGTGGTCGCCGGCTCGGTCTCGACCGGCTGCCGCCCGCGCCCACGGGTCCGGCTCGGGTTGGCGCGGCGCTCAGTCGTCCGCTCCTGCGACGAGGGCTCCGTGCATGCCACGGGCTTCAGAGGACTCGCGCCCGCCGTGAGGCTGCGAAGCCGGCTGCAGCATTGGATCCCCGCGCCGTCGCCGAGAGACTCGCCGGAGCAACCACCACCCCAGGAGTGCGAGCAGCGCGAACAGCACCAGCACGGAGACCACGAGCCCGGCCACGAATCCCGGCGGGCGGTAGGTCAACACCACGTGGGAAACCCCGGCCGGGACGGCGACGGCGCGCAACGCGTAATCGGCGCGAAGCAGGCGGGCGTCACGGCCGTTCACCCTCACGCGCCAGCCGGGGTAGTACATGTCGGCCATCACGAGCCACCCTGGCGTGCTGGTCCTGACGGTGAAGGCCGTGCCGTTGAACCCGGCTGAAACGCGGGGCGCCGCGGTCCCAGGCCCAGATCCTCTGCTGGCAACCTGCCTTGCCGAACCGATGCCTTGGTCGGCCTCGAGCACCATGCGGTCTCGGTAGTCGAAGCCCGCGGCTGTGAACCGCTGGAGCGCGGTGGACGCGTCCGCCACCACGTCTGCCCGGTGAACGAGCCAGCCCCTCGTCGGCGTACTGGCCAGGTCGTAGAGCTCGGCATCCCGGCCGAGATACACCGGTCGCAGCGCCACCCCATTTCGGGCCGCGTTCGCCGTCACGGGCTGGTTGAAGGCGGGGCTCACGATCAGGGTGGTGACACCGACTCGGGGCAATAGGTCGAGCCGGGTCTGCTCAGCGTCGAAGCCAAGGGACCGGGTTCCAAAGCCGCCGGCGATGAAGCTGCCGACGGATTGGATCTTGAGCGCGGCGTCCACCGATCGACCCGCCACCACCGTCCAGAGCCTGCGGACCCGGCTCGGAACAACGTTGCCGTACCCGTCTGCCGTCTCAAGGAGAAAGACCTCGTTCTGGTTTGCGAACAGAGCACCGAAGCCGATCAACCGCTGCGGCGAAGTCCGGGGCCGCTGACGGCTCCGGGTCTCGGCGGCGACGATCGCTGGCGTCGCCGGGTACAGCAAGGCGCTGCGTCGCGGACTGAAGGGAGGGTTCACGTGCTGCGCGTAGTGAACGAGCTGGACCGCCGTCGCCCCGACCGCCCCGAGCCCGATGGTCATCGCCACCGCCGAGCCCACAACGCGCACGTCGAGCACAGGAGCTCTCACGCGGCGCACGATCCGGGCCGACCAGTCGATCACCAAGTCAAGGCCCACCGCAGCGAGGATGACCATGCCGAGGTCGAACACCCACAGCAAGTACCCGGTGGTCGAGATGCGTGACATACCGGGGATGAACCGGTAGCCCACCCACGTGATGATCGGCGTGCCGATGGCGAACAAGAACGTCACGGTGGCCAACCACCGGCCGAGGGCGGCGCCAGGACGTCGACGCAGGAACCCGACCATCGCTAAGCCGAAAGGCACGATCCCGACGAAGGCTCCACCGACGAACAGCGTGATGAGGGTCGGCCCACCGCCGGAGAAGACCCGCTCAAAGTCTCCGGCCGAGATCGTCCGGTTATGGGCGAAGAACGAGTACGAGACCGGCTGGCGGCCCCCCTGCGTCGCGCTGAGGACCGTTGGGAGGAGCACCACAGCGCTGAGCCCAACCCCGACCGCGAGCGCGAGCACCGGTGCGGCCAGCCGGCGGGGGTCGAGGTCAGCCCTGAGCCCGCGGCGATCGTCCGGGACGTCGAGCGCAAGGGCGAGCGCGTAGAGCCCGCAGACCACGAACGCCACCGCCGCGAACTGAACGTTGGCGCCGACAGCCATGAGAGCAAGCGGAACGCCTGCGAGCACGGCCGTACGCCAGGAGCTTGTCCGGGAGGAGCGGTGGATCAGCAGCAACGCGGCGGGCAGCAGCGCGCAGATCGGCAGGAAGATCTCGAGCTGCATTTGGATGACGTTCCAGCTCGCGAACATCCACGCCGTCGCACCCAGGAGCGCCGCCAACGCGTGGAGGCGGAACTCGCGGAGCAGGAGGAACATGAATACCCCGGCCGCGAACAAGTGGAGCACCAGGAAGAGGTCGTGGTTGACGCTGGGCGACACCGAGAGGGCCAACAGGATTCGGGGTGGGTACAGCACGCCGGCCGAACCGTCGGCAAACAGCGGGTTCCCGCCCATGTTGTACGAGTTGATCAGCGGGATGGTCCCGGAGCGCCATGCCCTCGTCTGGAGAGCAACGTTGGGATAGATGAAGTTCGCCTGGTCGGCTTGCGGGTAGATGAAGGGAACTCGCCCCGTCTGCCACGGCGCGAAGATCTGCTGGGTCGTCGGGACATTCGACAACGTCTTCCCGTGCAGAAGCGGGGCGAAGAACACGAGAACCACCAGACCGATGAACCCGACCGCGATCGCGAGCGACCAACGACTCTTGACCACCGCAGAGTTGATGGAGCCGCGACCGAGTTTCGTGGACGAGGCCGACGATGGCCGCGGCGGAGCCGGATCGGGTTCTCGTGGTGTGGTGCGCGCCATCGAGTGCGGAGGACCAGCCGTGAGCGGTCCAGCGGGAGCCTAACCGGATCAGCACGACACGCTCGTGGCCGATGTCGAGCCGGTGACGCTCATCCGGAGTGAGCGCGGCTCTGGGCTGTCGACACCACGCGACGCGCCGAGTTCGGCGTCCGCCAGCTCTCCACGCCGCGGGCCTCGCTGGCGGTTGCCCCGCATCGGCTGCGCCAGCAAGGCTCACCCGACTATCTCGCTCACGGGACGGATTTCGACGCCTTGCACCGAAGCCTCGAAGCAGCCGGTCTGACGCAATGAACCCGACCGGCGGACCCCGTGATCAACGCGGGCCGTGGCACGTTCAGCGTCGCGGTCCCTCGTCAGCCGACCACGCCGAACGAGATCCCGACTCTTCCCACGCGACACCCCGCCAGGTGTTCGGAGGCGTCGGTGACCTCCTCGTCGGTGTGGCCGTCGTCGTGCTGCTCACGCTCGTGTTCTTCTGGCCCGTCGTAGCCGGCAAGACCCTGTCCAACATCCCGTCGGCACAGCGAGCGTTCGCGCCGTGGCAAGGAGTTGGCAAACCGACGCGCCCCTATCTGCAGACCGACCAGGCGACGTACGTCTACCCGCTCACCGTCCTCGAGACTCGCGCCTGGCGGACCGGATCGATCCCCATGTGGAACCCGTACAACCTCGGGGGCAACCCGCTCCTCGCCAACGGACAAGCCGGCGTCCTCTACCCGCCACGGATCCTGTTGGCCCTCACGACGTCCCCGACCGTGGACCATGACCTGTTCGTGATCCTCCATCTGTTCGCGAGCGGGCTCTTCACCTTGCTCTTCCTCAAGGAGCTGCGGTTCCGGCTGTGGTCGGGGCTCCTCGGCGCGGCGGGATGGATGTTCGCCAGCTGGAACACCATCGTGATGCAGACCGAGACCGTTCTGCCGGTGATCGCGCTCCTGCCGCTGGCCTTGCTGCTCATCCACCGAGCGGGACGGACCCGGTCGTGGCGCACGGCGGCGCTCGCCGGCGTCCCTTTGGGACTCATGGCGCTCGGCGGCCAGCTGGAGCTCGTCGCCATCGCGTTCGTCGTGTGTGCGCTCTACGCCGGCGCCTTGGCGCTCGGCGACAGCCGGCCAGAGCGCCGAGGCGCCAGGCGTCTCGTTGATCCGTTGCTCACCATCGGCGTCGGGACGGGCCTCGGTGCAGCCGCGCTCGTTCCGACGCTGCGCAACGCAAGCCAAGGTGCGCGTCAGCCCGTCTCATACGCCGCCTTCGCGGCCTCGCACACGATCTCGACCGGCCAGTTCCGTCACGTGTTCTCGTCGGGAGTCCCCGATGTTCGGGTGAACGTCTTCGGCACCGGGGTGTACTTGGGCCTCGCGGTCATCCTCCTCGCGTTCGTCGGCGTACTCGTTCGCCGACCCGGGACGGCGCTCGGGCGCTGGCTCGCGGTTGGGACGTTCCTCTTCGCGATCGGCGCGCCGATCGTCGCGTGGCCCGCGTACCACCTCATCCCCGGTGTCTCGAGGCTCGATTCGACGGGCTACGTGCTGTGGCTCTTCGACTTCGGGATCCTGATCCTGGCCGCGGCTGGGCTCGACGCGCTGCTCGATTGGTCAAACCGCCAGGAGCGTCGGTCGGCAGTTCCGGCGCGCCACGGACTGGCCTCGATACCGACCGCCGCGACACTGGTCGCCGTCGTAGCGATCACCGCCACGGCGTGGCAACTCGTCGACTACGGACGATCGATCAACCCGCCGTTCGTCACTCGTCGGGGAGCCTCGTTCTACCCGGTGACGCCAGCGATCCGCGCCCTCGACCAAGACCGCCGTCTCCGCGCCCGCAGTGAGCCTCAGCGGCTGGTCGGGTTCAACGCTGTGTTCGGCGACACCAGCATCGTGATCGGAGCCGAGGACGGTGGCGGTTATGACTCAGTCGTCCCCGCCCGCGTTCGAGACCTCTGGCGGCTCGTCGGTGGCATCCCCGGGCCAGCGATCCACAAGCTCGGCCGGCTTTCCCCGTTCAAGTTCTCGGGCTCCTACTACACATACTTCTTCCCCACACCGACCCGCTACGCCCTGCTGCCGCGCCTCGGCGTCACCACCCTGGTCGCCGATCCCGCCTCGGCTCGGCAGCTGCAAGCGCAGCCGCGACTCACCGCACCGTTGGTGCTCCGACCGATCTACAGCGGAGGAGACGCCTCGGTCTTCGACATCGCCGGAAGCCAGCCCCGGGCTTGGGTGGTCCATCAGGCGGATGTCGTCGCAAACCCAGGACAGGCGCTCCAGCGCTTCGCCTCGACGTCGTTCGACTATCGGAACCGAATGCTCGTCGAACCGGATCAGCGCCTCGGGGCGGCCGGACGCGCTTCGCGCCGAGGGAGCGAGCCCGGCGTGGTCGCGGCCCGCGAGTCGATCAGCGTCAACGAGACGACGTACTCGGTCGACAGCGCGTCAGCGGGATGGCTCGTTATGGCCGACGCCTGGGCGCCTGGCTGGCAGGCGACCGTGAACGGCCGGGCGGCCTTCGTGAGACGCGCTGACTACGCGTTTCGCGCCGTGGCCGTCCCAGCCGGCCGGTCGCACGTCGTCCTCCGTTATCGCTCGCCGGGGCTCGTCCTCGGGCTCGTGGTGTCCGGGGTGACCGTGCTTGGGCTGTTCGTACTCGTCGCGGTCTCCTTGCCGTCCCGGCGGCGAGCTCGGGCAACAGCACGCGAGCACTGACGGCCGGACCATCCGCGGAGGCAGCGCGAGACTCTCGGTGTCGCGCCGTGTGCGGTGTCCGGTGGAAAGGCGCGACTCCATCTGCCTCGTCAAGTGGGCAGCCCGGAGGCCATTGCGCGTCGCCCGATATGCTGCGTTGGCGGAAGTGAGCCTGGCCGGGAAGAGATCCGTGCACGTGAGCGATTCGACCCCACATGTGTCGCGGCGGTACACCGAACGCGATCACGAGTTCCGGGACCACGACCGGTACGCGGGCTCCAAGAACCATGTGACCTTACGGTGGCTCAGCGGTGAGAACCGGGGTTCGCGCCTGTTCAACATCGGCTGCGGGAACGGCGTCTTCAACGGCCAGGCCGCCGCCGCCGGGTTCGAGGTCACGGCCTTCGAGCCGGATCCTGACGCGTTCCGGATCGCGGCAGCCACGGCGCCTCCGCACTGCTCGGTCGAGCAGCGCACCCTCGCTGAGATCGATGGCGAATCGGTCGCAGATGTCATCGTGATGCACGACGTACTCGAGCACATCGAGGATGATCACGCGGCCGTCCGACGGCTCCGGAGACTGCTCCGTCCAGGCGGTCAGCTCATCCTTAGTGTCCCGGCGCTCCCGAGCTTGTTTGGCATGCACGACGAGGAGCTTGGCCACTGCCGCCGCTACACGCGCAAGTCACTCAGGGCCGCGCTCTCCCCGACCTTCCGTATTCGGCGATTGCGGTATTTCGGGATGTGGGCCGTTCCGGTGGTGTTCTGGTACTCGCGGTACCGGCGGAGGCCCTACCCATATAGCCGCGTAGAGCAAGAAGGACTGGCCGCACAGTGCCTCGGTCTCGTCTGCCGCATTGAGGAACGAATCCCGGTTCCTATTGGCACGTCACTCATCTGTGCCGCCGACTGAACCGAGCCGGGACTCGCGAGGAGACGACGTGGTCTCGGACGACCTTGTACCTGCGGCGGGCGAGCACACGAACTCGATGACTGGTGAGATCGAGTTGTCGGTCGTCGTTCCCGTCTACAACGAGGAAGCCAATATCGGCCCCTTCCTGTCGCGGGTGGTCCCGATCCTCGAGGAGTCGGCCGCGAGCTACGAGATGATCTTCTGCGTCGACCCCAGCTCGGACGCGACGGAACAGACGCTTGCCGAGGCTCGACGCGCGAATCCGAAGATCAAGTACGTAGTGTTCTCTCGGCGGTTCGGACAACCCGCGGCCGTACTCGCAGGGGTGGAGCTCGCCGCCGGCCGCGGCGTCGTCGTCATCGACGTCGACCTTCAGGATCCCCCTGAGCTCATCCCCGAGATGCTCCGCATGTGGCGCGACGGCTACGACGTCGTGTACGGCCAACGGACCGGTCGCCGCGGCGAGACGGTCATCAAGCGATTCGTCTCGGCGTTCGGGTACCGACTCATCTCCAGACTCAGTGACGTCGAGATTCCGCCCCACACCGGTGATTTCCGACTCATGGATCGCCGGGTGGTGGACCAGTTGCGGACGCTGCCCGAAAGCCACGGTTTCCTCCGGGGACTCGTGGCGCTCGTTGGCTACCGCCAAGGTCCGGTCACCTTCGAGCGCTCCGCGCGGCACGCAGGGACCGGCAAGTACAACCGCTTCTTCGGATCCATGAAGATCGGCTTGAACGGCCTCATTGGTTTCTCCAGCGCACTGCTCGATCTCAGCACGCTGCTCGGATTCGTTGCCGCGGTCGGCGCCTTCGTCCTGGCGGTCGCCTATGCCGGCTTCAAGTTCGCCGGTGTCCACTTTCCTGTCGGGAATCCCACGATCGTCGTGCTGATCTTGCTGATCGGCGGCCTGCAGCTGATATGCCTCGGGATCGCCGGCCAGTACCTGGGGCGGATCTACGAGGAGGTCAAGCACCGGCCTCGGTACATTATCGATCGGGTCGAGGGCATCGACGCGAGCGCTCCGAGCAGAGTCGGCCCGATCCGGGAGCGGACCGTAACCGTGGCACCCGCGGCGCGGCGTTCGTGACGGAACCGCGGCACAGTGCTCGGCCCCACGGGACCGGGCGCAGCGTTTCAGTTCTGCGTTCCCAAAGGCCCAACGCCGCGTCGCTGAAGCGCTGGACACCGGATCCAAGCCAAGGGCATGACGGCGCATCGCTCCGTGCGGCCGCGTGAACTGGGTCATCCCGCGCTTCGAAACCCGCCGCATGATCACGAAGTCCCGACAGTTCTTCCGCAGGTGGCAACGGCGTGCCTACGACGTGCTGTCGTTGCCGCTCGCTGCCTTGTTCGTCTTCGATAGCGAGCGAGTTCATCCTGATTACGCGTTGACTTGGAGGCGCAGGACGGCGCTCGCGGTACGCATGTACCGCAACACGCGTCACATTCGCACTGGCACCTCCTACAAGGCACATCTGGCCATGGCGGCGAAGCTCCTCGAGCTACCACCCGACAAGCAGGGTGTCGTCGTCGAGTGCGGCTGCTGGCTCGGCGGCTCAACGGCAAATCTGTCGTTGGTGTGCGACATCGTGGGCAGAGATCTCATCGTCTACGACTCTTTCGAGGGACTGCCCGTTCCGGACCCCCGAGACAAGTTCGCATGGCAACCCGGTGCAGGTGCTGGGGATTATCGGGGTGACCTGGAGGTCGTGCGAGCGCACGTCGAGCGCTACGGCGCGCTCGATCGCTGCCACTTCCGGAAGGGCTGGTTCGAGGACACCCTTCGTCACCATAGGGAGCCGATCGTCTTGTGCTTCCTCGACGTCGACTATCAGGCCAGTCTCCACGAATGTGTCGTGAATCTCTGGCCGCATCTCGCGGACGAGGGCTACCTCTTCATTGACGAGTACGTCCACCTCGATTACTGCGCGCTCTTCTTCTCCGAGCGATTCTGGAAGGAGCATTTCGATGCGCCGCCGCCCGGGCTCATGGGGGCGGGCACCGGCGTCGGCGTCGGCCAGTACTACCTGGGGCCGTGGCGCTGGGAGATCGATCCAACGTCCATCGCCTACACCCAGAAGGGCTCTACGGGATTCTGGGAGTACGACCCGTCGGCTTCCCCGACGCAGTGATGCCATGAGGTCGCTGCGCGCGCACCTCCAGACCGAGCGGCGCGCGAGCCGCGGCCAAACTCGTTGACCTGCGAGCTGCGTCCGCGAAGTGGACGACTCCGGTCGAGGCCAGCGCGCCCAGTTGCGGCACCGGTTCGTCCGCCTTGACGGGAGGAGGACTCGGAGCCAGCACCTCAGCGGCTATGAGCTGACACCCGGCGGAACAAGGCGGTGGGCGGCCGGACCATCACCGAATATGATCACGGCCCGCTAGTCCTCCCTTGCGATTGGACGTCGATGCCAGCGCGAGCTCGCAAACGGGACGACGCGGAGCCCGACGGCTCGGAGCACCGGCCTGCTGAGCAGGCCGAGGCCTTGGCCGCGGAGGGTCGATTCGCCGAAGCGATCGACTTGTTGACGAGGGCCAATGGTCGCGTTCGGGACCCCGCCGTCGAGGAGCGCCTCGTGCAACTCCGCCTCGATGCCTTCACGGCGACCGAACCCCGTCAAGCGTCGACCACGACGGCAGACGCTGATGACCCGTTCCCCGGCGAGACCACACCACCCGAGGTCGCGGCACGAGACCTGACGCCAGAGCTCCTCCGAAGCGGGATCCACCACCACGGTTGCTTGCTGGTGCGTGGCCTCGTCACCGGCGCTCGGATCGCCGAGCTGGTCCACGACATCGATCGGGCGTTCGCGGGGTACGACGCCCACGCAGGCGGGGCATCGACCGCGGAGACGACGCCGTGGTTCCTTCCGCTCGAGACAGCATCGGGGCCGATTCTCCGCCGCTGGGCACGAGAAGGCGGCGCCATCTTGGCGGTCGACTCCCCGCGGACACTCTTCGACGTCATCCAGATGTTCGAGGAAGCGGGTATCCGTCAGCTCGCGACTGCGTACTTGGGCGAGCCTCCCGCGATGCTGGCGCGCAAGTGCACATTGCGGCGGGTGGCAGCGTCTCGGAGCGATCCCGGGCACGCGCAGGGCAGCGGCGAGGTCGGCTGGCATCAAGACGGCGCCTTCATGGGCGTCGATATCAGGACGCTGGACGTCTGGCTGGCGCTCTCGGCGTGCGGCCGCGACGCCGCCGGGCTTGACATCGTGGCTCGACGACTGGATGGGATCGTCGAGACCGGAACGAATGGCGCACGGTACGACTGGACGGTCGCGCCCGACGTTGCGGAACGGACGGCGGCGGGACGCATCGTCAGTCCTCTGTTCGAGCCGGGCGACGCTTTGCTGTTCGACCATCTGCTGCTGCACCGCACTGGCCTGCATCCGGGCATGGTTCGGGACCGGTACGCAATCGAGGCCTGGTTCGCCGCCAGCTCTTCGTATCCGCCCGACCAGTTGCCCGTGGCGTACTGAGCATCGCCAGACCGTCGCAGGCCCACGCCATGAGCACCCGACCCCTAGCGGGGGCTGCTGAGCGACCGGCCTAGCCGCCTGAGACGTCCCTCGGCCGCGCCTTGCCTTCGCCGATCCACGGCATCATGGAGCGGAGCCGCTCCCCGACCTCCTCGATCGGATGCTCCGAGGCGCGGCGGCGCAGCGCGTTGAAGACGGGGCGACCGGCCTGGTTCTCGAGGATCCACTCTTTCGCGAACTGACCGCTCCGGATCTCGCCGAGGATGCGACGCATCTCCGAGCGTGTCGCGTCGTTGATGATCCGTGGACCGCGAGTCATGTCGCCGTACTCGGCGGTGTCTGAGATTGAGTACCGCATGTTGGCGATGCCGCCCTCGTAGATGAGGTCAACGATCAGCTTCACCTCGTGCAGCGTCTCGAAGTAAGCCGATTCCGGCTGGTAGCCGGCGTCGACCAGCGTCTCGTAACTGGACATGATGAGCTGGGTCAGGCCGCCGCAGAGCACGACCTGCTCGCCGAAGAGGTCGGTCTCCGTCTCCTCCTCGAAGGTCGTGTCGAGCACACCCGCCCGTGTTGCGCCGATGGCCTTCGCGTACGCGAGCGCGGTCTGCTTCGCCTTCCCCGTCTCATCGGCGCCCACGGCAACGAGCGACGGGACGCCGCCGCCGTCCTCGAAGGTGCGCCGAACGAGATGGCCTGGACCCTTCGGCGCGATCATCCACACGTCGATGCCAGGCGGCGGCTTGATCTGCCCGAAGTGGATGTTGAACCCGTGTGCGAAGGCGAGCGAGTCGCGCTCTTCAAGGTTCGGGGCGATGTCGCGCTCGTACACGGCGGCTTGCTCCGTGTCGGGCAGCAGCACCATGATGACATCAGCTTCCTTCACGGCCTCACGGATCGACAGCACGCGCAAACCGGTCGCCTCGGCCTTCGCCCAGGATCGTGATCCCTCACGGAGCCCGACGCGCACATCGATCCCCGAGTCCCGGAGGTTGAGCGCGTGTGCGTGTCCTTGCGACCCGTAGCCGAGGACGGCGACCCTACGGCCCTCGAGCAGCGAGAGGTCGGCGTCGGTGTCGTAGTAGATCGAGGCGGGCATCGGATCCTCCGAATGCTGCGGTGGCGACGGATCAGGGTAGCGAACCAGTGCTGGGCGCCGGCCCGGGTTCCGCTTCGTTGCTGAAAGCCGGATCCGCGGCGGGCCCCGGCACCCTCCGTCGCAGTGGCGGCGCACACGTGCTCCCGGACGGCGGGGACGCCAGCATGTCGGGCCCCAACACGTTGGAATAGGCTCCAGCCTGGTGTCGGCACGGTGCGCTGCTACGCATGGTCGCCGACGTACCCCCGAGACCAGAAAGCCGCTCCTCAATGGCTGCCCCGATCGCTGAGCGTCATGAGCGCGAGTTCGCGCGCCAGTTCCTCGACGAGTCGATCGAGATCCTCCACGCGGTGCCCGCCGACGCGTTGGACACCGTCGCCACCGTGCTCCGCCAGACCCGCGATCGTCGCGGCCGGCTGTTCTGCTGCGGCTCAGGCGGTGGCGCAGGTCACGCCTCGCACGCGACCTGCGATTTCCGAACCCTCGCTGGCTTCGAGGCGTACTGCCTGAGCGACAACGCGTCCGAGCTCACAGCGCGGGTCAACGACGCCGGCTGGGAGGGCGCGTACGCGGCGACGCTCCGGGCGTCGAACCTACGGGAGGAGGACTGCCTCCTCGTGTTCTCCGTCGGTGGTGGCGACGAGGACCGCGGGCTGAGCGTCAACCTCGTCCGGGCGATGGAGCTGGCCAGGGAGCGCGGCGCCGCCGTGGTCGGCGTCGCCGGCCGAGACGGCGGTGCGCTCGCCCGCATCGCCGACGCTTGCGTTCTGATCCCCACGGTCGACCCCGCGCACGTCACGGCCCAGACCGAGGGCCTCCAGGCACTGATGTGGCATCTACTGGTAAGCCATCCACAGCTTGCAACTCGCGCGGCGACCTGGGAATCGGGCCCCACGGCGCATTGACATGCGAGTCGTCGTCACGGGCGGTGCTGGATTCATCGGATCAAACCTGGTGGACCGTCTGCTCGCCGCGGGCCACAGGGTCGTCGCGATCGACAACCTGAGCAGCGGCCGCGACCAGTTCCTGGGCACCGCTCGACGCCACGCTTCGTTCCGCTTCGAGGAGGCAGACCTCCTCACGATGGGGTCGGACCTGCGCGAGCTCATGCACGGAGCGGATGCGACCGTGCACCTGGCAGCGAACGCAGACATACGCTTCGGTTGGCAAGACCCGGAGCGCGACCTCTGGCAAAACGTCGTCGCGACGCACCGGGTCCTCGAGGCGGTCCGCCAGGAGCACGTGCCGCGGCTGGTCTACTCATCCACTGGCTCGGTATATGGGGAGGCGACAATCATTCCGACGCCCGAGGATTCGCCCTTCCCCGTCCAGACCTCGTTGTACGGCGCGTCGAAGCTCGCCGCCGAAGGGCTGATCCAGGCCTACGCTGAGGGCACGGGACTCCAGGCGACGATCTTCCGATTCGCTTCGGTACTCGGCCCCCGCTACACGCACGGCCACGTGATCGACTTCGTGCGCGCACTTCGTCGCAACCCGAGTGTGCTCCCGATCCTCGGCAACGGTGAGCAGCGAAAGAGCTACTTCGACGTTGACGACTGCGTCGCGGCGATCGAGCTCGCGCTCACCGGCGACGAACTCGGGGGAGCGTTCAACCTCGGGATCGACGACTCGTGCACTGTCAAGGAGTCAGCGAGCTGGATCGCGACTCGGCTCGGTGTCGATCCCACGTTCGAGTTCACCGGCGGAGATCGGGGCTGGATCGGCGACAACCCGTACATCCACCTGGACATCAGCAAGGTCCGTGCGCGGGGCTGGCAGCCGACCTGCACGATCCGAGCGGCGGTCGAGCGAACCGTCGACTGGCTGCTGGCGGAGCCCTGGGTGTTGGAACTGCCCGATCCTCGAGCACACGCGTGAACGGCGCGGTAATCGTCGGTTGCGGCCTGGTCGGTCGGAAGCGCGCCGACGCGCTCCGGGCGGTCGGTGTTCCGCTCCGCGCCCTCGTCGACGCCGACCCCGATCGGGCCCGCTGCCTCGCCGAGCACTTGCAAGCGGACGTCGAGCTGGCGCCGAGCCTCCCCGAGGCCATAACGCGACCCGACATCGACTTCGCGGTCGTCGCCACGACCCACGACGCGCTCGCGTCCTCGACCGTCGCCGCCCTGGACGCCGGTTGCGACGTGCTGGTTGAGAAGCCGGGCGCCCGCCACGTCGACGAACTGGACGCGGTTGACGAGGCGGCGCGACGGTCTGGGCGATTGGTTCGGGTCGGCTACAACCACCGGTTCCACCCAGGGGTGCAGGCAGCTCATCGAGCCGTGACCGATGGCCGCTTCGGCGCGCTCTTCTCGGTGCGCGCCCGCTACGGCCATGGTGGGCGCCCCGGCTACGAGCGGGAGTGGCGGGGTGACGCCGAGCGCTCGGGCGGCGGCGAGCTGCTCGATCAGGGCTCGCACTTGATCGACCTCACCCGCTTTCTTGCCGGCGACGTCAAGCTCGCGTTCGCGGAGCTCCGCACCGACTACTGGCAGACACCCGTGGAGGACAACGCCTACCTCGCGCTCCGGACGAGCGCCGGCGCCTTCGCGTGGCTGCACGCATCGTGGACCGAGTGGAAGAACTGCTTCGAGATGGAGCTCGCCCTCCAGTCGGCGCGGCTGGACCTCCGCGGCCTGGGCGGCTCCTACGGACCCGAGCGCCTGGTCACCCACGCGATGTCGCCCGAGCTCGGCCCGCCGACGACCGCCGAGCAGGTCTGGCCCGGGCAAGACGAATCGTGGCGACAGGAGATGGCCGACGTCCGGGACGCCCTCGAGGGGCGTCCCGCGATCGGTGCCGACCTCGACGACGCTCGCGCCGTGCTCCGAATCGTCGCGGAGGCCTACAGGCGATGATCATCACCCGCACGCCCCTGCGGATCTCCCTCGGCGGGGGTGGCACCGACCTGCCCTCGTACTACGAGCGGGGCGACGGCGGGTTCTTGATCGCGGCGGCGATCAGCCGTCACGTGTACATCGCGGTCAACCGCAACTTCGACGGGGACCTGCTGCTGAAGTACTCGGAGACCGAACGCGTCGAGAAGCCCCAGGACGTAGCGCACCCATTGCTGCGCGAGGGGCTCCTCGTCTCCGAGGTGTCGGGCGGCGTTGAGGTGTCGGCCATGGCCGACGTGCCCGCCGGAACCGGGCTCGGCTCCTCCGGCGCGTTCACCGTAGGCCTGCTCCGGGCGCTCCTCACGCTCCGTCGGCGCACCGTCGAGCCAAAGCAGCTGGCCGCGATGGCCTGCGAGATCGAGATGCACCGCCTCGGTGCCCCCGTCGGCAAGCAAGACCCGTACATCACCTCGGTGGGAGGCGTCACCGCGTTCGGTTTCCGGCCTGACGGCTCGGTCGATGTGCAGCCGATCGAGCTCAGCGACGACGACCGGGACCGGCTCGAGGACAACCTCCTCCTCTTCTACACCGGCGTCCGCCGGTCAGCAGCGGATGAGCTGTCCTCCCAGGGTGCAGCCGCCGCGGGTGCACAGGGAACGCGAGAGAACCTGGACGCCGTCCGGGAGCTGGGAATCGAAAGCCAGCGGCTCCTGGAAGGCGGTGATCTCGAGAGCTTCGCGGGCCTCCTCACGGAGCAATGGCGTCGGAAGCACGAGCGCTCGCCGAGCGCGATCCACGACCAAGTCGAAGACTGGATCCGCGCCGGCCTCGCCTGCGGTGCCCGGGGCGGCAAGCTCGTCGGTGCCGGCGGCGGCGGGTTTCTGCTCTTCTACGCCGAGGAGAAGCCGCAGCTACGCCGCGCGATGGCGGACCTCGGACTTGAAGAGGTTCGCTTCGGGTTCGACTACGGCGGATCGACCACTGTCGTCCCCTAGCGAGCCGCGCGTCGCCGTCGTCCTGGCCGGCGGCCTTGGCACTCGAGTCGCGGCGCTGACCGAGCCCGGTGCTCCGAAGGCGCTGCTGGAAGTGGCCGGGAGGCCGTTCCTCGAGTGGAAGCTTCGGCAGCTGGCGGACCTGGGCGTCGCGGAGGTGCTCGTCCTCACAGGGCATGGCGCGCCGGCGGTTCATGAGTTCGTCGGCGACGGATCTCGATTTGGCCTGCGGGCACAGTGCGTGGCCGATGGGCCCCGGCTCCTCGGGACCGGCGGCGCGATCAAGGCCGCGCTCGCACGACTGCCTGACGCCTTCTGGGTCACCTATGGCGACTCGCTCGTCGAGGCACCGCTCGTCGCCGTCGAGGAGCGTCTCTCCTCGACGCTGGGCGGACTCATGACCGTGCTGCGCAACGAGGACCGCGGGGATGCGAGCAACGTCGACGTTGCCGACGGCTTCGTGACCCGGTACTCGAAGAAGGCGCCGGCCGGAACCCTGGCGTGGATCGACTACGGCCTGCTCCTCCTGCGCGCGACGAGTGTGTCCGCAGTGGACGAGGCCGAGTTCGATCTCAGCGCCGTCGTCGACCGCCTGGTCTGCGAGCAACGGCTCGGTGCGTTTGAGGTGACTGAGCCGTTCCACGACATCGGCACGGTCGAGTCGTTCCGCGCCACGGAGAGGTGGTTGGCCCGCGGTGCCCTGCGGGGCCGGCTCGCGTCGCCCGAAGGCGGCGATCGATGAGGGCGGCAGTCTTTCTGGACCGGGACGGCGTCCTCGTCGAGAGCATCGTCGGCCCAGACGGCGTCGCCCGGCCTCCGTCGTCCCTCGATGACGTGGTCCTGACACCCGACGCGATGTCGGCAACCACCGCGCTCCGAGACGCCGGCTTCGTGCTCGTGGTCGTGACGAATCAGCCCGACGTGGCCCGAAACATGACGCCACGAGCCGTCGTGAAGGCGATCAACGATCATGTGCTCGAGCAGCTCAGACTCGACGCCGTGTACGCCTGCCTCCACGACGGCGATGGGTGCGGCTGCCGCAAGCCGAAGCCCGGCATGCTGCGGGACGCCGCTCGCGAGCTGGAGCTTGATCTGACCGCGAGTTGGCTCATCGGCGACCGCTGGGTTGACATCGGCGCTGCCGCTGCGGCCGGCGTCCGCAGCGTGCTGCTCGAGCGTGCCTATAGCTGGCGCGTTGCGGGCGGCGCAGTGCCGCCGGACGACTTGCGACCCGACTTCACCGCCGCCGCGCTCGCGGACGCGGCGGCGATCGTCGCCGGTACCCCCGCTCCGTCGAGTTCATGACGGCGCCCATCCCGTCGCCGCGCGCAGTGAATGACGCCGCGAACCTGCCTCCTCGACCGCCGACCCCCGGCCTGACGGCCCTACCGGGATGAACGTCTGCGTCTTTGGGTGCTGGCACCTCGGCACGGTGACGGCGGCGGGGCTCGCGAGCCTCGGCCACACCGTGATCGGCCTCGATCGCGACGAAGCAGTCGTCGCGGGTCTGAACGACTGCGCACCGCCGCTCGAGGAGCCAGGGTTGGCAGACACGCTGGCCGCGGGACGCCGTAGCGGCCTGCTGTCGTTCACGACGAGCCCCGCCACGGCGCTCGAGGCAGCCGCGGTCTTGTGGGTCGCCATCGACACTCCTGTCGATGAAGACGACAGCGCCGACCCGGCCTCGGTGATCGGGGACGTCCTCGACATGCTGCCAGCGGCGCGCCCGGGGACCACTGTCCTCGTGTCGTCGCAGCTGCCAGTCGGCAGCACGGCCGAGCTGGAGCGCAGAGCCGAGCGCTCCGACCTGACCTTTGGCTACTCGCCCGAGAACCTCCGGCTCGGCCACGGGCTGTCCTCGTTCCTCCACCCGGACAGAATCGTCGTCGGGGTACGGCAGCCGGCTGCACGCGAGGTGTTGACCGCCCTGCTGACGACGATTTCAGATCAGCTGGAATGGGTGTCTGTCGAGTCGGCCGAGCTCGCCAAGCACGCATTGAACGCATACCTCGCAACCTCGATCGCGTTCACGAACGAGATCGCCTCGATCGCCGAGGTCGTCGGCGCGAGCGCGCACGACGTCGAGCGCGTGCTGCGGAGCGAGCCGAGGGTCGGCCGACGTGCGTATGTCTCGCCCGGGGCGGCGTTCGCCGGCGGGACCCTGGCCCGGGATGTGCGCTACCTGGAGGAGCTTGGTGGCGAGCACGATCGCCAGGTGCCAATCCTGGACGCCGTGATGACCAGCAACGACCTGCACCGTGCCTGGCCGCTGCGGGTGCTCGAGGAAGAGCTCGGCCCGCTGGCGGGGCGGCGGATCGCTGTGCTGGGGTTGACCTACACGCCGGGCACGTCGACGCTGCGACGATCGGCCGCGGTCGAGCTCCTGTATGCGCTCGTCGAACGGGAGGCCACGGTGCGTGCCCACGATCCGGCCGCCGAGCCGCTGCCGTCGTCGCTGTCGGCGGTCGATCGGCGCCAGTCAGCAGCCGACGCGCTCGCCGACGCTGACGCGGTCGTGATCCTGACCGGATGGCCGGAGTACCGGGCGCTGGCCTCGCCATGCTTCGCCGCACGCGTCGTCGTCGATCCCGAGGGCCTCCTGCGCGACCAGCTGGGCGACGACCCCAACGTCCGCTACCGAGCCGTGGGTGAGCCGCGGTGAGCCTCTCCGGCAAGACGTGCGTCGTGACGGGCGCCAGCCGGGGCTTCGGGCGTGCCGTGGCCGACCACCTGGCCCGCCGCGGCGCGACGGTCGCGGTGTGCGCCAGGACGGCAGCGGACCTAGAGGCCACAGCGGCGTCCCTCCGCGCACGCGGCGTCACCGTGCTCACTGCGGCCGTCGACGTCTCCGACGAGGAGGCGGTCCGGCGATTCGCGGCGACCGTCGCCGCGCAGGCTGGCGCGGTCCACGCGCTGGTCAACAACGCCGGGATCCTGGGACCCGTCGGCCGCGTGGACCGCCTCGACCTCACGGCGTGGCAGCAGGCGCTGCTGGTGAACACGCTCGGCGTCGTCCACACCGTGGCGGCGTTCACGCCACTCATGGCCGAGTCGGGGGGCACGGTCGTCAACTTGTCCGGCGGCGGGATCGGCGGTCCGGGCGTCCAGGCAAACATCAGCGCCTACACCGCCAGCAAGGCGGCCGTGGTCTCGCTGACCGAGACGCTGGCCGTGGAGCTAGCGCCGCTTCGCATCCGCGTGAACGCCATCGCTCCGGGAGCCTTGCCGACCGACCTGATGCGGCCGGTGCTCGCCGTTGGTCCCGAGCGCTCCGGGAGCCGCCTCTACGAGACGGCGCAGCAGCTGTACGAGGACGCGGCCGACGAGCCAATCGCGCTCGAGGAGAACTGTGCCGCCCTGCTCGACTACCTGCTCGACGACGCGTCGCGGCCGCTCACCGGGAGGCTGCTCAGCGCCCGCTGGGATTCGGTCAAGGCGCTGCAGGCTGACGCGAAAGGTCTCGCGGACAGCTCGCTGTACACGCTGCGGCGGATCGACGGCCGACTCTTCGTCGAGCAGCCCGAAGGCTGACGCGCTCGCGGCTCAGAGATGGTAGCCGGAGCGGGCAGCGTCCTCGTGGAACATCTGCACCGTCTGCAGCGAGAGCACAGCGAGGTCACAGTCGATCATGGCGAGCTTCGCGAGGAGGTCGTTCGTCATCGTGATGATGTGGCAGCCGATGCCGTCGGCCTGCAGGAGATTCAGGAGCTCACGCGAGCTCGCCCAGAGCAGCTCGAGGTTCGGCGAGGGCCGCAGCAGCTCGAGCGCAGCCGACATGATCGGAATCGGGTCCCGACCGGTGTCGGCGATCCGGCCCGCAAACACCGAGACGATCCCGGCGGGTCCTCCTCGCAAGGCCTCGCTGACCCAGGCCACCTGGTCCAAGGTCAGGATCGCGGTGACGTTCAGCTGCACACCTTGCTCGGCGAGCTGCCGGATGAGCTTCGTCGACGGCTCCCCCGCCGGATCCGTGACCGGAATCTTGACGTACACGTTGCTGCCGAGCCCCGCGAGCTGCAGCGCCTGGCGCTCCATCTCGTCGAAGTCGTCCGCGAACACCTCGAACGACACAGGGCGCCCACCGACCGCATCGATCACCTCGTGCGCGAACGTCTCGTAGTCGGCGACGCCGGCCTTCCGCATCAGCGTCGGGTTCGTGGTGAAGCCGCGGATCCGATCGTCGGCCGCCAGGCTTCGGATGCCCTCGAGGTCAGCACCGTCGGCGAAGATCTTGATCTGCAGGCGATCGAGGCTCTCGCTCATGCCCGGACTCTAGACGCGGTCATCGGCCTGCTCGCGGCTGGGGAATCGGTGCGGGGACCGTTAGCCGTCGCTCGCTCGACCGGCGGCCAATCACGTCGCCTGGCTACGTCCTTTGGTCCGGATTGTCTCGGTCGATGACGTCGGCGTCGGCGCCGCGACGATGCCGAGGCACAAGTTAAGCGACGTGGCCGGCACCCGCAGGGGGAAGTACCGCCGCTCCAGCAGGGTGAAGCGACGCTCCAACAGGTCGGTCACCTCCGCCGGGCGGTTGAGGTGCTCCCGGCGGATGAACGGCGCATACGGCTCGCCGTAACGGCGCTCGAAGATCCGCTGAGCGGACACACGTCGGGCGATCTCGTATGCGACGCCTGGGTCGCATGGGATCACGATCCCGAGCCGGCCGTTCGGGCGCAGCAGGCGGCGGAACTCGTCGACCGCTGACGGGAGATCGGGTAGGTGCTCGAGAACGTGCACTGCGATGATCCGATCGAACGACTCGTCCTCGAAGGGGAGCCGCTCCTGGCAGTCGGCGGTGACGACGCGCACGTTCGGGAACCGTTGCTCGATCCGCGCCGACAGCTCCGGCCGCAGCTCGACGCAGGTGTACCGCTGACGGTCGAGATCCTCGTACTCCAGGTGCTCGCCGAGTCCTGCGCCGATCTCGAGCGTGTCGAGGCGCTCGGGCGTGCTCGGCCAGGCGCGCCGCGGATACCGATGGTTGAACTGCTCGATCCGCGAGTACCGGCGGGGCAGCACCTCGTGCCAGTACCGCACGAAGTCCTCGTAGATCTCCTGCTCGTGGGCGCTGAGAGGCGGCCGGGATTTTGGCCACTGCCCATCACGCGGTCGCTCGGCCCGCGCTCGCCGCCGCAGTGCCATCAGTTGCCTCTCCGGGCTCGACGCCGAGAACCCGTCGACGCTAGCCGTCACGCCTTCGGCCCGCCGCCGCAGCGCCAGCGCCGCGGCGCGGCACACTGCCAGACCGGGCCGAGACCGACGGCGTGACCGGGCACCGCTGCGCCGTGCGCTGCCGCAGGACCCCGAGTCCGACTGGGCCGCGTCAAGTCACCAGGTGATCACGCCCCGCGGGTTCGCACCGCGCGCAGTGGCGTCGGCCGTCGGGCCAGGATCGGCAGCGCGACCCGGCCGGTGCGCTGGAGCTCCGCGATGCCGAACGGCTGCAGAAGGTCGGTCATGGCATCGAGCTTGGCCGGCGTCCCGGCAACCAGCATGGTGAGCGCCTCGAAGCCCACGTCCTCGATCCTGGCCTGGAAGATGGAGGCCAGCTCAGTGATCTGCGAGCGTGCCTCTGCCGTCGCCTTGACGGTCACGAGCATGAGCTCGCGCTCGACCGCCTCGTCGGGGCTGAGCTCGGCGATCTTGATGACCGGGATCAGCTTGTGCAGCTGCTTCGTCACCTGCTCGAGGGGCGTCTGGTCGGCGTCCACGACGATCGTCATGCGGCTGAACCGCTCGTCCTCGGTCGGGCTGACGGCGAGTGACACGATGTTGAAGCCGCGTCGGGCGAACAGCCCCGAGATTCGGCTCAGGACACCGAACTTGTTCTCGACGAGCACGCTGAGGATGTGATGACTAGCGGCGCCAGCCATGGCCGTCTCCCTACCGTCCGCCCGGCCGGTCGTGCGCCGGGTCCAGGATGATGTCGTCGTTCGAGCCTCCGGCCGGCACCATCGGGTACACCTTCTCCCGGTAGTCGACCCGGAAGTCGACCACCACCGGGCGGTCGTCAATGGCGTTCGCCTTCTCGATGGTGGGCACGACGTCGTCGGGATGGTCGACGCGGAAGCCGACGCAGCCCATCGCCTCGGCCCACTTGACGTAGTCCGGCAGGTCGGGGGAGAGGTACACCTCGCTGTACCGCTCTTCGTAGAACAGCTCCTGCCACTGCCGCACCATCCCGAGGTAGGCGTTGTTCAGGATGGCGATCTTCACGGGGATCCGCTCGGCGCTGGCCGTCACGAGCTCCTGGGCGGTCATCTGGAAGCAGCCGTCGCCGTCCACGGCCCAGACGAGCCGCTCCGGTCGGCCGACCTTGGCCCCGATCGCCGCCGGGACGGCGAACCCCATCGTGCCGAGCCCGCCGGAGTTGACCCATGTGTACGGGTGGTTGAAGTGCCAGCGCTGGCTGGTCCACATCTGGTGCTGCCCGACGCCGGAGGCGACGATCGTGTCGTCGGGT
>Ga0207416_1001576_pt1 | contig 29254 bp, 24 predicted proteins | sample PaiPotPPM11metaG_FD_184107 | JGI IMG/M metagenome (GOLD analysis project Ga0207416, IMG submission 184107) | Iron sulfur acid spring bacterial and archeal communities from Banff, Canada, to study Microbial Dark Matter (Phase II) - Paint Pots PPM... ... | reverse complement strand
GCGTCCGCAGCCGGCACTGCCTCGCCCGCCGCGTCCCCGACCTCGCCACGCTCGCCACCGCGGTCGCCGCCTGGCAGGCGCGGCGCCACGCCGCCGGGGGCGCCAGCAACTGGCGCTGCACCACCGCCGACGCCGGAGTCAACCTCAAGCGCCTCCACCCTTCCATCGATGAGTAACAGGCCACTAGCAGACGGGGACGTTGCTCCCCTTGCGATTGCGCGTTTCGTGCCTTACGATGCTTGCCGGTCGGCGCAGGCGCGCGGGCGAGCGGAGAGGAGCGGGGCATGCAATACCGGCAGATGGGCGACTCGGATCTGACCGTATCGGCGATTGGCTTTGGCGCCTGGGAGATCAGCGGCGCGTACGGCTCCTACGTCGAGCAGGAGGTCATCGCCGCTGTTGGCCGCTCGCTCGATCTTGGCGTCACGTTGTTCGACACGGCCAGAGCCTACGGCGCTGGGCAGTCGGAAGAGCTACTGGGGCGGGCGTTGGGGTCGCGACGGAACGAGGCGATCGTGGTGACCAAGTGTGGGCTGCCGACGCGACCGGGACTCAAGGAGCGTCGAGACGGGCGGTACCAGACGTTGATCGACGACGTGGATCTCAGCTTACAATCGCTCAACATGGACCACGTCGACCTCTTATTGCAGCACTGGCCGGACCCTGAGACGCCCATTGCGGAGTCGATGCGGGCGCTGGTGGACATCCAGAAGGCGGGGAAGGCGCGCTACATCGGCGTTTCCAACTACCACCCGCACATGCTGCGCGAGGCCAAGGAGCATGCGCCGATCATCACCAATCAGGTGGGTTACAACCTGTTCGACCGGCGCTGGGAGCGGCAGATGTTCCCAACCGCTCGCGAGCTGGGTATCGGCGTGATGGCCTACGGGCCGATGGGGCACGGGTTGCTCACCGGGGCCTTTTCCAGCGCGACGGCCTTCGAGCAGAACGACTGGCGGCGGCGCGGCGTCGTGTTCGGTCAGCACCTGTTCATGCCGGACCACTTCCCGCGCAACCTGGCGGTGGTGGATCGGTTGTCGGCGTTGGCGCGGGAGGTCGGGACGAGCCTGGCGCCGCTGGCGCTGGCCTGGGTACTGCGCGATCCGTTGGTGGCGGTGGCGCTCTCCGGCACGCGCAAGCCGGAGGAGATCGAAGAGAACGTCAAGGCACTGGACGTCGCGTTCACTCCCGAGATGCTGTCGCGGCTCGATACGATCATGGCCGGGGCGTCGGGCCAAATAGAGGCGTTGCCGACACTGTAGCGCGAGCGCGTGAAAGATCGTACGCCGCGCCGGGGCGTGACGCCGCTGCTGATCGTCCTCGCGGTCTATCTCTCGCTGGCGCTGTGGTACGACTCCAGCACGCCGATACTGGAGGCGAGCGATGAGCGGCTGCACTACGCCGCCGTGCAGAGCGTCGCGCAGGGGAACGGTCTGCCGGTGTTGGGCGCGGACGGGGCCGCCTCGAATCTCGGGCCGCGGCAGGAGGCTGGGCAGGCGCCGCTGTACTACCTGCTGGCGGGGGCGCTGACCGCGCCGATCCACACCGAGCCGATCGCCCGTACGGCGGAGATCAACCCGCACTCGTTCATCGGGCAGCCGTCGTGGTTGCCGTACAACAAGAACCTGCTGCTGCACGACGCTTCCGAACGGTTCCCCTATCACGGCCTGGCGCTGGCAGTACACCTGGGCCGGTGGCTGTCGATCCTGTTCGGCGGGATCACGGTCGCCATGGCCTTTCTGCTCGCCCGTCAGCTCTTCCCAGCGTCACCCGGCCTGTGGCTCCTGGGCGCCGCCCTGGCAGCGTTCAACCCGATGGTGCTGTTTATCTCGGCGTCGGTGGACAACGACGCGGCGGCCATGGCCGTCTGCACCGCGACGACCTACTGGCTGGTCGTCGGCTGGCGCCGAGGTTGCTCGTCGTCGTGGCTACTGGTCCTGGGCGTCCTCCTGGGTCTCGGCGCCATGACCAAACTAAGCGCGCTCGGACTCGTCCCCGTCGCCGGCCTGGTACTTTCGAGGGAGGCGGTGTGTCGGCGCAGCATTGTCTGGCTAATGAAAAGCGGTCTCCTGGTTGCCGTCCTGGCGGCGATGCTGGGGGGCTGGTGGTACGTGCGAAACGCCGTGCTCTACGGCGAGCTGACCGGGTTGAACGCCTTTCTAGACGTTGCGGGACGCCGGCCGCCAACGCCGGCAGTCGAGTACGTCCACGAGCTTCCCGGACTCTGGACGGCGTTCTGGGGCGTCTTTGGCGGCTTTGATATTTTGGCGCCGGGATGGATCTACCGGTGCTTCGCCGTGCTGACCGTCGCTGCTGGTGTGGGCATCTTGGTGGAAGCAGCGGCGCGACGCGACTGGCTGCGATCGGCCGGCTGGTCGCTGCTGCTGCCACTGATCTGGATCGCTGTGGAGTGTGTGGCGCTGGTGCGCTGGACCACGCTGACCATGGCCAGCTCGGGGCGGCTGCTCTATCCCGCCATCGGGAGCGTCGCGGCGCTGGCTGCGCTTGGTTTGCTGGCCTGGGTCCCTCGTCGCTGGTCCGTCGGCGCGGCGTGGAGCCTGACGGCGCTGCTCGCCGGGATTGCCGCCGCCGTGCCGCCGCTGGCCATCAGGCCGGCCTACGCGTTCCCGGCAGCACTCCCGGCTTCCGCGGTACCGGCGCGCTTGCCAGCCGCGGGCGCGACGTTCGGGGATTCCCTGACCCTGCTCGGGGCGACATGGCCTGGTGGGCCGTATCAACCCGGCTCGACCATCACCGTCACGCTCTACTGGCAGGCGCGGCGGGTGATGCCGGTGAACTACAGTGAGTCAATCCAGCTCGTGGGCGTTGGGGAGGAGAAGGTAGCGCAGCTGGACATGCTGGTAGGCTCGGGTATGCTCGGGACAAAGCAGTGGCAGCCGGGCGACATCCACCGCGACACTCTCTCGATCAAGCTGCCGCCGAGCACGGTGACGGCGCAACGACTGCTAGTACGGCTGTCCGTCTACCAATGGAACCATCCCGGCTCCTTGGGGGTCCACAGCGCCGCGGGGGAAGCCAATGAGCTGATCGCGGGGGCTATCGCCGTGCAGTCGCCAAATGCTGCAGCCCCGGCCTATCCCAACTCGCTTGACGCCGACTTCGGTGGCGTGGCGGCGTTGCGGGGATACGCGCTGTCGACCTCGACGCCCCATCGCGGCGACACGCTCACCGTGACACTGTATTGGCAGGGCGAACGACACTCTCCGATCAACTACACCGTGTTCGTCCACGTCGCGGACGAGCAGGACGTGAAAGCCGGTCAGCACGACGGTCAACCGCAAGACGGCCAGGCCCCCACCAGCACGTGGCGGCAGGGGGACATCGTGGTGGACAAGATCGAGATCCCCATCCGCGCCGACGCGCCGCCAGGCCGCTACCGGGTCCAGTTAGGTATGTACGACCTCGCCACCATGCAACGTCTGCCGCTGGTCGGAGGCGGCGATGCGCTGACAATGGCGGTGGTAACCGTGGGATAGGCCGTGGAGAATGCGAATGCCGCGGCTCTACGAGTCCGAGATACCGGGATGAACGTCCACGGAGTCTCCAGTGGCTGCTACCTAAACGATCAGGCAGCTACCTGGACCTGGGGAATCCGTGGTGGCTGGCGCTCGATCGGAACCGGCTCGCCGAAGCGCTCAGCGCTCCTGATCCAAACGGCGATTGCCTCCTGAGCATTCTCGAGGCATTCCTCGACCGTTTCGCCCTGGGTGACACAGCCCGGAAGAGCAGGCGCCAGGACGGTATATCCGCCGTCTTCCTCGTCAGGCTCCAAAATTATGCTGTAGGTGCGCATCCTGATCTTTCCTCCAAAAGCAACGCGCGACACTGCTCGACTTCAAGCTCGGCGTCCCTCAGAATCGTGAGGAGCGTCCTTGGCTTGAGGATTGCTCCTGGTTTCGCTACGACAGTCAGTTTGCCGGACTTGATCGGATGACGGAGATGGTGATGCGGTCCTACCGTGTCCGTTATCCCCCAGCCTGCACGGTGCAGCGCAGCCAACGCCTCACGACCGGTAATCCTTGGCAATCGTGGCATCGTGGCTGTTTCAATACCCTTCCTCGGGCGGCGCTCGCCAACACATTCGTGCGCTGCATGCAATGTACCAGAGCTTGTCTGATCAGGTCCCAGTTCGAGCCAACGGTGAATGTCTCGGTCGTCTTGATGCCGGAGCCGGTCACGTCTAAATGTGCTGGCCCATCGATCAAGCAGTCGGAACCAGGGCGACGAAACCAAGTGGCGGCGACGAAGCTACATGGGACAACAAGCCGGAAAGGAAATGGCGATATGCGTGAGCTGCGGATAAACCGCGTGAGCGGCGAAGTCATGATCGTCCTGTCCCTTGCCGCGTTGCTTCTGGTGCTGTACGGGTACACGCTGCCACCGCAGCCGGACGAAGGCGCCCCGGCGCACATCTTTCAGCTGTTGATCGTGGCGCTGATGCCGACGATGGTGGTCGTTCTCGCGACGGCAGATTGGAAGCGGCCTCTGCAAAGCGCGAGACCGCTGGCGTTATCAGCGGCCGCTCTGGTTCTCGCGTTCGGATCACTGTACTACCTCGAGCACTATCGCTGAACCGCGACGCCGGGCCGGCCTCAATATCGCAGCAGCCAGCCACCCCTTGACGCGGCAGGAACTGCTGGCGTAAGGCGTGATCGCACTCCAGTGTTTCAATGCTCTCAAACGGGTCGTAGTCGCTGAAGCGCCGCCCAACGCCCTCTGCTCGTACCTCGCTCCAGGCGCGGTTTCAATACCCTCGAACGGATCGTAAACCCTGAATGGTACGGGGCCGTGCCTTCCGCCTATGCCGACCGGAGCTGATCGAGGACTGGATGGTACTGACGTGCCAGACGCTGCAGTTCGTCGTATCGCGCGCGTTGCTCAGCCGTCACGCTCGGCGATGCGATCAGTTCGCCCAACACGTCCGCCAGGGACTCCTTGGCGCCCCATTCCTCGACATGGGTCAAGCTGTTCAATCAGATCCCAATGATCGAACCCGTGCGCCACCGCAAGTAGCGTTCGCCACGCCTCGATCAGGGAAGCGAGCAGGGCGTCCACCTGTGCCCACGGTTGTATCGCCAACAGAGCCATCGCACGTCCTCGGGAGACTGATTCGTGCCAAGCTGCTAGCCTGCTATCCCGTAATCATCCTACCACGGTCTGCCGAATGCGCTACAAATAGCAAGGGCGCCGATGTCGGACCGCACCGATCCTCCGGAACGATCCGCTCTGTGGCGCCCAGAACCACCGCGATACTGCAACCGCGCCGGAGGCCGGCCAGGTCACCGAGGTTGATCTCGCCAACGCGATTGGCCCGGTACTTTCCCGGCCCCATGGTCGCCAATGACTCAGCTTCCGCAAGTGTGGTCAACCACACCAAACCGTGCGCGATGTTGACTGGCGTCATCCGCACTCAGAGAAAGCCCAAATCCGCCCAGACGTGGACACCCTCACATAGGTCGTCAGCGCTGAATCCGCTGGCTCAGCCGACGATGCCGACCGAGGTCCGCACTGTGGCGGCGTCCTCTAGGCAGCGCAGCATCGCGTCCGCGAGGTCCGCTCGGGACACCCGGCCGAAGCCGCCGGAGGCGTTGCGTCCCAGAGTCGTGCGGTAGCGACCGCTGCGCGGGCCGTTTGTCAGCAGAGGCGGCCGGAAGACGGTCCACTCGGTGGTGCTCTCGCGCAGTTGCGCCTCCATCAGCGCCAGGTCGGCATAGAGGCGGCCGAACATCCGGTGCAGCAATGGCCTGAGCAGCACCCGCTGCAGCGCCCCGTCACCCGGATCCCGCTTCGGTACCGGCGATCCGCTCACCGCCACGATCCGTCGCACGCCGGCGGCCTGCATCGCCTTCAGGATGCTGCGCACTCCCCTGGAGCACACCGTCAAGTCGTCCGCACGCGGGTGGGGACCGAGCGCGGACAGTACCGCATCCGTCCCCTCAAGGGCAGGCTTGAGGGACGACGGGTCGAAGACGTCGGCCTGCACCACCCGCAGCCTGCTGTGCTCCACCGGCAGCCGCGCCGGGTCCCGGACCCCGGCGGCGACCTCGTGGCCCTGGGCCAAAGCCTGCTCCACCAGTTGGCGACCGGTGCCACCGGTCGCCCCGAAGACGGCGAGTCGCATCGTCACACCTCTTGGGCAAGAGTACCACGGAGTAGATGAGCGTTCGCTCGTCTCCAGTCCATCACACCGATGGCGAGCAACCGTGCGAGTCCGCCGACCTTGGCATAGATGATCGGGAGCAGCAGGGCCCACATGCGAAGTATCGCGAACCGATCGACCTGGGCATAGTACCCGCTGGAACACTACGATCGGTCTGCCTCGGTAGGAGCGTCCGATAGGGGATGGGCTTACGTTTCAATACCCTCAAACGGGTCGTAATCCCTGAAGCAGCGGCCCACCACGGCCAGTTTCCCGTCTTTCGCGGCGTTTCAATACCCTCAAACGGGTCGTAATCCCTGAAGCCGCGGAGGCCGAGAACCTGCTATTCGTCGGCCAGAAGTTTCAATACCCTCAAACGGGTCGTAATCCCTGAAGCAGCATCGAGCACGGGGAGGCGCAGCCACTCCGCCAGGTTTCAATACCCTCAAACGGGTCGTAATCCCTGAAGCACAGCGGCGGTCGCCGCCACTACGAGGACATGCAGGTTTCAATACCCTCAAACGGGTCGTAATCCTTGAAGCAACACGCCCGCCGACGCCGACGTGCGCCTGCACTGCGGTTTCAATACCCTCAAACGGGTCGTAATCCTTGAAGCAGCAACCGTCCAGGCTGGCGACGCCGGCCATTTCTGCCACCTAATCGTCTCAGTGACCGTGACGGGCATTGTAGCGCATTGGCTGCTTGACTTGCAAGTCGCGGCGGGGCCGCCCAGACCGTGCCAGTTCGCAAATCGGTCTTCCGCGGAGAATTGGCCCGCATTTGCGAGCGATATATCACGCAGATTCAGAGGGGATGGCAAGCGGCAGCTTGCTACGCGCCCCGTGACCGGCTTCGATATGACCGCATTTGCGAAGGAACATCGTGCGATGCCGCCTTTCGGGCCGAGGGCGTTGACGAGCATCGTCGCGGTCCTGATGTGTGCCGTCCCCGACTGTTGCCTTATCCCTTGACCGCCGGGACCGCGGTATCCCCGTCGTCCGGACCACCCTCGCGGATGACAACGGCACTGTTACCCACGCCAACGCATTTTCCGCGTCCCGCGGACGGCCATCGCCAGACGAAAGGGACCGCAGTCCGGCCCTCCTGGCCGCCGATCGCAATCGCGGCCCCCGGCCTCTCCGTCGCCTTGGCTCTCTCCTGCTTTCACGGCAGGGCCTCCCCTGGAGCGGGCGGCAACCGTGGTAGTGGTTGCCGCCCGCGCGGGGGCGTTCCTATCGCGGCTTTGGCCGCCGCTGGTCGTCGAGCAGGCGCTGCTGGTCTTTCAGCGCCCGCTCGTCCTGGCGCGTCCGGGCCGGCTGCTTGGGAGCGGCGGACGGCTTTGATGAGAACCGCTGTCGCAGCGCTTCCAGGCCGGCCTCCAGCGTCGCCGCTGGCGGCGGCTCGGCTCGCCGCTCAGCAGGCGGCGCAGCCGGCGGTTCTCCTGCTGCCGTAGGCGGCGGCGATGGACTGCTTGGAGCCATGCCGCCCGGTCGTGGCGGAACGGTCGGCTGTGTTGGTCCGGCAGCGGGTGACCGCGACGCGCCGCTCGATATCGTCGGCCGTTCCCAGCCGATCACGGCGATGGCATCGGGTAGGACAGGACGCGCGCTGAACTCGTTCGCTGGCTCGATCTGCATGTAGGAGGTGAGCCTGTCCTCCGGCGGCCTGTCCCACGTCAGCAGCGCCTGCAATGCCTGGAGGCGATCGAGGCGCCAGGCCGCGTCCGTGGCGTCGGCCGCGTCAGTGGGGTCGGCCGTGTCCGGCTGCCCGGCGGACCCGCCGACGGCGCCGACCAGCCAGGTGGCAAAGTCGCGTTGGAAACGTGCTGAGGAGGCATCGCCTTCGAGCTCCGGCTCCCACCAGCTCACCGCCGCCCCATCGGCATCGCCGAACAGGCGCCGGTAGCGATCGACGCGGCTATCCAGGCGCAGCGTGGTGTCGATGCGGATGCTGCCCATGCCCAAGGGCTTGCCCATGCCCAACCGGTGCCGGCATGATTCCGGTAGCTTCAGGACGAACAGTAGGGCGCCCAGCTCTTCCGCGGCGAGATTCTCGAAGCGGACGCGACCTCGAAACCGGCTCCCCGGCACGGCGGGTTGAATCAGCTCCGGCGCCAATTTCTTGGTCTCCGCATCGGTGACGGTTTGTTGCTGCTCGGGCTGTCTCCGTTCTACGGCTGGAGTCTCCCTGGGCTCGGCGATCCAGCGTGCCTCCTTATGATGCCAGTACAGCTTGTACCCTCGTATGCGGGTGTCGGGGGAGTCCCAATGGCGGAGTGCAGCGGAGTCGGGTCCGGCCGGCTGCTCCAGATAATGCTGGACGGTAGTCAGCTTTGGCGCGGCTAGGATTTTCCGGTAGCGGGCTTGCTGGATGTGCTCTGCCGGGTCGCCCTGCAACGGCGCGTCTTCGACGTAGACGCGGCCGGCCCAGGTCTGCTCGGCGCTGCCGACCCGGCCAAACAGGGCGCGGGCGACATCCCAGCCGGCGAACTCCCGCACCGTCGTGGGCGCAGCGTCGTGGATGCGCTTGCGGTAGGCCGACTGGAACCAGCGCGTGTGGCCGATGGCGGTGATCTGCGCCGTGCCGTCGCGCATCCCACTGGTGTAGAAGCAGGGCGCCGTGTCGCCGGCCTCCGGCAGGAGGCGGAACCGCTCGCCCTCCTGGAGCTCCTGCAGTTTGTCCGACCAGAGCTGGCGGTACTCGTCCATGACCTGCTGCGCGATCGGCCGCGGCGCGGCGCGCTCGTCCGCATCCGCGATGATCCAGGCGTGCGCCTTCTTCTCGATGAAGCCGCTGACCACCAGCCAACCCGTCACCCAGCCGGTCGGCGGGGATGACGACTCCGTCTGAAGGTCGCGGATGCAGGCATAGCGGCTCTTCTCGCTGCAACGCTGGTCGGTCGGCTGGAACTGGACTCGGTGGCGTTGGAAGTCGTGGTCGCTCCCGGCCACCTCCACGCCGAGCTGTTGCTGGACGATGTCGAAGCGCACCTGCCAGTAGTGCTGGCCGGCGTGTACACCGGCGGGCAGGATCTCCCAGCCGCTCGCGGTCCGGCGCAAGTGACCGGCGCGCACCGGCTCCAGCCTGGCCCGGTACTCCCTGCCGAGCGCGGTGCGAGCGTCCGCGACCGCCCGGAAGCCGTGCTGTCCGTTCGCCACTTGCTCGAACGCCGATGCGCTGACGATCTCCACCAGGGTCCTCAGCATCCCGCGCAGGCTGCTGCCGGGGATGGCAGGTCGACCAGTGGGACTGAAGAACTCCGGTCCGTGTTCACCGCTGGTCTGGTTGTCCGGCCCTACCGTGCCGCGGAGGTACAGCGGCGTCTCGGCGGTGATGGTCAGGTCGAGGTGGCCGGTGTAGCGGTCGGCGTGGTAACGGTCGGCGGCCGGCGGCGGCTGCCAGGCGGCGACGCGCGCCGGCAGCGGGACGAAGTTGTAGGGCGCGTGCGCCTCGGCCAGCCGGGGGCTGCCCGAGGCAGGCCCCGCCGGGCCGGGTCCGCCGGATTTCGGCGGATGTGGCGGATTAGGCACGAGCTCCCTCCTGTTCCTTGAGCGGTACGCCGCGGTGATCGCAGATGGCGACTAGCCGGCTGTCGGCGACGCCGACGACCCCATCCGCGTCGCTGGCCAGGTAGTGGCGCAGGCGCAGCCGCAGTGGGAGGTCTGCATCGGCAACAGGCGCCGGCAGGTCATAGGCGATGCCGCGACTCTCGGATAGCCTGGTCCAGCGATCGGCGGTCGCGTCCGCCGTAGTCCCCCACATTGATTGGTCATCTTCCAGCACATCGACCGGCTCGCCGGCACCGTCGAGCCGCCGACGCGCGGCGAATCCGCTGCCCGCTCGCCACAGGCGCCACTCCCCCGCCTCGGCAAAGAGCCGCAGCTCCTGCAAGTAGCGTGGATCAACGGGTTGGCGCGTCACCACCGCGCCGTCCGCCACTCGCCCCACCAGCACGGCATAGTCGAGCCAGGCGATAAGCCAGGCCCCTGCCGTGCCGACCCGCTTGGCCTCCTGACGCAGGCGGTCCTCGACCGCCTCCCGATCGTCCAGCTCGAGCGCGCGGTCGACCGTGCTCGCGGTCTCCACCCTGACCAGTCGCCGCCCGGCGGTAGCATCATTCGCGCCTATCACCCGGCGTCTCCTCTCAGGTGCGAGCCCAGGGCGGTCACCCACTGTTCCAAGGGGTCCCTATCGCCGTCCAGCGTGATCCCGCCGCCCTCCGCACGCCACGCCCAGCGGCGCTTCGACCCGTCATCGATCTCGATTCGTCCGCTCCGTCCGCGCAGCACGCCGCGGCCGACCGCGGCGCCGCCTCCGACCGGCAAGTCGCCCGTGCAGAGGTCCTTGAGGAGCAGGAGGAGCAGGCCGCAGCCCGCCTCGAAGGGAACGTGCTGTTTCGTGCTCCCGTCCCGATCGTCCAGGCGGACGCTGACCTGCAGCGTCGCCGTGGCGCCGGCATCCGGCCACTCGGGCATCTCCTCGATCAGCGCGCCCGGCATGGTCCCTCCGGTGAAGCGGTCGATGGCGATGCGCGTCTGGCGCTGGGACCGGCTGCCGCTGATGGGGGCTTCGTCGACGCGCAAGGGGGAGGAGCGGTGCTCCGTGGGCGGCTGATTGTCGCGGAAGCCGGGTCCGAAGATGCCATCGACGGTGTCCGCGGCTCGTTCCTGGTCACTCGCCAGGGTCCGGCAGATGCGCAGCGCTCGGTGTCGCAACGCGCCGGCCAGGCTGCTGCCGGGGACCACCGGCTGCCCGCCGGAGCGGAATTGCACGGCATCGGGGGCGTCGGCCTGCTCGCCCGGTGGGGTGGCCCGCACGAGGATCGGCCCCTCCAGCTCCAGCGTCGCGGAGATGTAACAGTAGCGCCGCGTCCCGACCTTGGCAATGCCCGAGCCAGGATAGTCCCTGCCCCAGCGTTCCGTTGCATCATCACCCGGCGGCGTATCCGTCAGCCAGCGCACGACATCATTCACATCGCGGAAGTCCAGCTCCAGCACCTGCCAGGGCGTCGTCTCGACCTTTCCCAGCCCCCGCCGCGTGTGCGCGCCGAGGTGCACCTCGCCGAACTCCAGCGCGTCGAGCAGGGCGTTGAAAAGGGTGCGCAGCCGCTCGAGCTGCTCGGCGTGGGCTTGCCGCAGCGGTAGCTCCAGCCGGAGCGTGAAGGCGCTGCCCGGCTCGAGCACCTCCTGGTCGAACTTGCCGCCGTCCGCCGCCGTTCGGCGCAGCGCGTCGAGCCGCACGTGGTCGCGCAGCGCGGGCGCCGGCAGCTCGCCCGTGGGGAAGGCGTCATCGAGTATGAGGGTGCTCTGCTGCCAGTCGTCGTCTTGCACAGTTGGCGACTCTGACCCCTCGTCCTGCCGCTGCTCTCGACCGCCAAACAGCATTTCCAGGTCGTCGGGGGCCACCCTGCTCAACCCGCGCAGGTAAGCGCGACATGCCCCGGCCAGCGAGGCGCCGGGGATGAAGGGTTCGCCGTCGGCGTCGCGCAGGAGCTGGGCGTCGGTGACGTCGCCCTCGCCGCCGCCGAAGTGGGCCGCCGTGACCAGCCGCAGCGTCGTCACGGCGGCCACGCGTCCGACGACGGCGGGGTCGAGGCGATTGGGGTGGCGAAGCATTGGTTCGGCGCTCATACGCTCCTCTCCTCAGACTTGGGGCGTGGGCGGGCCAGCTCGGTGCAGAGCACCTGAATAAAGAGATTGGCCAGTCGTGCCAACTGCTCAGGCTGATCGAGCGCGGCCGATCCAGCTGCCTCTTGCAGCACCTGCCGCAGTGGTAGTGGCGGCTCCTGGATGTGCAGCAGCCGGCGTAGCGCGTCGTGCCGCGTCGGAACGTCCGGCGAGCAGAGGAGGTCCAGCCGCTCGCTCAGCGACTGCCCGTCACCAAAGCGGCAGTCCTCGAGCTGTCCGCGGGCGCGCTCACGCAGCGCTGTGAGCCGTGCGCGCAAGTCCGGCGCGTTGGCGGCGTCCAGCGTGCGCAGCAGGTCGGCGACGCGGCGCAGCAGCGCGGGGCTGGGCGCCTTGCCCGGACGGGCTTCCCGAGCCGCGGCGCGGGCCTCCGCCTGCACCTGCTCCCGCGCCCAGCTTCGCGCCACCTCCAGTGTCACGTGGCGAAACGTGTCGGGCGGCGGCGATTTTGGCGCCGCAGGCTGCTTCCGTTGCTCCCATTTCTGCACCGTGTATGCGCCCCGCTCACCGTGCCAGTTGAGCACGAAGCGGCCGAATCCTTCGACGCCGCGTTGCCCCAGCGCCTGCTGCTCCGTCGCCTGGAGCGCTTCCGGCTCCAGGCGTCGTCCGTCCAGGGCCAGCGCGAATACGCTGCCCGCGGCGAGGGCAGCGACCTGTGGACGCGGCATGCCCCAGACGCCGGAGTAGCCGCCGATCAGCGCCGGGGCCGCGAATGTCCGGCAGTCCAGTTGCAGCTCCACTGCCTCGACCGCAAGACCAGCAGCGTTCAACGCGGCGGCCAGCTCGCCAAAGGGGAAGAGCAGCCGCCCGCTCGAGCCGGTGTCTGGATAGGGGATGAGTGGCGAGGTGAGCGTCAGCACCAGCCGGTCCTCCGGCTCCTGGCGCTCCGGCGCGTCGACCTCCGGCGTCCATGGTTGTGGCTGGTCGTCGATCAGCCGCAGCCGTGCCTGGCCGCCGTATTCCGCCGAGCGCGAGCGGCCCACGGACAGTGTGAGCGGGCTGGACCGAGCCCAGTCCAGCCCGCCGGCCAGCGCCGTCAGGTCGTCGCGGCAGCCGCTGAGGCGACCCTGGAAAGTTTGCCCGCCGTCGAGCGCCTGATAGGCGAACAGCGCCCCCTGTGTCGCGGTCGGGCGCCCGAGCAGCCGGTCGGCCCGTGCCGTGTGCAGCCGCAGCCGCGTGGCCGGATCGTGTGTCCAGATCATTTTTTCGTGGATGGCGCAGTAGCCGTGCAGGCGGGTGTCGGCCTCCTCCTTCTTGTCGCCAGCCTCGTCGAGGACCTGCCGGCGATCGCCCTTGGGCCGGCGCATCGACAGCGGCGCCGGCAGCAGACGCCAGTTGTTCCCATCGGGATCCTCCGGATAGGCGTTGAAGAAGGTCAGTCCGCCGCGCAGGAACAGTCGGGCAAAAGTCTCGTCCTCGTGCGCCTGTCCTCCGAGCCCGCGCCGCCGGATCCACTGGCCGGCGAAGGCGCCGAGCAGGCTGGAGCCGGGGATGTGGCGCTCGCCGTCGACCGTGTTGGGGTCGCCCGCCAGCGTGGTGAGCAGCGCGGGCGCATCCAGCCGCAGTTGATAGGTCAGTTGATACTGTGGCTTGGCAGTCACCGTCGCCTTTTCCCTTCCCTTGGCACGTTCAGCGCGTCCAGGCCGGCGCTGGTGAGGTTGCCGGCCTGGCTGTCCCAGAGACCGACTTTGACGCGACCCGGGCCGCGATGGCGGGCGGAGCCCAGACGACGCAGCGCGGCGGCGGCCAGGGCCAACGTCCGCTGTGTCCGCTCCCGCGATTCCGCGTCGGCGCCAAGCAGCGCTACTGGTCCGGCGAAGCGCAGGCCGCGCCGCAGCAAGCGGGTGTTGCGCAGCGCGCCGGCGCGGGCAGCGCCGGTCGACGGGTTGATCGCCGTCTGGCTACGGATCACCGTGAAGCGTTCCAGCAGCGCCGGCCCGCGGAACCAGCCCTGCTGGTTGCCGCTGCCGGCCCAGGTCAGCCACTCGGCCAGCCTGGCGGCGTCGGCGCAGCTGGACCCCTCGCCCAGGCCGGCCAGGCGCGCGTCGCCGATCTGCACCCATCCGGTCTGCAGCGGCGTCCCGAACAGCGAGTCCACCGAGCAAAGGGTCTCGTCCCGCCAGCGCTGTCGCCCGGCCAGGGCGAAGGCCTCGTGGACCTCCTGGCAGGCCTCGCGCAAGAGACCCTTCAAGCGGCGACCTGGGATGACGGGCAAGCCGTGCTCGTCGGTAACTACCTCGCGGTCTACCAGCGGCCCGCCGGCGCCGCTGCCGGGCGCCGCGTCCGACAGCAGCTCCAGACGTAGCTCGAGGCTCATTCGCCCACCTCCCAGAAGTAGTCGACCAGCTCTAGCGGATCGTAGTAGGGGGTCGCTTGCGACGCTCCCTTCACTCCCAGGGTCGGGCGTGGACACCAGCCGGCGTCGACCGACGCCGTACGCGGCTCGGGCAGCGCGCGCCCGCGCCAGCGTTGGTGAGCGATCGCCGCCTCGCTGGCGGATGGTCCGGCGGCCAGTGAGTCGAGCAGCCCCCGTCGCACCGAGGCCGGCCAGCGCAGCGGGCCGTCGGCATCACGCTGCTGGAGCTGCCGCATCCAGCCGGCCACGCTGTCCCAATCGCGATCGTCCTCGTGGGCGGGCGTGACGCGCCAGGGTCGCCAGTCGAGCGCCCCTTCGGCGGTCCCGTCGCGCAGGCGGACGGTCCGCCGGGCGCGCACCTGTTCCAACGGCTCGCCCGGCCCCTCCAGCGCCAGGTGAGCGTCCAGCCAGCTACTGCCGGCCTCACCGTCGGCGCGTGCCCATCGCTTCGCTTCCTTGCAGAGGTCATCGGCGAGCTCGTAGACGCGTGAGAAGGGCGCGCGCATGTGGGCGATGGCCACACCGGCGCAGGCCGACAGCGGCTTGCCGTCCGACGCCTCGCCCTCGGCGAAGCGCCGCAGATAGACCGCGGCCAGGGAGAGCCCGAGCTTGCCGTGGCAGACGAAGGTCACGTCGTCGCCGCCGTAGAGGATGGGCCGGCAGGGCAGCACGAAGCGATGACGCATCTCGTGTACCTGCATCCCCTTCTTGCGGAGCGAATCGTGGGAGCCGGCCAGCGCGGTCAACGTAGCTCTGAGCGCCTGTTGGGAGGCGATGTGAATGCACCGCGCGAAGTCGCGGACTCGCCGCGCCACGGCGTCGTCCTCACCGGGTCCCAGCTGCTCGCGGAAGCGTTTGCCGAGACCGTTGCCGTCGGCGTGGACCACCGCCAGGTGGTGCTCGCGCTCCTGCTGGCCAAGCTGCTCGACGTCCTCCGTGAAGGTGAATTCGCCCTTCAGCACGCCCTGGAAGGCGCCGAGGAGCTGGTCATTGGCGGCATCGACGGCGGCAAGACGGCAGGCCGCCTGAGGTGACAGGAACTGGACAGCTCGTCGCGCCGGGGCAGACAGATTCGGATCAAGGTCACGCTCAGCGCCCGACGACGCCCAACCGGCGGCGGCGAGTCCGGTGGAGCGGCAGGAGCGCGTGAGCGAGAGTCCTTCCAGCGGCTGCCGGAGCGGCGCGCCGGCCTTGGCGACGGTCAGCGCCTCCAGCGCCCGTTGCCAGGCCCCATGCAGGTCGCCCGCGGCGAACTCCTGGTGCGCCACGGTGACGCGCAGGCCGGGAGCGTCCAGCAGCAACCGTTTGCTCCAGTGTTGAACCGCCCTGACCGCTTGCTCTCTCGAACGAAAGAGCACCGCGGCATTGCCGCCGGCGGCGTAGATCAGCTCGGCGTCGAGCTCGGTGTTGGCCGGCAACACCAGCCCGCCCGGCGCATCGGCAACCCTTCGCCAGCGGACGCGCCCGCCCACCGCCTCCTGGCAAGCGTGTTCCAGCCACTGATCCAGCGCCGCGCCGACAAGGTACGACGCGCCGACGTTCTCCTTCAACCGGTTGGAGCCGAACACGTACTCCTGGATGCCGGACGTGTCGAACAGGGTGAGGCAGAAGTTGGCGGCAGTCATGCCAGGCGTTCCTCTTCCAAAAGGCTGCCCCATGTGTGGTCCAAGTCCCGCAGCTCGCGGATGCCCCAGACGCGCATGCGCGAGTCCTGGTCGTCCTCCGATGTCAGGTCCGCACGCAGGTTGGCAACGCTGGCGTCGTCGTCGCGCCGGCCAAACTGGGGTAAGAGAGACACGAGGATCGCCCGAGCCTCGTCCCCACCAAACTGCGCGGCGCGTTGTCGCACTTCGAATCCTTTGCTCTTGACCAACCCTAGGCTCTGTGACGTCGTACACGAGAAGACGAAGAGCTGATAGCCATAGGTCAGCACAACATCCAGCTCCGCCGTCGATCCCACCGTCGACGGTTCGACGACGACGTTGCGCTCGATCTTGCCGCGGAAGTCGTCGCGGACCAGGCTGGTCAGGCGGTGGTGGAGCCACCCTTCCAGCCACTTCCCATGGAAGAATCCGGCGAAGTCGCTCCAGATCGACTCCCGCTGATCCTTGTTGAAGGCGCCTTGCCGCTCGAAGAACTCCTTCCACGAAAGGCTTGCCTGACCTGCCGGCAGGTTTGCCTCCGAACACATCGCGGCCATGACCGGCGCGAGGAGGCCATCGCTGGGAAAGACAAAACCATGCTCGTCGTCGAGCCGAGGCAGTTTTCGAACGGAGCCGGTATCCTGGCTCATTGCCGTCTTCAGCCAGTTCCCATATGCCGCTCGACCCTCATCAGGGCCGGCCATAAGCTCCCAGACGGCAGCGCACGAGTCAGTCCACCGGCGTTTGGTCGATCCGTTGGCACCGTTGGCCCAGTCGCGTCCGTGCAGGCGAAACAGCTCACCGAGCGGCACATTGACCAGCCCCCGCAGGTCGAGTGGGGCAGGCGGATAACGCTCACGATTGTCGAAGCGTAGGCAGAAGTTTGCCGGATCGAGGTAGGAATAGGTGTAGTCGGCGCGTCCCAATCGTCGCTCGGCCTCCTTGGTCGCCGAATAGGCGGAAACGGCCATCTGCTTGGTGCCACCCGTGTAGTTCAGGTGGACCGGCGCACCCGACGAGTGCTGCTCCAATGCCAACTCGATGTCGCGCTGCATGGTAACGGCGTCTCGCGGATCTCCGAGCTCGATCTGGCGGGCGGGCACGCCGTTCTTCGCGATGTTCGTGCGCAATCGCTCGGCAATGATGGCGGTCTGAGGCGAGTGAATCAGGACGACACTGGTCGGGCGAAGGTCTGCGGGCGCGCCTGAGACGGCCAGGCTTTGAAAGACCACCCAGTTCGGTGCCGGATTCCGACCGACCAGGAGCACCAGGACAGACACGCTTTTCCTCCTCAGGTGTTTAGGATGGGCAGAGCCCCGTGACTACGGCGGCGGGCAGCCGGGACAGGACAAAGGTCACTGCTTCACGGGCGAGACGCTCCGCTCCGCTTCCAACCTCGGCGGATGGCTCGAGCACGGTAGCCGGCAAGGAAGCCACAACGACGAGCTGACGCTCAAAACGCTCGCGTTGCCAAACCAGCACGTCGACTGAAACGGGAATGCCGTGCAGCGAACGATGGGCTTGCTGCTCGAGGTTAGCGCTGCGTTCGGTGCTCGTTGGTACCACGACGAGCACATCGTAGTCGCTGTCCTCCTCGTTGTCATCTCTAGCGCGAGAGCCAAAGAGATACACGCGTACCGGATTGAGTGCTGCAACCAGGCGTCGGGTGATTTCAGCCAGGATCGGGTCATTCGGGGCCGCTTGGTAGAAGATGCGTGGGGCAGCTGCCGTCGTCTCGGTCATTGGCGTTGCCAGATCCTGTCCTGCTTAGCAGATCGGCGCCGCGATACGCAGCCAGCCGTTGGCGCGAGGGACCAGGCCTTGCGTTGCTCCCCACTCGCATTCCTGCGCCGACCCCAAAGTGCTACGGCGGTCGATTCGGCGTGGGCGAGTACTACGTCCATGCCAGGTGTCGGGAGAGAGCATCGGAGGCAGGTTACCGACCCCGACTATCCAGCGTTAGCTTCGTTCCGGCGGCCCGCTGCTCCTGAAGCTTCTCCAGCGCCAGCATGCGGACCAGGGTCGTGGGGGTCGTGCCGCGGCGTTTCGTCTCGTCGTAGAACAGCCGCCACTGCTCGTCCGACAGACGCACCATGAGCATCTTGGCCATGGGCTTTTTGAAGCGGGCGCACTCCTCCGGTGGCAGCTCCTCACTACCCTCCAAGGCGCTGCCTCCAGCGTCGATGCGATCGATCTCTGCCTGCTGACGGCGCATATGTTCCTCAACGTCACTAAGAGTCACGACCATCGCTCCCTGTCCGGTACCAGTCGCAAGGAGACTGTATCATTCACGCGGTCGTCACCATCGGCCTTCTTTAGGTTGCCTGCGCGGCGATGCGCAGCCAGCCATTGCCCTTCACCGCGTCCTTGCCGACGTGGACGATCTCGGCCCAGCGCAGCCAGGGCCAGAATGACTCCAGCGGGCCGCGGAAGGTAGCGCGCCCGACCAGGCCGCCGATGGGCGAGGCCGCGCCGCGGCGGGTGGAGTAAGACTGCAGGTCCAGCCAGCGCGTCTCGTCATGGACGAGCTCGACCTTGTCGGCGATAGAGAGCAGCTTCGGGCGGTCGAATCGCAGCGGCTCGCCGGCGAAGTGCAACGCCAGCGCCTCCAGTCGCTCGAACAGTCGGTGGACGAGCACGCGGAAGTTGGGCTGATGCACCAGGTGCTCGCCGTCGACCAGGCGGAGCGGGGTGAGTAGTTCCAACGTTACCTCGTCTTCGGCATGAGGAATGTCGACAAGCTGGGCGTGCGTGATCGGCACATCCGGCACCTGCACCAGGTCGTCTCCCCCCTGGAGGATCACCTGCTCCTCGCCCGTCGCCGGATTGTGAGCGACGATGCGCTGCAGCCGGAAGCTGCCTTTGCGCCAGCGACCGTCGGGCTGCTGCAGCGGCAGGCCGATGCCGCCGCGCTCCAGCTCGCGCACGCCGACGATAACGTAGGGAAAGAGATTGAGCGCTGAAGCAAAGAGTGTCAGACCGAAAGTGAGGGGCGCCCCGACCGGCAGCAGCGTCTCCATTCCCAGCGGCGGCTCGAGGGTGTAGGGCCGCGGCACGTTGATGCCGCGGGGGCTGTCGGGATCGACGGTGGCCAGGAGGGCGCTGATCGGGCACATGGCGTAGTAGGGGCAGCGGTGGCACTCCGGCTCCCGCCGGTTGACGCAGAAGCCGGCCGGAGAGTTGAAGTCGCCGCGCAGGGCGTGGAAAAGCATCCCGCGCAGCGCCGATCCCTTGTGCGGGTGCATAGCGACAGGACGCGTAATCACCCCCTCGAAGCGGAGCTGGTGGGCGGTGAGGGAGGTGGTGGGCGCAGCCACCAAGGGCGCCAGGCTCATTGCCAATGCCTCCCATGCAGTGACATAACGCTACACCGTTCGCACGTAGCTGGTGTAGCCGCGGCTAGAGCCAACTTGTCGATACGGTAGCAGTACGGGCACCAGCTTCCGGTCACGGTCCATACGGGCAGAAGCCGGATCATAGGTATTCAGGGCCTGGAACGTCGCCCGGTCGCCAACGTCGTCCAGGTACTGCAGCACGCCGTAGTCGGCCGACCGTGGCGACCGATCGCCGGCGACGTAGCCGAACGCCGCGTCGGGGGCTTCGATAGTGCGGCAGCCGACGTACTGGAAGAAGCTGCCGCGTTTGCCGAAGTAGGTGATAAGCGGAAGCAGTTGCCGCAGCTCGCCTTCTGTGCCATCGGCGGCACGGGCGAGGTCGAAGGCCACACCCAGGTCACCTTGGTAGTAGCAGAACTCACGAAAGCCGACGGTACGTCCGTACACTTCGCCCTCGCCGCGAGCCTCGCGTAACACGCGGATGAGCGTATTGCTTACCACGACCTGCCGCGGCGGTTGGAACCGTATGGGAAGAGCGCGGATCAGCTCGAAGGTTCGTGGCCCGTCCCCTCCGCCTTCTAGGGCAACGCTTACCAGCGCGAGCTTGACGGTATACATCGTCGGCACGAGGTTGGTCTTGCCTCCCGAGCTTGTCGTAATCGATGAGCGCAGGCTGAAGAGGGATGTGGAACGGAAGTCGGCACAGAGCCACATGATGCACTTCGTCTTTAGATTCGCTCGACAAGGTCTGCCAGCACGTGAGCTAGCTCCGCGCTGGAGTCGACCTTCTCACTAGTGACCGCGCCCGGGTCCAGGCGATTCAGTTCCTGACCAATCGCGCGCATCTGCTCCTGATAGTCGTTCGCAAGCGCGCTGACCGTGGGCGCTGGAGTCGCGGTGGTGGACCAACTGACCACTCCCTGGAATCCAAGGATGTGCGGGTGCTGCGTGTTGCGCTGCGCGCCATTGGTGCGGACCAGTGTGTAGAGCACGCTCTGCAGTAATGCCCTCTGCCGGGTCCTGCGAGCATCGTCGGCTACATCTTTGACGTGCTGCCGCGAGATGTCGTTCCAGCTGACGCGGTGCAGTTCGACGGTACACACCACCGCGTACAGGCCAGAGCTCGCCGGGCGGTAGAAGATATTCTGGCCGACGTTCGCCCCGCTCTCATCGCCCGATCCGGAGCCACGCTCCGCAACGTATTTGACGTGGAAATAGGACTCCGTACGAGTCTGATCCGGCAGACCGATGGCCCAGCCGAACTCGACGGTGGACTTGCGCGGAGTGGAACGATTGTCACGAGTTATCAGGATGCCCTCCACGTCGTCCATCGCGCACCGGACGATCATCTGGTCGACGATGTTCTGATTCGCCTTCCCCAAGCCCTTGAAAAATCCCTCATCATCGTTGATCCGGTTGGCGCTGAGTTTGGCACAGCCCGTGCAGAGCGGCAACGCCGGGTTTCCGTTACTAGCAAGCGACCAGAAGTGCTCAGCCTGGATGTGTTTTAGCATGTCGCCGGAGATGGCGTTGACGACCTGAAGATTCCCAGCGCCGTCGACGATATGCACCATGCGCGTTTGGATCTGATTCCCTTCGCCGCCCTCATTGTTAAGCGAGTGCATATTGATGGCCAAACGACCGCTGATAGTGACCGAACGAGGTGAAGGAGACACAGCACTAGTCCTTTCTAACTCTGTTCCCTACTGGTCAACGTCGACGGCCCCGGAGTCCGAATCGGGCGGCCGCAACTCCGCTGCACCATCGCCCGTCGAAACCGGGCGCGCATCACTGGCCGAAGCGTAGGCCAGCAGGAGCATGGCCACGGTCTCCGGTCGGTGCGTATCGAGCAAGTGAACGACATCCAACAGATCATCAGTCGTGACTTGATGCCTACGATACTTGAGCTCGCGACCTGCCTGTGCGTACTGCTCGACTTTTCGGGCGTTCTCCGCGTTATAGCTTGCAACAAAATCCGACAGGTCCGCGATAAACTGATGCTTGAAGCGAGCTGCCCGCTTCAGTTCCTGTAACAGGCCGTACCGGATTTCATACTCGGGATCTCGCTGCTTATTTGCCCTCCGGAACTGCTCCGTGATAGTGGAGCGGCGAATTGCGCTGGCCACACGTCGGAAACCCTGGCTAGCGAGAACTGGTTCCAAATTTTGCTCTTGGTCCACGAACAGCCTCCTTAGGAACGAATCAAGTACTGATAATCGGAGCGTAGCGACCCGCTTATCGCCTGTGATGCAGTGAAAGACGTAGATAGCATGGTTACTGAGAAATTCCAGGAGCGCCGTCACCAGCTCTGGACCTGCCGACAGAAAGTCGCGATACAGCGTGAGGAGGTTGGCCTCCTCGGTGTGGCGCTCATCTAAGAATCGCAGGATACGGTCGTGATCGCCAAGGGTATCCAGCCAGTCAGAGACCGAATCCTCTTCAACAGGGAACCAGCCTGGCAAGCCGACGAAGGAGATATTCGACACTGCACACGAAAATCGACTCAGCCGCTGAAAATAGGCCGTGTGCAGTCCGCTCACCACTTCGCTTGGCCGCCTGCGTTGGATTCCCACCTGGTCACCCGTCTGGTTGCCAATGAGACCCGAGTGCCGGATGAGGTTGGTGGCCAACCGAATGGAGAGCAGAACGTCCGCCTTTGCGGAAGAGTAGCTGCTGGGGACGCTTAGGAAGTCGGCGCTAACCGCGCCGACGGCTTCCTCCCGAAGATCCCTCGGGGCCATGACGAAGATCTTGAAGTCTTTCTCTATAGCCACTGACCGAGCGGCGACACCCAGTCCCATGTAGCGCAACCACTCGGCGAACCAATGCACGAAAGGTCCGGGTAGTGGGCCGAGGGCGGTGCCAGTCGGCTTCACCTCGCTGACGCCTTTTCCGACGGTCGGGTTGAAGGTTTGGACCGCGCTCACCGTGACGGCAAGGCCCTTACCGCTGGACCTCATGACCGCCGGTATGGCTCGCTCGGCCAGCTCGTTACGGACCGCCCGTGCAAAGCGGTCGGGACTGGCAGCGCGAAGCTCCCGGTGCAAGCTGACGTAGCTTCCGAAACCCTGAAGGACGTTGACGTTCTGATACAGCGACCAGTTCGGCATAGGTGCCAGTTGTTTGAACTGTTCTTCCTCATCAGTAGTTGGCGGACGTTTCTCCGCCTTGATCAGATTCTGTAGGTTTCTCAGACCAAGAAGGTTCTCACGCTCATGCTCGTAGACGATCTCGTCGGAAAGCGGTGGGGAGTCGTCACCTTCCAACCGGATATACCGATAGCCTGCGTTGGTGCGAACGAGCTCATAGTCAAGGGAATCCAAGTCAAGCTCTTCTCCGTGCGCGCAGGAGAGTACAAACTCCCGACCCACGTCTCTGAGGGAGAACGACGAGCCGCTCAGCAGATAAAGCAGGCCCTGTAGGCCGAACGCGGCAAGGGCGTCGGCGTACGTCCCGGTCGTCTTCGGCAATGCGAACGTGTCCACGATCGCTTGCGATGCGGTGGTCATCGCGCTCCCTCCGCTGTAGCTAGTTGGTCGGCGCGGCGGAGCCGACGAGAAACATACCAGTACAGGAGAAAGCCGAGAGGCTGTTTTGTAGGATTCACATTCCAAGTGGGAAAGGAGGTGCGTAGGCTGCCGTTCGGATGGTCCTGAAATTTGGGACTCGGCCAGTCAAGGCGGGCAGCCGCGGCAGAACGCGCCCCGTCGGAGATCGCGAAATCGTCCAGCGCCCGCATCTCACCGCCGTGATGCCGAGCGATCGCGCTAACGAGTGCGCACTGCACGTCTTCTAGGCCACCCTCGGCAACCAGCTCTCTAGTCGCGATGTCTAAAATTGGCAACGCCGCGAAGGACGCCTCGGCGGCATGAGGCGGAAACCGGTACCTGCCAGTCTGCTTCAGCGTTCGCTGTCTCCTGTCCGATGGGTCCTGATCGGTATGAGCGACGAAGCCGGTGCGCACGGCACCCGGTGTGACAGCCATCTGCCAACGCCAGGCCGCCTCTTGCCATCCCTCCGAAAGCTTAGCGGTGTCATGTAGCGCGACCGTGAGCCGCACCAGCGCAGTTAGGTCGTCAACTCCAACTCCCAACTCTGTTGCAAAGCGCCCAGCGGCGACGACGTAAGCCGGATACTGAGCATCGAATTGCCCGAGCGTCCGCTGAACGTGCTTGTCGTAGCCCTCCAGCTTGCTGCGGGACGACAGCCTACGTGGAGATGTCGGTTCGACCGCCGATTCCCAGGATCCAGGACGCCCGAGTTGGAGACCGACCTGCGAATCATAGGCTGCATGGTCTGGCGGGGCACATGCCCAAAGTACGCCGTCGAGCCGCTTTCGATCGTCAACCAACTGCCAGCCGAAAAGGGGAGGTCCGTCCTCGGAGGACTCCAAAGTTGCCATTGCCCAGAGGGGACGACGCTCGTCTATCAGTTTGTTCGCGAATTGGCGAAATGTGTGTCGAGACACAGGGAAGGAGACCAAGCGACCTGGCTGTGGCAATTGGCCGGGGTCACAATGAATGGCGAGCGAGACACTATCGGCGTCCCGGATGAGATGGCGTGACGCCGCTGGATCGGCCGTGAGCATGGCGTTCTCGACCTCTCGTTTTCGTCCGTGCGGATTCATCCGTTGAAGGGCTTCGATGTCGTATTTTCCGTAAGCAGCTTCTGTGACTGCACGTTCATCTGCGAAGGTAAAGCGCTGACCCGATCGTACGGCCAGTTGCTCCGCCGTCAGCGCGATGGGCGCACGTGCGTCTGCCTCGTAGGGCGCAACGGTCGGCTCGCCTTTGTCCGTTGCGGGCAACGCGTAGACGTAGACATCCCCGTGCTCATGCTCGAATCGAGCGCAACGCCCGGCGCGTTGAAAGATTGCGGCAGCCGGTGCAAGTTCGGTATGCAGCACCTGCGCGGATATGTTCAGCCCGACCTCGATGGCCTGAGTAGCGACTAGGATGCCGGCTTCCCTCGATCCCTTCGCAAATATGCGAAGTGTCCATTCCTCAATCGTTCGACGGTGTTCGGGAAGATAACGCGAGTGCAGGAGGCGTAAAGACGAACGCTTGTGCGGCGGTAATTGATCTCGCAGCGTCAGGAAGATCTGCTGCGCGCGATCGACAGTATTCACAACGACAATGCATCGCTCTACCGGCTTGGCAAGCACAGAATTCGCGGTTAATTGCTCAGCGACGAAGTGCATGCGCCGGTTCTTGGTGCTCTGGCTCGGCATGTTCTGTAACTCGCCGTCCTTTAACTCCTCGTATTCGGCTTTGGCCCGCCAGCAGATCAGTTGTCTTGCCTCCCTAGTGATTGTCGCGGACATCAGTAGCACCCTCGAGAACTTCGACAGCCGGGCCGCCAAATCCACCGCTGTGGATAGGGCACGCTCAGGCTCGAGGAGGTGGAACTCATCGAACACCAGATAGGCGCCGATCGTAGCAGCGCCAACAATGTTGGCGTTTCGCCCAGGCAGCGAGACCGGAGATCCGATGTAGGCACTCAGAATCTGGTCGATGGTAGTGAAGACAATGTCGGCTTCAAAAAAGGGATCGTCCGGCTGGGAGCCCATCTGGATGCTGATGCTAAAATCGTTCAGTCCGGACGTCTCAAGGAGCAACTCCGTCTCGTCGTGGAGGGCGGTGACCAAAGTGCGCATCGGAACTGCATAGATAAGCCGGTCGGCGAACGGGATGCCCTGCTGGCGTGCATAGAGGAATGGCAGCAGTGCCGCCTTGGTTTTGCCAGCGCCCGTCGGTGCCTGAAGCACGACATTCTTCCCTTGCAATAGCCTGTTCGCAACGCGAAGTTGGTAATCGTACGGCTGTTGATCGCCAAGCAGGATCGCGGCGACATCCTTACGGATCTGAAGAGTGTCCGAGCAAGGCGTCATATTTTTACCCTCGTGCGCATCGGTTCCTGGACGCATTGCGTCGCCGTCGCTCAGGTGTGCCATGGCGACCTCCATTCGCGGCCGGTCGTTGTTGAGAACCCTGTCATCCAGATATTCCGTGGGTAAGCCCGAACTGCGACATGTCGGCGCGCCGCGCATTGAGAGTGTTCTGTGTGGTCTTCGTGGGGGGCGGACGGGCTGCCCATGATGACCCCGGTCCGCGGCCGACCTTGCCCACCACCGGCGCTTCCCACTATGGTCTGCATAGCTCATGCGTAGCAAGCGAATGTGCAAGCAACCAGAAGTATATACATCCCGTCTTCAGCAAGCCCGGTGGATAGTACAACCGGGTTACCGCCTTCGACGGAGCTAATGGCCGACGGCTGAGTAGCATTGACGGCAGCTTCCATTCTCGGTACTATCTGTGCTACCGGCTCTAGCACATGCCAATCGGCAAGGCTTGATACGAATAGACTAGGAGGAACGGAGCACTCCGTCAAGAACTGCCGCGATGGGCGGGTAGGTCAGCCCTACGGTGTTCAAGGGACAAGCGCTGCGCATTATCTACTGTGTTTGGCATGCGCTTTGAAGGCACGCCTTCAATGGGCGCATCGCTTTGAAGAAATTGTGCCATTTGCCTTCAAAGCGTTCCGGGCCTTGCATCGCGGCTTTCATGGGAGGAGGCCAGAACCTGGACCCGGCGGAATTTCGGGCGCCGCAGGCCGGCCACATCATCAGAACCCCGCAGGGTTACCTGGCCTTTGTGCCATCGCCGCTCCCTCCAGAGCTAACCTATGCGCCTGAGCTGGTTTTCGCCTTGTCGCAAGCCGACGCCGCTTTGAGCGAGCTGTCGGGGCTGGGGCGGCATCTTCCGAACCCTCACCTGTTGATCGGCCCCTACGTGAGGCGAGAGGCTGTGCTCTCATCGCGCATTGAGGGTACTCGAGCCAGCATATCGGATCTCATGCTCAATGAGGTCGACGAGGCCACGGTCCAACGCCACCCTGCCGATGTGCAGGAAGTGCGCAACTATGTGACGGCACTGGAGTACGGGATCGGGCGCCTGTCCAGCCTCCCCTTGTCACTGCGTCTGGTTAGGGAGCTCCACGAGCGCCTGATGTCGGGGGGGCGCGGCGAACACTCCACGCCAGGGGAATTTCGGCGAAGCCAGAATTGGATCGGGCCGCCTGGGAGCACCCTGTCGAATGCCACCTATGTCCCGCCTCCTCCGGGTGAAATGATGGAGGCGCTTGATAAGTGGGAGCGTTTCCTCCACGAACTCGCGACGGCGCCCGACCTCATCCGGTGCGCACTGATGCACGAACAGTTTGAGGCGATTCATCCATTTCTCGATGGTAACGGGCGACTTGGCAGACTCCTCATTACCCTGTTTCTAATCGAGCGGGGCCGCCTCTCGCAGCCTTTACTCTACCTTTCTGCCTACATCGAGGCGCACCGTGAGGAGTACTATCGCCTCGTACAGCGGGTGCGAACGGACGGCGATTGGCCAGCATGGCTGTTGTTCTTCCTCGCTGGTGTCGCGGAAACCGCCCGGGCCGCGCTGCGCCAAGCAGGCCAGCTCATGGACCTGCGGGAGCACTTTCGAGCGCGCATGCGCGATAAGCCGAAGGCACTGAATCTCCTTGACGAGCTATTCATCAATCCTTACGTTACGATTGCTCGTGCCGCAGAGCTCCTCCACATCTCGACTCCGTCGGCAAGGGACGCCGTGATGGCGCTGCAAGACATCGGCTTGCTCGAGGAAGTCACGGGCAGATCGTGGAGGAGGGTGTACCTCGCTGCGCCAATCCTTCGTGCCGTGGAAGAGCCACCGGATGCAGATGCATAGATGATGGTGGTTTTCAGCCACGACCGCTGCTCAATGGCGCCGTCCTTATGCCAATCGGCCACATATATTGCACACGACCCGACGCAGGGTATTGAAACATTGGCATGTGGTAGCGGGAGACTCGCGTTTGTTCGATCCGTCAGAGGATTCTTCTCCTTCCGCTATACCGGCAAGAATAAACCGTGACCGATCATCGAGGTGCCCGGGGCAGGAGATAGCAGGCCCTCCTGACGCCCACCGCCCTGACCTACGCCACATCCCCGCAGAACCTGCGGAACTCGCAGTCGACGCAGCGGCCGGGACGGTCAGTCGGCTCGGGCAGCAGGCCGGCGCGCAGCATGGGGCGGATGGTGTCGAGCGCCTTGGGGACGTCGCGGCGGAGCTGGGCGGTGATGCGGATCTCCTGAGCGGCGCGGCGCGGGATCCAGTAGATGAAGCCGCGGCGGACGGGGAGCTGCCACTGCTCTTCCAGGAGCAGGGCGTGGGCGGCGAGCTGGTAGCGGTGGTTCTTGGCCGCGGGACCTTCGGCGCTCTTGTACTCGACGGGGATCACTTCGTCGGGGCGGACGATGGCCATGTCCAGGATGCCGCGCAGGCCCAGGCGCTCCGAGGAGAGGCGGACCGCGAAATGGCGCTCGCCGTCTTTCAGGCCGTAGGCGGCCAGGGTGCGGCGGTGCTCCAGCTCGGTAGTGCGCGTGTGCTCCTCGCGGCCTTCGTTCATCTTGAAGGTGACCACTCGCTTCGCCGGCGGGTAGTAGTGGTAGTGGACCACCCGCGGACAGTAGATCCACTGGCGCAGGTCGGTGACGGTGAGCACCGGCTGGGCCGGCGTCGACACGGGAATCTCAGGCGCTCTTGCGATCATCTCTTCTCCTTAGCGGGGTCGGTGGGGTTGCGCTGGCGTCGTCCGCCTTCTGGCACAGGCCCAGGCGCAGCTCCAGGTCGCGGGCGCAGACGACGAACAGGGACACGTCGATCGGCTTGGCGCCGGCCTGGCGCTTGATCTTTTGCAGCAGCTCCTGCTGCCGGTTGCGGGTGATCGGACCCATGAAGGCCGAGTACTGGATGCGCTGCAGGCCGTAGTTCTGGCAGAGGTCGGCCACCTTGCCCCGCAGCCGGTCGTCGGGCACGTCGTAGATGACCAGCGCTTGCATCGCTCCACAGTTACCACCGGCCCACGTAGGGTTCGTACTCGCCGCCTGCGCGCAGGAAGGCGGCGACGTGGCGGGCCTGGCCCACCAGGATGGAGCGCAGCTTCAGCCGCTTGCCGGCGTAAGGCTCCGGCGTGTCCAGCCGCTCGAAGATGCGTTCGACCAGGTTGCGCCGCGTGTCCAGCGTCAGGCGTCCCTCCTGGTCCAGGCGGGGCAGCGTGCCCTTGTTGAGGCCGGCGAAGACGGTGCGGTCCACCACCATCTGGCGGAACTCCTCCACGGCATCCAGGACCAGGCTGGCCTTGCCGGGGCGGTCGGCGTGGATGAAGCCGCCGAAGACGTCTAGGCCGGCGATGAGCAGCGCCTGCTGCACCTGGCCATAGAGGATGCCGTAACCGTAGTTGAGCAGCATGTTGACCGGATCGGTGGCGCCGCGCCCCTCGCGGCCCGGCCACTCCAGGTCGCGCACCAGCAGCAGCTGCATGCCCTGCCAGTAGCGGGCGGAGCCACGGCCCTCGATGGAGAGCAGCTCGCCGCGCACGTCGTCGATGCGCTCGCCCTCCAGCCGCTCCAGCTCGGCGCAGCGGTCGCTAATGTCGCGGGCCGCCGCCTGCACGTCCAGGAAGAGCGGCTCGTCGCGCTCTTTGCGGTATTTGGCCATGTAACGCAACAGCAGCAGCTGGTTCATCAGCTTGCCGTGGGCGAAGCCCTTGGCCAGCGTCACGCCGCGCCGGTCGTTGTAGGCGAGGAGCTGCTGGCGCCGCGTCTCCACCGTCGCTGAGAGCGCCGGGGCGACCAGAGAGCCGCTGGGGTCGCCGCGCTCGTCCAGGAAGTAGAGCGGGATGCCGTGCTGGCCGCACTCGCGGACCAGGTCGCTGCTCAGGGAGACGCCGTTGCCGAGGATGACGACCTGCTCCAGGTCCAGCAGCGGCGCCTCCATCAACACCTCGCTCTTGCGCCGGACCACGACGCGCTCGCTGTGCTTGCCGACGAACAGCCCCGGCTCGTTGACCACCAGCACTCGGGAGTGGCCGGCGAGGGCCTCTTCCACGCTGACCTTGCTGGCCGCTACCATCTCGTACGTCTCCTTCCAGAACCCGGCGGCCTCGGTCACGTTCCTTGCTCCGCCTCTCTCGCCCACTTGTTCCCACCAGACACAGCAAGTGCGACACGGGGCGCCGGGGGG
>Ga0207416_1001575_pt1 | contig 29258 bp, 22 predicted proteins | sample PaiPotPPM11metaG_FD_184107 | JGI IMG/M metagenome (GOLD analysis project Ga0207416, IMG submission 184107) | Iron sulfur acid spring bacterial and archeal communities from Banff, Canada, to study Microbial Dark Matter (Phase II) - Paint Pots PPM... ... | reverse complement strand
CCCGGCACGGCATCAGGATCACCGCCCCGCCGCCCGCAGCCGGACTCCCCCACAAGCCACATTAACGACCTCAGACACGCCGCAAACTCACCTTATTTTGAAGCATGCCCTATCCGCCCCTGATGACCCGCAATGATGGAAACACCCGCTCAGATGCCCGGATAAAACCGGACGAAGTCCCGCAATCGGATCGGCGGTAAAAGGCCACTAGCCCGGATGACCCGCAATCACACCCCAACCAGGCGGCCCGGCCCCCGGGCTCACCAGGACGGAAAAGAGGCTCACCGGCGCCCACCGAGGCCAAACTGCCAGGCCGGATGCGCGCGATCCGCAACGTACCCGCTCCCCACAAGCCACACTAGGGACCCGCGACACGCGGCTAAGTCGGCCGGCTCAAGCGCCAGTACCGGAATGTCGCGCCCGGAGTCGGCGCGGTACCGCGCGTAGGCCGGGTTGAGCGCGTCGGCAATGTCCCACCAGCCCTGCTTCTCGGCCCCCGACAGCTCGCGGGCCCGCACCCGGTGGACCGAAGTGCCGTCCCTAACATAGGCCTCCGGATGCGCCAGCAGGTTGTAGTACCACTGCGGGTTGCGCGGGTTGCCCGCGTAGGTCGCGAACGCCGCGTACACGCCGTCGCGCTCCACGCGCATGATCGGCGTCTTGCGGGTGAAGCCGGACGTCGCGCCGGTAGTGGTAAGTATGACCACCGGCAGCCCGTTCAACGAGCCGCCGTCGACGCCGCCAGAAGCCTCGTACCGCGCCACCCAGTCGCGGACCCGCTCGCTGGGGCTGGCGACATACTCGCCAGGAGCGGGCACGGACGTAATCAGGTCGAACTCGTTCCCTTCCGGGTCGGCAAAAGTGGTCCACCGCACCCCCGGCCTCTCGATGTCCCACAGGGCCTTGGCCCCGAGCCCGGTCAGCCGCTTGCTCTCCTCCTCGAATTCGTCGGTCCGCAGGTCCAGGTGCAGCCGGTTCTTGACGGTCTTCGCCTCGGGGACCTTGTGGAAGGCGAGACGGGGACCGCTCGCCGGATCGGTGGCGTCGATCGCCGCGTTGTCGGCGTTAGCGCCCGGGTTGACCGGGCGGTGCAGGACCTGCGACCAGAATTCCGCCTCCGCGACGGGGTCGGCGCAGTCGATGCTCAGCCCGCTGACGGACGTGGTCATGAGTAGTCCTCCCTAGATAGCGGTGCGGCCGCCGTCGGCGGCGATGACCGCGCCGGTGATGTAGCCGGCCTTCGGCGAGGCGAGGAACGCGACGACGTCGGCGATCTCGTCCGGCTGAGCGGCACGGGCGAACAGCGTCGTCCCGCCGAGCGCTGTGACGCGCTCGGGCGCCGCGCCGCCGGTGTAGACGGGGCCGGCCGCGACGGCGTTCACCCGCACTCCCTGCGGGCTGAACTCGGCGGCCCACGAGCGGGTCAGCGCGGCGAGGGAGGCCTTGGTCGCGCTGTAGGCGGCGCCGCCGGCCAGGCCGATCTGCCCGGCCATGCTGCCGAGGTTGACGATGCTGCCGGCGCCGCGCTTCGCCATCACCGGCGCGATCGCGGCCACCAGGTAATAGGCGGACCGCACGTTCGCCGCGAACAGTTCGTCGAAGGTCGCGGGCTCAAGGTCGGCCGTCGGCCCGAACCAGGAGAAGCCCGCGTTGTTGACCAGCACGTCCAGTTCGCCGGCCTCCTCGGCCAGCCGTGCGATCGCGCCGGTGTCGGTCAGGTCGGCCGCGACGAACCGAGCCCGGCCGCCGGCCCCGGAGATCTCCCGCACGACCGCGGCCCCGCGCCCGGCGTCGCGCCCGTGCACCAGGACGAAGAAGCCGTCCGCCGCGAGCTTCCGCGCCGTCGAGCGCCCGATGCCGCTGGTAGCCCCGGTAACCAGCGCGACCGGTGGCCTCTGAGCAGAATCAATGCTCATCTCAACTCCATGAAGTAGACCGTCTGCGGACATGCTAGACAGACAGGTCTGTCTAGCACAAGCAGCGCGAGAAGCGCAACCCAGAGAGCTTGCCCAAACACGAACTCGCGCTCCCCGTACCAGTGTGCAAGCCGGGCCGACGGTTCCGGCATCCGTCGCGTGACTGCACCCGCCACCGCATCCGGTCGTTCCTCGACTAAAACCCATCATCCCGAACGGGTGCGTGACTCCGCCGGACGCGCCGCCCCGCGCGTCCTGACCGGCTAGCCGGTCAGGACGGCCAGTAGCCGGCGGCGTGCGCCAGCGCGCGGCCCTCGAGTATCGCCACCAGCTTCTGGAACAGCGCACCGGCCGCGGGGGCGCTCCAGTCGGGCGCCAGCACCTCCCGGGGCAGCCCGGGATCGCGGAAGGGCAGCTTGCGCCAGCTGTCGACCACGTCCAGGTAAGTCACGAAGGCCTGCCGCGGTCCGATCGCCGCCTGCGACTCGAGATCGGCCGCCACGTCGGCGTAGCGGCCGGTGAAGTCGCGGTAGGCCTGGTCGATGCCGGCCAGGTCCCAGCTGGAGTACAGCAGCGCGGTGAGGTCCTGCCCGCCGACGTAGTCCCCGACGAAGATCGCGGCGTACTTGTCCAGGCCAAGCTCGGCGATCGCCTGCTCGGCCGCCGGGCGCAGCCGCGCGGGCGCGATCCACATCGCGGTGCCGATGTTCCCGAACCCGAGGTGGGTCAGGTGCCCGCGCAGCGCGTGCCGTTTGGCCCGCGCCGACTCGGGGACGGAGAAGTTGACCACGCACCAGCCGTCGGCGAGGTCGGCGGGCTGCCGGGCGTGCCAGATGAGGTCATCGCCCGCGGCGAGCGTGGCGGCGGCGAGCGGCGTGAGCGCGTAGCCGCGGGCGCCGCCGCGGCTCTCGGCGGCGAGCCAGCCGCGCTGCTTGAGCCGGAACACGGCGGTGCGCACGCTCGGCGCGTCCAGCCCGAGTTGCGTCATCAGGTCGACGGTGCCCGCGATGGGCATCCAGTCGCCCATCCGGCGCACGACCGAGCCGAGGAAGCTCACCACGACGGTGCGGGACCTGCGCGAGCGTGCCGCGGCCGGTTCATCGTCGGGCGTGCTCATCGTTCTTATTGTGCCGGATGCCCGTTGCCCACGGTGACCGGTCGCGCCGGACACGGTACCGCCGGTCAACCGGACACCGGCGCCGTCGCGGGAGTCCAGCGCAGGTGCACCGCGCCGGCCGGCGCCGCGCGCAGCAGCGAGAGCCGGGGCGGGATCTTGTCGGTCCGCGCCGTCGGCGGCTTGCGCCTGCCCGCCTGCCACTGCACGGGCCACGAGGCGGCGTCGCCCGCGTAACCCTGCTCGGCCGCCGCGTGCAGCGTCCACTGCGGGTCGTACAGGTGCGCGCGGCCGAGCGCGCACAGGTCGGCGCGGCCGGCGAGCAGGATCGAGTTCACGTCGTCGTAGCTGGAGATCGCCCCGACCGCGATCACCGCCACCCCGGCGGGCCCGGCGACCCGGTGGCGGATCTTGTCCGCGAACGGTGTCTGGTACGACCGGCCGAACGCAGGGCGTTCCTCCTTGCTGACCTGCCCCGACGAGACGTCGATCGCCGCCGCCCCGTGCGCGATAAACGCGCGGGCGATCTCCACTGCGTCATCCTCCGTGGTGCCCCCGGGCACCCAGTCGGCGGCCGAGATCCGCACGGTCACGGGGACGGCACCGCCGACCGCGGTGCCGCCGACCACGGTGCCGCCGACCACTGTGCCGTCCACCGCTGCGTGGACCGCGTCGAAGACCTCGAGCGGGAACCGCAGCCGGTTCTCCAGGGACCCGCCGTACTCATCCGTGCGCGTGTTGGACACGGGGGACAGGAAGGAGCTGAGCAGGTACCCGTGGGCCGCGTGCACCTCGATCAGGTCGAAGCCCGCCTGCACGCCGCGCCGCGCGGCCGCGGCGAAGTCGGCGACGACCTTGTCCATGTCCACCCTCGTCGCCTCGCGCGGCTGGTGGCAGTCGGCGCCGTACGGGAGCGCCGAGGGGCCGATGACCTCCCAGTTGCCTTCGGGCAGCGGCTCGTCCATGCCTTCCCACATCAGCTTCGTCGAGCCCTTGCGCCCGGAGTGGCCGAGCTGCAAGCCGATCTTCGCGGTGGACCGCCCGTGCACGAAGCCGGTGATCGCGGCCCAGCGGTCGCGCTGCTCGTCGTTCCACAGCCCCGGGCAGCCGGGAGTGATCCGGCCCGCGGGCGACACGCAGGTCATCTCGGTCATCACCAGACCCGCGCCGCCCAGGGCCTTGGATCCCAGGTGAACGAGGTGAAACTCGCCCGGCACGCCGTCCTCGGCGCTGTACATGTCCATCGACGAGACGATGACCCGGTTCTTCAGCGCGAGCGGCCCGATTCGCACCGGCGTGAACATCGCCGGAGAGATTCCCGCGCCTGCTTGGCGCGCGAACTCCGTCTCGATCCGCGCCGCGAAGTCCTGGTCGCGCTCCCTCAGGTTCTCGAAGGTGATCCGGCGTGAGCGGGTCAGCAGGTTGAACGCGAACTGCGCCGGGTCCTGCCCCGCGTACATGCCGATGTTCTCGAACCACTCGAGCGACGCCTGCGCGGCGCGCTGGGTGGACTCCACGACCGGCTTGCGCTCGGCCTGGTAGGCGTCGAGCGCCTCGTCGACCGACGGGTGCTCGTGCAGGCAGGCCGCGAGCGCGAGCGCGTCCTCCATGGCCAGCTTGGTGCCCGAGCCGATGGAGAAGTGCGCGGTGTGCGCCGCGTCGCCGAGCAGGACCAGGTTGCCGTCGTGCCAGCGCTCGTTGCGCACCGTGCGGAAGTTGAGCCACTTCGAGTTGTTCGTCAGTATCTCGTGGCCGCGCAGTTCGTCCGCGAAGATCTCCCTGATCCGGGCGACCGCGTAGTCGTCGCTGGCACCGGGCGGGAAGGCCTCGTGCTCCGTCTTGTCGAACCCGGCGGCCCGCCACACCTGCTCGTGCATCTCCACGATGAACGTCGAGCCGGCTCCGGAAAACGGGTAGCCGTGGATCTGCATAGTGCCCCACGGCGTCTGCTTGACGAAGAACTGGAACGCCTCGAAGACCAGGTCGGTGCCGAGCCAGATGTACTTGTTCGCCCGCTGGTCGACGTCGGGGCGGAACGCGCCGGCGTACCGCTCGCGGATCGCGGAGTTGACTCCGTCGGCGGCGACCACCAGGTCATAGTGGCCGCGCAGCCACTCCGTAGCAGGCGCCTGCGTACGGTACCGGACGTCCGCGCCCAGCTCCGCCGCGCGCTCCTGCAAGACGCGCAGCAGGTCCTTGCGGCTCATCGCCGCGAACCCCTGCCCGCCGACGGTGAACTGCTGGTCCTCGGGCGAGCGGCCTGCGGGGACATTGCCGCCGCGAGCGTCGCTCACGGCGATATCGATGTCGGTCCACCGGGCGAAGCGGCGCTCCATCTGCTCGTGGACGACCGGATCGGCCCCTTCGATGCCGCCGAGGGTCTCGTCGGAGAACACGACGCCAAACCCGAACGTGTCGTCCGGCGCGTTCCGCTCCCACACGGTCACCTCGTGCCGCGGGTCGAGCCCTTTCATCAGCGCGGCGAAATACAGGCCGCCAGGTCCGCCGCCGGCGATCGCGATCCTCATGCTCCCGCCCCCCTCTCCGCGCCGGCCTCCGTCGCGACGATCGTCCGCAGCTTGAAGTGCTGCAGCTTGCCGCTCGGGTTGCGGGGGAGCGACGTCGTGAACCGCACGTCCCGCGGGTACTTGTAGGGCGCGAGCTGGCCCTTGACGTGGTCCTGGATCTCCTTCGCCTTGGCGGCGTCGCCGGGCACGCCGTCCCGGAGCACGACGAACGCGCAGACGATCGAGCCCCGCTCCGGGTCGGGCGCGGCGACCACGGCCGACTCCACGACGTCCGGGTGGGCGTCGATCGCCGCCTCGACCTCGGGGCCGCCGATGTTGTACCCGGACGAGACGATCATGTCGTCGGTCCTGCCCTGGTACCAGAAATAGCCGTCCGCGTCCTTGACGAAGGTGTCCCCGGTGACGTTCCAGCCGTTGACGACGTAGCTCGACTGCCGCTCGTCGTCGAGGTAGCGGCAGCCCACGGGCCCGATCACCGCCAGCCGCCCCGCCACGCCCGGTGCCGCCTCGTTGCCCGCGGCGTCGAGGACGGTGGCGCGGAAGCCGGGCACCGGCTTGCCGGTGGCGCCCGGCCTGATGTCGTCGTCGGCGGCGCTGATGAAGATGTGCAGCATCTCGGTCGCGCCGATGCCGTCGACGACCTGCAGCCCCACGTCCTTGCGCAGGCTCTGCCAGGTCTCGAGCGGAATGTGCTCGCCCGCGCTGACCGCGGTGCGCAGCCCGGACAGCCGTCCGGCCTTGCCGCCGCGCAGGATCTGCTTGTAGGCGGTGGGCGCGGTGGCGAGCACGGTGACCCCGTGCTCAGCGACCAGGTCCGCGAGCTGGGCGGGCGTCGCGGTCTCGGTCAGGAACGCGCAGGCGCCCGCGCGGAGCGTGAACACGACGAGCATGCCGAGGCCGAACGTGAACGCGAGCGGCGCCGTGCAGGCGACCAGGTCATCGGGCCGCAGCCGCAGGGTGTTCTTGCCGAAGGTGCTGTCGATCGACAGCAGGTCGCGGTGGAAGTGGGTGGTGATCTTCGGGACGCCGGTGCTGCCCGACGTCGGGCCGAACAGCGCCACGTCGTCGGCCGCGGTGTCGGCGGCGGCGAAGTCGGCGGGCTTGCCGAGGATCCGGCGGGTCAGGTCGTCGTCCGCGTCCCCGCCGTAGGCGACGACCCGCAGGCCGGACCCCGTGCTTTGCGCACCCGTGCTTTCCGTAACCGAGTAGACGTCGTCGGTGTACCGGTGGTCGACGAGCGCGATCGAGGGCCTGGTCTTGGCGACAATCGGCGCGAGCTCGCGGGCCCGCAGCGCGGCCATCGTGGTGACGACGATGCCGCCGGCCTTGATCACGCCGAGCCACGCGGCGACGGTCCACGGATTGTTCGGCGCGCGGAGCAGCACGCGGTTGCCGGTCACCAGGCCGAGGTCTTCGGTCAGCACCCGGGCGATCTGGTTGGCCCGCGCGCGCAGCTCGCCGTAGGTCCACACCGCGCCGTCCGGGGCCTTGAGCGCGGGCCGGTCCGCGCCGTTGACCGCGGCCGGCCCGTCGATGATCTCGGTGGCCGCGTTCAGCCGCTCGGGGAACTTCAGCAGGTCGGTGGTGAACTCGAGGACCGGCCAGCGGGCGGCGGGCGGCAGGTTGTCGCGGGCGAAGGTGTCCGCGTAGCCGGTGGGGGCCAGTTCGCGCTGTCCTTCCCGCTCGCCGATAAACCAAGGCTCGCTCATGACGGGCCTCCCGTGCGGATCATTCCCTCCTGGACGACGGTGGCCAGGTGCGTGCGGTCGGCGGCGAAGAAGCGGCCGGTCGCAAGCCCGCGCCCGTGCCCGGCGGCGGCCGCCTCCTGGGCGTAGAGCAGCCACCCGTCGACCTGGCCGGGCCGGTGGAACCACATGGCGTGGTCGAGGCTGGCGGTGACCAGGTCTTCGCGCGCCCACGGCAGGCCGAGGACGCGCAGCACCGGCTCGAGGATCGTGTAGTCGCAGACGTAGGCGAGCGCCGCCGTGTCGCGTTGCGCGCTGGTCAGCCCCGCCACCTCGCGCAGCGCGTCGAACGGCCGGATCCACACCGCCTGCTGCGGCCGTCGGGCGCCCTCCACGGTCAGGTAGACCGGCCCAGGCACGTGGCGCAGGTCGAAGCCGCGGCCGCCCGACCAGTACGCCTTCGACTCGGCGGTCATCGACCCGCCGGAGCGGTCCGCCAGGTACTCCGCCGCGCTCGGCAGCGCCTCGGGACCCGGGAGGTCATCGGGGAACGCCGCCGCGTACTCGCCGCCCGTCGCGCCGCCCCGCTCGCCCACAGTGAAGCTGGCGAGGCAGGCGTAGAGCGCCTTGCCGCGCTGGAACGCGCGCACCTGCCTGGTGCTGTACCCGCGCCCGTCGCGCAGCCGCTCGACCTCGTAGCGCACCTCGGCGCCGATGTCGGCGGGGCGCATGAAGTAGGAGTGCATGGAGTGCAGCGCCTTGCCATCGTCGACGGTCCGCTGCGCGGCGACCGCCGCCTGCGCGACCAGGTCGCCGCCGTACGCCTTGGGCCAGGGACACGGCTGCGTGACGGCGGTAAAGGCGACGTCGAACCGCTCGGGTCGCGCCGGCTTGAGCGTGACGGCGTCGGTGAACACCGCGGAGGTGGCCGTGCTCACGGCCGTCCCAGCCAGTCCGGCAGCTCGCCGTCGGGCACCTGGGGCAGGTTGACCACGATGTTCTCCGGGGTGCGGGCGGTCATCCAGGTCAGCGGCCGGTTGCGGTCGAGATTGCACTCCACGTGCGGCATGAACGGCGGCACGAACACCCAGTCGCCCTCCGCCATGTCGATGTAGTCGGCGAACTTCTCGCCGAAGTAGATCCGCGCGCGCCCGGACAGGACGTAGCCGCCGGTCTCGGCCTCGCCGTGGTGGTGCGGCACGGAGCGGTACCCGCCGTCGTTGCGCACCTGCCCGAACCAGAGCCGGGTGGCCGGCGTGTGCTGCCCGCTCACCCCGGAGACGCGGGTGGCGCCCTCGGACTGCGCGGTGCCGCCCGGCTCGTGTCCCGCCCGCGTGACGACGGGGATGACCGCGCCGCTCGCGTCGGCGTACCGCGAGTTGTCGCCCACGAGCACGTACTTGCTGAGGTCAGGTTCCACGGGTGGCTCCTGTCGTCCACGTTCACTGCAGATATTTCATTATCTCCACGATCGTTGAAGATCTGTCAATACCTGTTACGCTGAACCGTACCTTGCTGCCACACCGTGTCGCAGTGCCGTGAGGAGCCCCGCGGATGACCAACAACCCGATGCCCGTCCCCGTCAACCCACCAGTGCTGCCCGCCCCGAGCGGCTACTCGCACGGCACCCTGAGCGGCAACACCCTCTACCTGGGCGGCCAGACGGCCCTGGACGCGAACATGCGGATCGTTCCCGGCGGCATAGTCCCGCAGTTCCGCCAGGCCTTCGGCAACTTGCTCACGGTCCTCACGGAAGCGGGCGGCATCCCGCAAGACCTGGTAAGCATCACGATCTACCTGACCGACATCCCGGACTACCAGGCCCACGGCAAGGAAATCGGCCGCGCCTGGCGCGAACTGGCCGGTCCCGTCTACCCAGCCATGGCAGGCATCGGCACAACGGCCCTGTGGCAGCCCGAGGCCATGATCGAGATCCTAGGCACGGCCGTAATCCCCCAAGACCGCCTGACCTCTCCACCCCAGTAAATTCCCAAATCCCAACGAACGTCCCAAATGTGACGCATAGCCCCGAGCCGCCCGTCGCCGGGCCCTTTCCCGTCCCGCGGTCACGCCCGCCTGCCCGCGTGATCGCGGGTCAAACGAGGGAAAAGGCGTGAACAGTGCCCATTCCAGTTATGCAAAATAGAACAAAGTACCCTAAACTGCACCGCCAAGTCGTGATCGCGGGTCAGAATTGGCGATATACGCCCCCGATGACCCGCAATGAAGAAAACGGTCGGCCGGGGCGCGGGGCAAAGCACCGCAAAGCACCGTAACCGGGACGGCGCCGCGAGGCCGCTGCCCCGGATGACCCGCAATCCCGGCGCCCGCCAGTCGGCGGGCGGCCGGGCCCGTGCTCACCGGAACGGAAAGGCTCCCCTCCGCCCACCGGGCGCGGACGTGCACAAAGGCGGGAAGCGCCGCGGACGAGCACCTAGCGGCAACCTCAGCCACAAACCCGAGCCAACCGCCCGCCGCAACCACCCTTTCCGGGTTTAAAGACCAGCGATGGCCGCACGTACGGGGGACGGCGCCCGTTTAAGGCGCCACAGGAATGTCGGCCGCCCATCCACAGATCCCTCGACCGGGACCGACTAAATCCACCCACCTCACGGCGCCACAGCACGCTGCACGCAGTCGCGCAGCAGCACCCGGCGCCGTTCGTGCAAGGCGGCAGGCTCGTCGGCGCTGGCCGCGTAAACGCTACTCGCCGGCGACCAAGCAAACGCCATCGCGGCGACCAAGGTCACCAGGTCGAAGGGGTCGCCGGCCCGCAGTCGCCCGGCCGCCTGCGCCTGGGTGACGGCCGCGAGTTTCGGCTCGGGATCGAAGTCGGTGAACACAAAGCCCGTCGGGCGCTGCTCCAGCCGGGCCCATGCCATGAGCCGGATCAGCCTGGGCCGGCGCAGGTTTTCGTCGTACAGCGACACGGCCCAGCTGGGCAGGTCGTCCGCGTCGAACTTGGTAGCGTTCGCGCTGCGGCCTATATGGTCGGCGATGACCGCGTCGAACAGCCCCTCCTTGCTGCCAAAATACCCGTAGAGCTGTGCCTTGTTGGTGCGCGCCGCCTCGACGATGCGGTCGATCCTGGCGCCGGCGATCCCGCGTTCCGCGAACTCCTCGGCCGCCGCGTCGAGTATGCGCCGGCTGGTCGCGGCGCCTCGTGGCGTGGTGGGAAGTTCAGGCATGAGCCCATTCTAACAAACAGAACAGTTGGTTTGTTTTTGACCGTCGCAGCGCCTACGCTCAGACAGACCGAATAGTCTGTTTGGGAGGCTCTCTGATGCGTGTTACCACCGGCTGGCAGAGCAGCGACCACTCCATCGCGCTGCGGCGCGTGCCGATCGAGCGCCGCGACCTGCGCGACGACGACATCGCGGTGCGGGTCGACTACTGCGGCGTCTGCCACAGCGACCTGCACCGGATCCGCGGCACCCTCTTCGACGAGGGCGACCTGGTGCCCGGCCACGAGTTCACCGGCACGGTCACCGCCGTCGGCGCCGCGGTAGACGGTTTCGCCCCGGGTGACCGCGTCGCAGTCGGCACCCTCGTCGACTCCTGCGGTTTCTGCCCGATGTGCCTGGCGGGCCAGGAAAACTTCTGCTACGAGGGCGCCACGAGCACCTACGGCGGGAAAGACCGCGTCGACGGCACGAAGACGAAGGGCGGCTACAGCCGCGAGTACGTGCTGCGCGAGAAGTTCGCCTACCGTCTGCCCGACGGGCTCGATCCGGCCGCCGCCGCGCCGCTGATGTGCGCGGGCATCACCGTGTGGGAGCCCATGCGGGCCGCGGGAGTCGGTCCGGGCAGCCGGGTCGCCGTGGCGGGCCTCGGCGGGCTCGGGCACCTGGCGGTGAAGCTCGCCGCCGCCCTCGGGGCCGAGGTCACGGTGCTGAGCCGCACGCCGGACAAGGCGCCCGACGCCCGCAAGCTCGGGGCCACGGACCTGCTCCTCACCACCGACGACAAGCAGCTTGCCGAGGCACGCGGCCGGTTCGACCTCATCCTCGACACCATCTCCGCCCCGCACGACATCCCGCCGCTGCTGCGCATGGCGGGCCTGGACGGGACGGTCTGCCAACTCGGGTATCCCGCCGAGATCCCGCTGCGGATCATGGACCTGATCTACGGCAGGAAGAAGCTGACCGCCTCGGGCACCGGCGGACGCCGGGGACCGCCGAACTGCTGGCCTTCTCCGCGGAACGCGGCATCACCGCGGACATCGAACTTCTACCCTCCGCCCGGGTCCAGGAGGCACTCCACCGCCTCGACCGAGGCGACGTCCGCTACCGCTTCGTGCTCGACCTATCCGACCTCGACTAAACCGGCGCCGCTCGGCGCCGGCCCGGCATCCGGTCGGGTCCCGGCGCTGCCCGCCGTATGGCATGGGTGATAGCACCCAGGCCAATTCGGGGAATAGCCCGCTACCGCGCGGATTGTCGTCTCCATAGCGTTTTCCGCATGAAGAACTATCGCTACGCAATAGCCGCCACCGCCCTCGCCGTCGGCAGCCTCGCGTTCGCGGGCTGCTCATCAACGGCATCCACCACGAAGGCCGCCCCGACGGTCACCACGACCGTCACCGCGTCGGCGGCTTCGGAAACGGCCAAGACCACCGCGCCGACCGTGCTGACGCACATCACCGTCTACAGCGTCAACAGCGACGCTCCCGTCTTCTCCTCCGTACTCTCCGGCCCGACCTTCGGCGACCACGGCACAGCCGATGAGGTCCCATCGGGCAGCACGGTCCCCACCAAACACGCCGGCGAACTGCTAATGGTGCTCTCGCACGGCACGTTCCGGCTGAACATCGCGGACATCGGCGCGAAGTTCACCAAGGGACTCGACAACGCCACGATCGCGAGCACCTGCTCGGACTACGTCAGCGTCAGCGACGACGTATCGGTCGTGCCCGGCTCGGGAACGGGCGTCTACAAGGGGATCACCGGCACCTTGTCCGGGACCCTCACCGTCAACGAACTCCACCCCCGCCCGTGTCTCCCGAACTCGCTGCTCTTCCGTCAGCTCCTCTGGATTAACCTCGCGGGCACGGTCACCACAACCCCGAAGGCCTGACGAGCCCGACATTAAGGGCCCGCGGGGCGGCAGCGGCGCGTCACCAGGCCGCTGCCGTCCCGGCGTTCTGGCTTACTTCTTCTTGTTCTTCTTCTTCTTGGCCTTCTTGGCCTTCTTGCTCTTCTTAGCCATGTGTATCACCCCACTTCACGACCTAGGTAGGTCAACAAAACGTTGACCTGATGTCAACGTATCATTGACCTCAGCCTCCTGTCGAGTAGGCTTTAACAGTGGCCCCAAGGAGTCCCGTCAAGCGGATCCTCGCCGCGCTCAGCGCCTTCGACGTCGCCGACGGTCCGATGCGGCGCCTCGACGCCGCCCGGCGCCTGCGAGAAGCGGCCGAGGAACTGGAAACTGCCCAGGTTGAAGCAGCCAGGAAAGCCGGAGCCACGTGGCTCGAGATCGGTGCGTGCTACGGCCTAACCAAGCAAGGCGCCCAGCAACGCTTCCGTGCCGTCCGCGACCAGGCCAAGGCCGCTGTTACCCCGCCCCAAGAAGGCAATGCGGCGCCGCTGGTCAAGACGGCAAACCGTAAGAAGGCCGACCCCGGGGCCTGACCCGCGAATCCTGTCCCTCGGCCAGTCGGCTCCAGCCTCGATGGCGATTCACGACTATACTCGACTAGCCTCGACCGTCGAGCATCCAAGCTCGACGGCTCGCTGCAACCTTGCGTGTGGATCTGCGCGTCGATAACGCGTCGTATGCTACATATAGATTAACATTTGATCAGCTTCTAGTTCGACTGGAGTTGTGGCCGTGACCGAGAATTACCTCGATGACGTCCTTGCCCTTCCCGCCGAGGAAGTGGGGATGGCCTTGCTGGCCCTCCCGGAGGACCAGTGGTTCGATCGCAAGAGCGTCCGCGTTTCTCCCAAGGACCTCGGCCCGCTGCTGACGGCCTTCGCGAACGCCGAAGGCGGGACGATCGTCATCGGGCTGCACGACGGCCAGGTGGAGGGATGCCGCCAGTATCCGGAGAAGATGAACTCTTTCCGGCAGGCGGCGATTGACTTCACCGTTCCCCCCATCAGGATGACCGTCAGCGAGGTCGCTTGCGTCAACACTCACGGTCAGGACGACGAGTTGCTCGTCATCCGAGTCGATTCGGGGGAGCGAGTACATGAGGTCAGAACCGGCGAGTGTTACCTCCGCATCGGAGATGAGACCCGGAAGCTGAGTTTTCCGCAGCGGCAGGAACTCGAATACGACAAGGGCCAGGCACAGTACGACGGGCTCCCGTGTCGCGGCGTGATGATGAACGACCTGGACGAGTTGTTCCTCGAGGACTACCGGCAGAGCATCGGGGCGAGCAGCGTCGACAGCATGATGCGCGGACGCAGCCTACTCACCAGAAGCGGTGAGGTCACCAACGCCGCCTATCTCCTATTCGGACGGCACCCGCAGGACGTATTTCCCCAGGCTCAAGTCCGTGTCATCCGGTTTCTTGCCACTGATCGCGGCACTGGCGCCCGGTTCGCCCTTGAGGAAGGGACCGATCAGCGGGTTGAGGGGTCGATCTCGAGTTCCATCACAGACGCGACCGTGATCATTGACGAGCTCATCCCGCGCCGGAGGCATCTCGGCTCCTCCGGGCGCTTCGAAGCCAGCCCCATCGTTCCCCGCGACGCCTGGAGTGAAGGCCTGGTCAATGCCATCATCCACCGCTCCTACAGCATGGCCGACCACATCCGCGTCGAGATCTTCCCTGACCGGGTCGAGATCGAGAACCCCGGCCGGTTCCTGGGACTCCCTAGCCCAGGGAGGCCTACGCAGATCACCAGGCTGCCCCGCAACCCGCGGATCGCCCGGGCCTGCTCCGACCTGCACATCGGCGAGGAGCTAGGCGAAGGCATCAAGCGGATCTTCGATGAGATGCGGTTCGCCGGTCTCGCCGAACCGATCTACCAGCAGACCGGTACAAGTGTCCGCCTAATACTCTCCGGAGGGCCGGCAAAACGCGGTTAGGTCTCCGGATAACTGGTCAGCCCTGCCCTCGCTGACCTTGACCCGGTCGATCTCCCGATCGGCGTCCGCTGTCAGCGCTACCTAGACAGCAGCACCCGGCCTGCTCCGGGTGCCCGGCTTGACTCCCCGGAACCGTACATGCTAACTTTTATTGGCAGATGCAAGGTATGATTTAAGAAGCTGGAGACATGACCGGGCATCAGCCGGGCTTTGCTGCAAGTCCACCTGCGCAAGCTCGAAGCGGCCGGGCTGGTGTCGGCTTCCGTGGATAAAGACCTAGAGGCGGAGCTGCGATGAAGCCCAGGACGGCGAAGGAAACGGCGATGATCTGCGTGGCCGCAGTGCTCGTGGTCACGGTGCTGACCATCCCCTTCGAAATAGTTCCCTACGGCCAGTCCGCGAACACCAGAGGACTCCTCTGGCTGGCCGTCGCCGCGACTGCTGCGCTCGGGATGGTCCTGGGCTACCGGTACCTCACCACCAGGAAGCGGGCGCAGATCGAGCTGACCGGTGGCGAGCAGTACCGCAGGCTGGCCGAGGAATACCGACGTCTGGCTGACCTGGCCATCACCGCCCAGGAGCACACCGACCTCAAGCTTGGCGACGTCAGCGCCCAGCTCGACTACCTGCGCGAGCAGAACGAGTCTCTGCAGAAGATCCTCAAGGAAGTCGAGTAAGGCTCTCCCGGTGGGGCCAAGTTGATCATCAGGCCGTCAACGCCGCAGTCCGTGAATTCCGCGACGCAACTGAACGACCTCTAGCCTCGTTGGAGAGACTGGGGTCTGGCTCACCCCGCTCATGATTCTTAAGATGCGATCAGGGGCCATGCGGCGCACAGCAGGAGGTACCCAGGGTGACGGGCGGGATGCTCCGGCGCAGGGACGCGCTGGGCCTGCTCGGCGGCGCGGCGATCATCGCGGGCGGCGCCACCTACCTGGGCGTGAGCCGTCGCCCGGCGGGCGCCGTCACCGTTGCCCCCGCCGCCTACGCTCAAGGCGCTTACGCTCCCGGCGCGACGTACGCTCCCGACGGCACCGCGGGCAAGACGGCGGCAATCTCGCGCGCCGACGTCCGCCTGCTCGGCGGCCAGTTCCAGGGCAACCAGCAGCGTAACCTCGCCTACCTGCGCTTCCTCGACCCGGACCGGATGCTGCGCAACTTCCGCGTCAACTACGGGCTCCCCGCCCAGGCGGCGCCCATCGGCGGCTGGGAAAGTCCGACCTCGATGATCCGCGGTCACGTCACCGGCCACCTGATGTCCGCACTCGCGTGGGCCTACGCGGGCACCGGCACGACCGCGAGCGACCCGGAGCGCACGGAGTTCAAGGCCAAGGGCGACTACCTCGTGGCTCAGCTGGCGGCCCTGCAGGCCCGGGCGGAACTGGTCGGCTACGGCCAGGGCTATCTTTCCGCGTTTCCCGAGCAGTTTTTCACCTGGCTGGAAGACGGGCAGCTGAACCGGGTCTGGTCGCCGTACTACATGATCCACAAGTACCTGGCCGGCCTGATCGACCAGTACCAGCTGGCGGGGAACACCCAGGCGATCGGCGTGGCGGCCCGGCTCGCCGACTGGGTTGACCGCCGCACCAGGGACCTGTCCTACGAGCACATGCAGGCCATACTCGGTGTCGAGTTCGGCGGCCTGCCCGAGGCACTCGCCAACCTCTACGCGATTACCGGGGACGCGGCCACGCTGCGGACGGCGGAGCGCTTCTACCACGCGTGGTTCCTCGATCCCCTGGCCGCCAACATCGACGACCTCAAAGGCAAGCAGTGCAACGTCTCGACGCCGAAGGTCCTCGCGTCGCTGCGGCTCGCGGAAGAAACGGGAAACGAGAAGTACTGGAACGCGGCCGTCAACTTCTGGCGCATCGCGACGACCCACCACTCCTACGCCATCGGCGGCCAGGGGAACCACGAGTACTGGGGATCGCCGGACGTGGTCGCGGGCGCGCTCTCGAACTACAACTGCGAGGGCTGCGTCAGCTACAACATGCTGAAGCTCACCCGGCTCCTGCACTTCCACGACCCAGGCAACGACGCCTACCTGAACTACTACGAGCGCACCCTGGTCAACCACCTGCTCGGCACCCAGGACCCGGGCTCACCGCACGGCTTCGTCGCCTACTACACCGGCCTGTCAACCGGCGCGCACAAGCAGGTGCCCGCGAACTACTTCCCCGCCGTCAGCGATGACGTCTTCGCGACCGACTACGACACGTTCACCTGCGACACCGCGACCGGCCTGGAGACGCCGACCCGCTTCATCGACACGATCTACAGCAGGGATCCCGACGGCGCCCTGCGCGTCAACCTCTTCGTCCCCTCGGAGGTCCGCGCCGGCGGCCTGACGTTCCGCCAGACGACGAACATCCCCAGCGTCCCCGCCACGACGCTCGCGGTCGAAGCGGGCACCGCCCGGATGACCCTGCGGATCCGCATACCCCACTGGGCCACGTCCGCGCTGGCGACCCTGAACGCGAGGCCGCAACGGGCCGCCACGGGGCCGGCCGACATCGAGATCACGCGGGTGTGGCGGCCCGGCGACGAGCTACTCATCAGCTTCGGCGCCGAGCTGGCACTGGGACCGGCGCCTGACAACCCGCGGGTCGCCTCGCTGTCCTACGGCCCCGCCGTCCTGGCGGCCCTGACGGACGACAACACCGGGCGCATCCCGGCCATCGACCTGTCCACCGTCCGGCAGGTGAGCATCTCGCCGCTGGCGTTCGAAGGGCGCGCCTCCTTCGGCGCCCGGGGCGACGCCCGTCTCGTCTCCCTCGTCCCCGTCGGCGACGTGGCCCACCAGCGCTACACCACCTACTGGCAGGTCCAGTAGACCTGGTGCGAATTCCCCCAATTGCCAACAAAAGGCCGACTTACCGACGCCGGCGTAGCCGTAGAGACGACCTGGACCGCCGTGGCGTCCGCTACCCCTTGATCGAGCCCGGGCGGCGGTGAACAGTCACCGCGCCACCGTTCGGGCTAAAATTCAAAATCATTGGTCCGGACGGGGGCGTGGCCTTTCCCGCAGGAACTGGTCGAATTGGGGATACCGCACCGCTTGATCGGGCGTGCAGCATCGGATCGTGAATGTTCCGGCCGGGGCCGCTGACGCGGGTGGTCTTTCGAGTGATCAGGGGAAATCATGGGCCTGACAGTACGCGTACGTCCTAGCGATCACGGTACGGTCGTCTTGGTCGGCGGCGAGCTCGACATCGAAGAAGACGAGTCCTTTCAGCAGATCCTGATGCACGTCATGCACGCGTACAGCCCGCGGCTACTGCTAGATCTATCCGGTGTCGCGGCCATGGATTGCGCGGGTTTGTGGGCGGTCCTGACGACCCGCCGGCACGCAGAAATGCGAAAGGGATCGGTGCGACTCGTCGCTGCCTCCGCGACGGTCCGCCGGGCCATCACGGTCGCTGGGATGACGGACATTTTCCCGGTCAGCGTGTCGGGTGAAACCGTGCCGGGTGTCAACCAGGAGGGCTTCAGGCTGATCGCCGACCTCGGGTGTGTCTATCCTTAGCGCCGGACCACGGGCAACCAGAGCGAAAAGTCCTGCTCATTCTAGGGATGCGACTTCGCGGCATTACCGGTCATATTGATGGGACTTTGGACTCCTGTTGTTAACGCGGTACGGAAGGTTCTGCGTGGTGATCGGGACGGTACGTCATGCGCAAGGTCACGGTGACCCGGCGTCCTTGTGGGGCCGAGACACCGAGCTGGGCCTGGTCCGCCAGTTGCTTGACCGCGCCAGGCGGGGGAAGGGCGGCGTCCTCCTGGTCGACGGCGAGCCTGGCGCCGGGAAGTCTTCGCTGCTGGCGGCGGCGGGTGCGGCGGCCCGAGCCGACGGTTTCGTCGTTACCGCGTCCACGGCGGACGAGCTGGCCGGGGTCGCGCCGCTCGCCGCGCTGGAGGAGCTGACCGCCGTCGGGCCCGCCCTGATCAGCATCGATGACGTTCACTGGGCCGAACCGGCAACCTTGCACGCGCTGCGGTTGCTGCCCGGCCTGCTGGCGGGGTATCCGCTGGCCTGGATACTCGCCCGGGGGACGCACGGCGGAGACCCCAAAGCAGGAACATTGTTCGACGTCCTCGAGCACATGGGAGGAACCCGGATACACCTGGCGCCGCTGGCTAGGGAGGCCCAGGCGGCCGTGATGCGGGACCTGCTTGGCGGCGTTCCTGACGAGGAACTTGCCGACAGCGCGGGCTGCGCGGCGGGTAACCCGCTCATGTTGACCGAGTTCCTCCGCGGCCTGGTCGATGAGGACGCCGTCAGCGTCACCGCGGGCCGGGCCCGACTGCTGGCGCCGCGGGTACCGGAAAGATTCGGGGCGGTCGTCAGGAACCGCCTCGGCACCCTCGCGGCCCGCACGAAGTACCTGCTTGAGGCCGGTTCCGTGCTTGGGCGTTCGTTCCGGCTCGAGGATGCCGCGGAACTGCTCGACGTCGTGCCGGGATCGCTTCTGGCCGAGGTCGACGAGGCCTTGGAGACCCGGATCGTCGTCGCCGACCGGGAATCGATCGCCTTCCGGCACGAGCTGGTCTGGCAGGCGGTCGAAGATTCGCTGCCCGAGCCGGTGGCCCGGGCACTGCACCGTCAGGCTGGACAGATGCTGCTGGCGCACGGCGGAGATACGGTCGCCGCCGCTCCTCACCTGCTGGCGGGGGCCCACCAGGGGGACAAGGTAGCGCTCGCCGGCCTTGACCGCGCCGTCGCCGACGCGGCGGAGCACGCGCCCGGGGCCGCCGCCGAACTCGCCATCCGCGTGCTGGATCTCACCGGCCCCGCCGATCCGGGACGGTACGCCAGGACCGTGGCCGCGGTCCGGGCCCTCACCGCCGTCGGGCGGTGGGAGGATGCCGAATCGGCCGCGCTGCCCGCTCTGCTGCAGTCGGCCACCGACGTGGGCGGGGCGGAGTTGCGGTCGGCGCTCGCCTCGCTGCACGCGATGCATGACCGCGGGGCCGAGGCGCTGATCGAGGCCGAGAGCATCCTGGCCGATCCCGCGCTGGCCGCGGACGTCCACGAAGACGCCAAGATCGCGTGGATGCAGGCCCTGACCGGGCGTCGAGACATCCGGCAAGCGGCCCAGGTTGCCCGGGCGATCTTGGCGGAACCCCGCGCGCCGCACATCCGGGCCGTGGTTCCGGCGCTGCTCACGCTGGCGATGGCCGAGTGGGACGCCGCCCACGTGGGCGAGGCACTCGACCTGGCGGCCGAGGCGGTCCGCGCTCAGTCCAGCCAGCCTCGGGCCCTGCGGTTCCACCCCGGCCTGTTCCTCGCCGCCCGGCTTACCGACATCCACCGGTTCGCGGACGCCGAAGCCATCCTGAACTCGATCGGCCCGACGGACACGCCACCCGTGCTTTCCTGGACGTCGGCGTCCGCCCACATTCTGCGCGCGCGGGCGGCGCTGGCGCGGGGCCTGATCGACGATGCCGCCGCCCAGGCCGAGCTGGCGTTGGGCCACGACGGCGCGACCGGCACGCTGCTGCACGACCAGCTCGCGCGCTGTATCGGGGCGGCCGTCACGCTGCGGCGCGGCGACCTGTCGACGGCCGACCGTTTTATCAGCGATCCGTCGCCGGCCCTCCGGCACTTCTTGTCCGGTTACGAGGGCAACCGGAGTCTCGTCGTCGCCGCCCAGATCGAGGAGGCGCGCAACGGCCCCCGCGCCGCGCTCGACCGGCTGGGCAGCCTGTACGCGGACCTGCGGGGGCACCGGTATCTGCTCGTGAGCGACCCCGTCTGCGCTGCGTGGCTGGTTCGGGTCGCCCTGGCCGCGGGCGACAGCGAACGGGCCGCGACGGTCGCGGGGGTGATGACCGAAATCAGCCGCACGAACCCGGGCACGCCGCTGCTCCGGGCCTGCGCGGATCACGCCGCCGGGCTCTTCGGAGCTGACCACGTGCGCCTAGAGCGCGCGGTCACGCTGTACGACGACCCGTGGGCGCGCGCGTCGGCCGCGGAGGACCTCGGCGCGCTGGCCGTGAGTTTGCCCCATAAGGACGCGGTGAGCTGGCTGGACCTGGCGCTCGAGGCGTACCTGGCCGGCGGGGCCGAGCGGGACGCGGCCCGGGTCCGGCACAAGCTCCGTCGGCTGGGCGTCCGGCGCAGGCACTGGCGCGCCGTGAAACGGCCAGACACGGGCTGGGAGAGCCTGACCGAGACCGAACGCAGCGTGGCGAGCCTCGTCGCCACCGGGCTGACGAACCGGCGGGTAGCCGCCCAGATGTTCATCAGCACGCACACGGTCGCGTTTCACCTGCGCCAGGTGTTTCGCAAGCTCGACGTCCGGTCCCGCGTCGAGCTGGCCCGTGCCGTCATGGAACGGCCGGGACCGCACGGCGGGCGGCGGCGGGCGTAAGGCACGTCCCCTAAGGCGCGTCCCTCTAAGGCACGTCCTCGGTCGCGCTCGCGGCTTTGCCCGTCCTCCAGGTGGGTAGCCACTATCCGGGCCAGCTCCACCCGCGAGCCGATATCCAGCTTGCGGAAGACCTGCTTCAGATGGAAGGCCACGGTATGCACGCTGAGGTACATTCGGCCCGCGACCTGGTGGTTGGTCAGCCCGGTGGCGACGAGGCTCGCCACGCTGCGTTCGGTCTCGGTCAGGCTCTCCCAGCCCGTGGCGGGACGGCTGGTCGGCGCCCGGTGCTGTCGCCGTACGCCCAGCTTGCGCAGTCGGAGCCGGATCCTGGCCAGGTCGCGCTCCGCGCTTGCGCGGCCGTATCCGCCGAGAGCGCGGTCGAGCTGCGCGACGGCGCCATCGGGATCGTTCATGGCGACCAGCACAGTTCCGAGGTCTTCCGCCGCTGACGCGCGGGCCCACGGGTCGGGATGACTCGCCGCCGCGTGCGCGAGCAGTTCCGGGTCCTGCCCCACGATGCCACCGCAATGGGCGGCGGCCACGGTCATGACGTCAAATCCGGGATTGTCGCGGGCGAGTTCGTCGGCGACCCGGGCCACCCCGGTGGCCAGCTCACCCCGGCCGGCCGCCAGCGCGGTCCGAGCCAGCCAGGCCGACGCGGTGGGCTCGCCGATGAGGACATGCCGGTGGAGCGGAAGGTCGGTGTAGACGCCGTCAAGCACCTGCAGCGCGGTTTCCGCGCCCACGCTCGCCTCGACGAACTGGGCTCGGGCGAGGAGGCTCTCGGCCCGCGCGTGCCCGGCGATGTAGTGGGTGACATCGGGACGGCTCCTGATGTGCAATCCCGCGGTACGGAGATCACCCTTGCGCAACGCGATCACGCTGAGCACTGAACGGGCCAGTGAGCCGTGCGGAAGGATCCCGAACGTGTCCGCGATGGTCAGCGCCTTCTCCGCCGCGGCGCGAGCGTCGTCCGTCTGGCCCCGCGCAAGTCCGATCCGGGCCTGGAGGACCGCGGTGACGGACTCGAGCGCGCTGGGACCGAATTCCCGCAGGCCATCGCTGACCGCGACGATTACCTCCTCCGCCTCTTCCAGCCGCCGAACGTCGATGAGCATGGCGGCGAGCGCGAGCAAAGGCTGGAAATCCCGGACGTCGGCGGAGATGCCGCTGGTCCGGCGAACCGCCTCGCTGACCAGGCGCAGCCCCCGCTCCAGGCGGCCCTCGTCCCAGTTGATCGCGGCGACTACCTGCAGCGCCGCGGCCTGAGCGGGGTCGCCGCGCTCGCGTGGCCCGGTCCGGATGTCCTCGGCCAGCGAGAAAGCCCTGGCATTGTCGCCCAGCCCGCTGAGCGCTTGCAGTTGGACGATAAAGACCCCGGACCGCGTCTCGGCCGCCAGGTGCGGTTGCCGCAGCACGATCTCCGTCTCGTCCATCGCGTCGAGTGGCCTGCCTTGCAGGACCAGGATCGAGGACAGGACCACGCGGAGCCGCATATCGGCCTCCGGCGGCTGCGGCCGCGCGAGCGCCGTCCGCACGAGGGCGGCGGCGTCGTCCAGCCGGGCGGCCGCGGTCAGGGCGTCGGCGGCGCGCACGGTGCCGGAGAACCGGCCCGCGTCCGTGGCCGGGGTCAAGTCCAGCGCCCGGAGGAAGAGGTCGGCCGCCGCTTGCGGATGCGACCGCGCGAGCTGCACCGCGGCGGCCTCGAGGCTCGCTATGACCACCGGATCCGGATAGCGGGCGCCCTTGAGCAGGTGGGCGGCGGCTTTTTTCGCCGCGCCGCGGGCGACGAAGACCTCGCCCGCCTGCCGATGCAGAAGCTGCCTAGTCGGCGGGGGTATGGCCGCGGCGATCGCCTGCCGCATGAGGTCTTGCCGGAAGACGAAGGAGTCAGTGCCGGACCGGAGGATCCCGGCCGCCATGGCCTCGTTGATCAGGGGGATCATGGTGACCGGAGTGACGTCGAGCACGTGGGCGACATCATCCAGCCGGAATTCACGACCGAGGACGGCGGCGGTCTCTAGCATGCGGCGGGTGCCTTGGCCGAGCCGCCCAAGCCAGCGACCGGTCGCGTCAAGCAGCCGCCGGGGCAATTGCGATGCTTTCAGGGTTGCCGTGCCGCTCTCCACCGGAACGGCGTGCTCCTCCTGGAGACCGAGGATGAGCTCGGTCAGCAGGAACGGGTTGCCCGCCGCGCCGTCGGCCAGTTGGCGCAGGCCAGCATCTGGCCCGGCCCCGAGGAAGTCGGCGATCGTGCCCGCCATGGCCTCACCGTCGAGCGGACCAAGCGACACTCGCGACGCGCCCTCCCGGGCAAGCAGGTCGAACAGCACGCTGGCGTGGTCGCGTTGCAGCACCGTGCTCCGCGCGAGGCTCCAGGCCAGCCGGTGTGATGCGAGTTGCCGGGTTAGCAGCCGGAGCGCGTAGAGCGTCGCGGGATCCGCGTAATGCAGGTCGTCCAGGCTCACCAGCAGCGGCGATGCCGCCACGCGGCGTTCGAGCAGCGCCCGGAGCCTGCCGACGACCGGCGCCCAGGACTCCGGGGCGCTGGGCGAGGACGTCTCCGCCGGGAGCCCGTCGACCACGTCCGGCAGGGCGGTAAGCAGCGGCGCGAAAGGCGTCTGCTGCCCGAATTCATCCGCCCCCGCCGCTGCCAGTTCGAAATGCCGTCGAGTCGCCTCACGAATGATCTCGCCGAGCAGGCCGGTCTTGCCTATGCCAGGATCACCTTCAATCAGTAGGACCTTGCCTTGCCCCCGGGCCGCGCTGCCCAAGATTTCGCCCGCGATCCGCAGTTCCTGATCCCGTCCTCGCACTGTGCTGACCCCCGAAAACCCCGGCGCCCTGACCGTCTGGCGCCTGTCCCCGTCACGTTCCCATGGCTTCGCCCATGGCGACGTTATTGCGCTGTAATAAGCATTCTCAACTGAATCTCACGCATTGGTGACACTGATCCCCAAAGATGCGACGTGAGTGGCCGGTGTTGCAGATTGAGATCGTCCGCGCATCAACAAACGCCGGACGCTACACGCTGAACGCCGCCGTCTCGATATCCGGCGGGCCCGTATCTAATTTCGGATAGCGTTCCCCGGCGCTGAGGCTCCGGGGGAAAACTACCAGATTGAGTAGTATTCGTGGCCTTTGGTGATTCATAGACTGCTGATACCGGGGAAACGGGATTGCCGCAAAGTGAAGGTGGTCCCGCGATTCCCGCGAAATACGGGCAAGCGTGCCGCTATCGAAATCCTGGCCGACATGCCCGCGTGGAGCGTGTGTCCCAGGCGGAGTCGCACAGCGCAACGGGGGAACGCCTGGGGCACACTCACGCCACGAAACCGAACCGCTCCGTGCCCGACGCCTTCTGTCCGGTGCCGGATGGCCTTTCCCACCCGTCCCGTCAGCCCCTCCCGTCCACTTTGTCGGTGCGCCGAACCGCTTCGCAAGCGAGGGTGATACCAATCGGAGTGGAGAAGCGGGAGGAGCCGAGATGGCCGGGGCACACCAGGAGTCACACGGAAAGCGCCGCGTCGTGATCGTCGGAGCGGGTTTCGCGGGCTTCAACGCCGCGCGGGAGCTGGTCCGGCTGGTCGGGGACGCGACCGAGATCGTCGTGATCAACTCGACGGACTACTTTCTGTACCTGCCGCTGCTGCCCCAGGTCACCGGCGGGCTCGTGGAGTCGGCGCATGTCCGCGTCTCGCTGCTCAGCCGGCTGCGCAAGACCCGGTTCGTGCTCGGCACCGTGGAGCAGGTCGATCCGAAGCAGAAGGTGGTGAGCTGGGAGGGACCAGAGGGCGCGGCCGGCCAGGTCGGCTACGACCGGCTCATCCTGACCGCGGGCAGCGTGAACAAGCTGCTGCCAATTCCGGGCATCGCCGACTACGCGCACGGGTTCCGCAGCGTCGGGGAAGCCACGTACCTGCGCGACCACATCATCCGCCAGCTCGAACTGGCCGCCGTGGCCGCCGACCCCGAGGAGCGGGCGGCCCGGTGCACCTTCGTGGTGGTCGGCGCGGGTTACACCGGCACCGAAGTCACGGCGCACGGCCAGCTGCTGACCACCCGGGTGGCCCGGACGCTACCCGGCCTGGCCGGACAGGAGATCCGGTGGATGCTGCTCGACCTTGCGCCCCGGGTGCTGGCCGAACTGGATCCGCGGCTGTCCAGGACCGCCGAGCGAGTGCTGCGGCGGCGCGGTGTCGAGGTGCGGACCGGCGAGTCGGTGACCGAGGCCGGCGACGGCTACGTGCGGCTGACCACCGGGGACAAACTCACCACCCGGTCGCTGATCTGGTGCGTGGGAGTGCGGCCCGTGCCTATGGTTGACGGCTTGGACCTGGCCACCAACCGGGGGCGGCTCGTGGTCGACGAGTACATGGCCGTGCCGGGCGCCGAAGGCATCTACGCGTGCGGTGACTGCGCCGCGGTACCCGACCTGACCCGGCCCGGCGAGCTCTGCGGCATGACCGCGCAGCACGCCCAGCGGCAGGGCAAGCTGGTGGCCAGGAACGTCGCCGCATCCCTGGGCAAGGGCACCGCGCAGCCGTACGAGCACCACGACCTGGGGTTCCTGGTGGACCTCGGCGGGCTGGCGGCCGCCGCCAACCCGCTGCACATCCCGCTGTCCGGGCCGCCCGCCGGCGTCGTCACCCGGGGTTACCACCTGACCGCCATGTCGGGGAACCGGATGCGGGTGCTGACCGACTGGACACTGAACGCCATCACCCCACCGGAACCGACGTCGCTTGAGGTGATCAGCGCGCCGTCCATCCCGCTCGACGTGAACGAGCCGCGAGCCTGACGGGCCCGCCGGCCCGGCAACGTCAGCGAATCCGACACCGACCGTTTACTCAAACTTAAGTCCCCATCAACGCACAGGTCAGTCCGATCCCTGAGGGTTTCCTGTGCGCCGATTGGAGGCATAATGAGCGGTTCCTGTGCGGTAAGGGCTCGTGAGCTGACGAAATGCTTCGGAGACGTGGTCGCGCTCGACGGTGTCGACCTGGATGTCCCGGCCGGGCAGATTCACGGAGTGGTCGGCCCGAACGGTGCGGGCAAGACGACGCTGTTCGGCCTCCTCCTTGGCCTGGCCGCCGCGGACCGTGGCCGCCTCGAGGTGCTTGGGGTGCCGGTCGGGCGGTCGCACGTGGTGCCCGACGGCGTCGCGGGTTTTGTCGACGGCCCCGGCCTCTACCCGTCGCTAACGGCCAGGGGCAACCTGGCCGCGCTGGCGGCTCTGCGCGGCCCGGGCGCGGAGACGGCCAACATCGACGAGATACTCGAGCAGGTCGGGCTCACCGACGTCGCCGACGACAAGGTCCGCGGCTTCTCACTCGGGATGCGCCAGCGGCTCGGGCTCGCCGCCGCCCTGCTCACCAAGCCGCGCCTGCTGGTACTCGACGAGCCGTACAACGGTCTCGACCCGGCGGGCAAGAAGCACGTGCACGGCGTCCTCACCCGGCTCGCGGCGGACGGGGTCTCCGTGGTGCTCTCGAGCCACCGGATGGACGACCTCGAGGAGCTGTGCTCCGAGGTGACCATCGTCGCGACCGGCCGGGTCGTCTTCTCCGGACCGCTGGCCAAGCTGGCCGACGCGACGCGTGAGCTCGACTACCGGCTGGTGACCGCCGACCAGGCGAACGCGCGCCTGGTGGCCGCCGGCATCGACGGGGTCCGCGTGGTCGAGGACGCGGGCCCCCGGCCGGACCTTGAGGTGCTCGTGGTCCGCGCGCTGCTGCCCGCGCTCGACGAACTGGTGCCGCGCCTCGTGCAGGCGGGCATCGCGGTGCGCGAACTCACCCCGGTCGTCTCGCCGCTCGAGTCCGCCTTCCTCGCCCTCACCGAGCCCCCAAGCGACCAGCCGCAGGAGGCCGCCCGATGACCGCCACGACCGTCCCCGCCGAGGCCGAGGCCCAGGCGCCGCCAACCTCCCGCGTCTCCATCCGCCGCGCTTACCGCTTCGAGGCGGTCAAGCTCCTCGTCCAGTGGCGCGTCCGCCTGCTCATCCTCGCCTGCTGGATCGGCCCGGCCATCGCGGTCGCCGTGGTCAGCCAGCAGACGTCGCTTCCCGCCGACACCCTCTTCGGCCGCTGGATGCACGCCACCGGCTGGGCGGGCGCCCTGGTCGTGCTCGGCTTTGCCGGCAACTGGGTGCTGCCCCTGATCACTTCGGTGGTCGCCGGCGACGTGTTCTCCACGGAGGACCGGCTCGGCACCTGGCGCCATCTCCTGGTCGCGGTCCGCTCCCCGCGGCGGATCTTCATCGCCAAGTCGCTCGCGAGCCTCACCGTCCTCCTCGTGCTCGTCACCGGCCTCGCCGTCTCCGGCATCGTCGGCGGCCTCATCGCGGTCGGCAGCCGTCCGCTCATCGGCCTCGACGGCCACCCGCTCGCGAACACCGACGCGCTCGTGAACATCCTGCTCGCCTGGGCCTGCGTCCTGGCCCCCACGCTCGCGCTCGCCGCGATCGGCCTCCTCGGATCGGTCGCGCTCGGCCGGTCGCCGATGGGCCTGCTGCTGCCCGCTTTCGCCGGGATCGCGCTGCAGCTCGCCCAGGCGCTGCCGATGCCGGCCGCCGTCCGCCTCGCGCTGCCCGGCTACGCCTTCCTCTCGTGGAACGGCCTGTTCACCAGTCCCCAGCAACTCGGGCCGCTGCTGATCGGCATCGCCGTGAGCCTGGCGTGGGCCGTCACCGCCACCGCGATGGCCTACCTGCTCTTCGTGCGGCGCGACTTCACCAGCACGGCGAACGACGGCTCGGTGCGGCGCGTGCTGACCTACGGCGTCCTGCCCCTCGCCGGGGTGCTCGTCGTCTCCGCCGGGGTGCTGGCCGGCGTCACCGGGGCCACCGGCTCAGGAATCACCCTGGACAAGGTGCAGCAGTCGCTCGCCACGGACTTCGCCAACCTCTACCCCCTGCAGTACAGCGAGCTCTATCACGGGACCGTCACCGAGGCGCAGTTGCGGGTCACGGCGACCTGCACCAAGGACGGCGGCCTGAGCGTCGCCGAAGGGCCGGGCAACGACTGGCGCTGCTACGTCTACTGGCACGTTCCCGGCGCCAACAACGCGACCGCCCGGGCCGTCTACCAGCTCGACGTCAACCCGAACGGCCGGTACGTCGCCGACGGCGACGGACCGACGCAAGTGAACGGCTACTTCATCGTCCACACCCCGTACGGTGACGAATCGAACCCGCTATGGCAGTTCGACGGCAACGTCGACCTGCTCGCCGCCACCCCGAAGACATAACCGCGGCCGGTAACCGTCGCACCGGACAGCCACCCGGCCCCCGTTCGGAATAGAGGCTCTAATTATCCCGAACGATGGCGGCTTCCTCAGTCCCACCGCCATTCCCGCCGGGCGCGGTTGCCGCGCCCGGCGGGAATCGTAGTGTCCCTTGGGGAACGACCCCCCCGGCACAAAATCGCGGACGGCTTAAGCGGAAGCCGTGGCCGCCGCGGGCTGACGCAGCGGCGCGAGCGCGGTGCTCCAGGCGATGACCTGATCGAGCAGCGTCTCAAGGGCGGCCGCGTTGTACTCGCCCGGCTTGAACACGCTGAAGTTCTCGAACTCGGTGAGCAGCGAAAGCGCGACCTGCTGGCGCACGTCGGCCATCTGCAGCTCGCCGGCGACCAGGCGCAGGTGCTCGGCCGCCCGCGCGCCGCCGACGCTGCCGTAGGAGACGAACCCGACGGCCTTGTTGTTCCACTCGGCGTACAGGTAGTCGATGGCGTTCTTCAGCACCCCCGAGGTGCTGTGGTTGTATTCCGGCGTGACAAAGACGAAGCCGTCGAACGCGGCGATCTTGTCCGCCCACTGCTTGGTGTGGTCGTTCTGGTACTGGCCCATAGCCGGAGGCATCGGCTCGTCCAGGTGGGGCAGCGGGTAGTCGCGCAGATCCACGAGCTCGAACTCCGCGTCGCCGCGGCGCGAGGCGATCTCGTAGACCCACTTGGCCACCTGCTCCCCGTTGCGGTTGGGGCGGGTGCTCCCCAGGATGATCCCGATCCTGCTCATGCGGAAAGTCCCTCCTGCGTTACGTGTGTGTGAGGCCCTGCGCCACACGTAAGCGGACTTTACCCCGTTTCTATTCCGATGGCGTCTCCGAGGGTGTCAAAGCCGGACGGTTCCCGTCCCGGTCACGGTGATCATCTGGGCGAGAATCTGATCCCCCACGTGCCCGCTGCACCCAGGCTGCCTGCCGTCGACCTCGTTGATCGCGATCGTCAGCGCGAACGAGCCCGAGATCCCGGTATAGGCGCCGGTCCCCGAGCCGGCCACGATGGGGGCGGCGCCACTAGCCGAGACGTGGACCGAGCAAGTCGTCGCGTCGTACTTCCAGTGCCCGGTGGCCGCGCCAAGCTCGGCGCTGAGCGGCGCGACCGACAGCAGGAACGACCCGTTGGCCAGCTCAAGCCGCAGGTCGTTGGTGTGGTCAGGATCCACGCTCCCGTTGGGAAACACGAACGTGGCCTGGCCATAATCTCCGACGGCGTCCGTCAAGACGGCCTGGAAAAACGGCCCGTCGTTATCGACCGACCAGGCGACCAGGTGCGTCGTCTCCACGGCCGCGGCGGCCGCGGGCGCCGCGGCCG
>Ga0207416_1001574_pt1 | contig 29266 bp, 25 predicted proteins | sample PaiPotPPM11metaG_FD_184107 | JGI IMG/M metagenome (GOLD analysis project Ga0207416, IMG submission 184107) | Iron sulfur acid spring bacterial and archeal communities from Banff, Canada, to study Microbial Dark Matter (Phase II) - Paint Pots PPM... ... | reverse complement strand
GCCCCGAGGCGGCCGCCGCGGCCGCCTCGGGGCTGCTCGCGTGGGCGCTTGTGACCGCGGTCGTCCCGGTCCCGTTTCCGCTGACGCGCATGCTGCCGTGGGTGGCCGCCGCCCTCGTCGCCGGAAGCGTGGCCGCGGCGCGCTGGTACCGGCCGCCGCTCCTCACGGCGGCCCGCGTGGCCGACCGCCGCGCGGGTCTTGCCGACCGGCTCGGGACCGCCGTCGATCTGCTGGCCCGCACCGAACGTCCGGCGGGACTCGCGCGGCTCCAGATCCACGACGCGTTGTCGGCGGCGGCGGGACTCGAGCCGCGCGCGGTCGCCCCGATCCGCGCGCCCCGAGACGCCTGGCTGCCGCTCGCGCTGTGTCTCGCCCTCTGCGCCTGGTGGTGGCTCGGTGCGGGATTGGCCGTGCCGGGCACGCCCGCCGGCCGGATGGCGGCGACGATTCACCGTGAAGGCCGCGCGCTGGTGGACGTCGGCCGCCGCCTGGATGAGACCGGCCGCGCGGAACACCTGCCGGAGGCGCTGCGCACCGCGCCGGCCGTGCAGGACGCCGGCCGCCGTCTCGAGGCGCCTCGCGTCGGCTGGGACGATGCGATGGGCCAGGTCCGCGAGGTCGTGCGGCAGTTGCAGGCGGCGCAGGACAACGTGCGCCGTCAGATCGACGAGGCGATGGCTCCCGGGCGGGCCGGGCGTCCCGGCGCCGGAAAGCCCGACAGCGCGGCGGCCCGGCGGGCCGATCAGGCGCAGCGGCTCGACGCGGCGCGGCTCGCGATGGAGGATCTGGCGGGCGCGCTGCGGCAGGGCACGGGGGGCGGCATGTCCGCGGACGAGCTGGCCCGGCGCCTGCGTGCGCTCTCCGAATCGCTCGATCAGTTGGGCGCGCCGCCCGGCGTGCGCGCCGGCGTCGACCGCGCCCGCCGCGCGGCGGAAGGCGGGCAGCGCGGCGCGTCCTCGGCCGCGCTGGGCGAGGCGTTACAAGACCTGCAGGGCCTCGAGCGGATGTTGGGCGACGAGCAGGCGCTCGGGGACGCGCGGCGGCAGGTCCAGCGCTCGGCGGACCGCATCGCGCATGCCGCGCGGGGCGGCGGAAGCGCGCAGTCGGCGCAGCCGGCCGGGCCCGACACGACGTCGCAGGCCGCATCCGGTTCGAACCCCCCGACGCCGGGTACCGACGAAACGGCGCCCCCGCCGCCGGGGCCCAATCAAGGCAGCCTGGCGGGCCGCGGCACCGGCGGGAATCTCGGCGCCCCCACGCCGCGGCTCGGAGGAACCCGCACGCAGAGCCGCCTCCAGGGGCTCCCGGGACCGGGATCGACGCACGTGCGGGAGATCGTGGGGCCCGGACGAGCCGCGCCCGCGCAGCACGTCGCGGCGCCGCCGCCGCCGGACGTCGCGCACGAGATCGACCGCGCGCTGTCGCAGGACCCGCTGCCGCCGGGGTACGTGACGCTCGTCCGCCGGTATTTCGATTCCCGTGGAGGCGCACCGTGAGCCTTGCCGACCGCCCGACATCCGATCTCACCGCGCAGACCGCAGACGAGTTCCGGCGCACGTTCGGGCTCGTGCGCGGAGAACTGAGCCGCGTGATCGTCGGCCATCAAGAACTGCTCGACCTCGTGGTCACGGCGCTTTTCGCCGGCGGCCACGTGCTGCTCGAGGGCGTGCCCGGCCTCGGCAAGACGCTGCTCGTGCGCACGCTCGCCCAGGCGCTGGACCTGCGATTCGCCCGCATCCAGTTCACGCCCGATCTCATGCCGGCCGACATCCTGGGCACGAACCTCGTCGTGCAGGACGACGCCGGCCGCCGCCGGTTCGAGTTTCAGCCCGGCCCGATCTTCGCGCAGATCGTCCTCGCCGACGAGATCAACCGCGCGACGCCGAAGACGCAGTCGGCGCTGCTCGAGGCGATGCAGGAGCACTCGGTCTCGACCGCCGGAGAGTCCCGGCCGCTCGACGAGCCGTTCTTCGTGCTGGCCACGCAGAACCCGATCGAGATGGAGGGGACCTATCCGCTTCCGGAGGCGCAGCTCGACCGGTTCCTGTTCAAGCTGCGCGTCGCGTTCCCGGCGCTCGACGAATTGCGCGAAATCGCGGTGCGCACCACGGGGCCGGAAGGGCCCGGCGCCCGCCGCGTCGTCGACGGCGCGGCGCTCCGCGGCCTCCAGGCCTTCGCGCGCGAGGTCCCGGTCGCATCCCACGTGCTGGAGTACGCGGCGCGTCTGGTGCTGGCGACGCATCCGGGGCCGGAGAGCGCGACCGAGACGGCGCGCCGGTTCGTCCGGTACGGCGCGAGCCCGCGCGGGCTCCAGGCGCTGATCCGGGCCGGCAAGGTCCGCGCGCTCGCGCAGGGCCGCGCGCACGTGGCGGCGGAAGACCTGCGGGCGCTGGCCGTCCCGTCGCTGCGCCACCGGATTCTCTTGAACTTCGAGGGTGAGGCCCAGGGCATCGACGCCGAGCGCGTGATCGAGGACGCGCTCCGCCACACGGAAGCGCAGACGGCCCCGACCGTCACCGCCTGATCCGCGCCGCCGCATGGCCTCCGACCGCCCGCTGCCCGAGCCCGTGTCGCCGCCGGCCGTCCGGCCGGCCGCGGAGGGACCGACCCCGGCCGCGCCGCGGGACCAGGCCGGGCTGCTCGATCCGGCCTTTCTGCAGCGGCTCGAGGCGCTCAGCCTCGTCAGCCGGCGCCGCGTGCGGGGACGGCAGCACGGCGAGCGGCGCAGCCTCGTCAGGGGACGCGGCATCGAGTTCGACGACTACCGCGCGTACGAGCCCGGCGACGACTACCGGTACATCGACTGGAACATCGCCTCGCGCCTCGACCGCCTCTTCGTCAAGCTGTTCAGCGAGGAGGAGGACCTCGACATCCGTCTGCTGGTCGACACGAGCCGGTCGATGGCCGCGGGCGTGCCGAGCAAATTGCTGCTCGCCAAGCAGCTCGCCGCGGCGATCGGCTACATCGGCCTCGTCAACCTCGACCGCGTCGAGGTAGGCGTGTTCTCCTCCGGACCCGGTCCCCGCCTGAGCCGGCTGCGCGGGCGCGGCCGCGCCTTCGACCTGCTGCGCTTTCTCGACGGCATCGTGCCGGAGGGGACGACCGACCTCGGCGTCGCGCTGCGGCGCACGCTCGACGAGTCCCCACGCCGCGGCCTGCTCGTCGTGATCTCCGACCTGCTCGATCCTCTCGGCTATGAGGACGGCCTCCTGCGGACGCGCCACCACGGCATGCAGACGTTCGTCATCCACGTCCTCGCCGAGGACGAACTCGCCCCGCGGCTGTCCGGCGAGCTGCGCCTCATCGACGCGGAGACGGGGCGGGCCGTGGAAGTGACGGTCGACGCCGACGCGCTGCGGGCCTACGCCGAGGCGCGCGACGCCTATCTCGAGGGCGTCCAGCAGTTCTGCTTCCGGCACGGCATCGACTACCTGCGGACGACGTCCACCGTTCCGGCCGACTCGCTGGTGCTGCGCTACCTCCGGCAGGGAGGGCTCGTGCGGTGAGCTTCGGCACGCCGGCCGCGCTGTGGGCGCTTCTGGCGGTCCCCGTGCTGGTCGTGCTGTACCTGCTGCGGGTGCGGCGCCGGGAGTATGTCGTGAGCAGCGTGCTCTTGTGGGTCCGGTCCCAGCCCTCGTGGGCGGCGTTCCGTCCCTCGCGCCGCATCGAGCGGAGCCTGTTGCTGCTGCTGCAGATCGTCGCCGCGGCCGGCCTCGCCGCGGCGCTGGCGCAGCCCGCGCTCCTCGGCTGGACGGCCGGAAGCGGGGACGTCGTGCTGGTGCTGGACGGGTCGATGTCGATGCGGGCGCGGGATGTGCCCCCGACGCGATTCGACCGGGCCCGGGCCGAGGCGCGCGACGTCCTGGCGCGCCTCGGCCCGGGCCACCGCGCCGCCCTCGTGCTCGCGGCCGCGCATCCGCTCGTGCTCGTGCCGCCGACCGCCGACCGCGGCCGCCTTGAGGCGGCGCTCGCGCAGGCGCAGCCTTGGGACGTGGCCGGCGACGTGCGAGGGGCCGTCGACCTCGCGGCCCAGCTCGTGCCGGGAGGGCGGGGGCGCATCCTCGTCTGGACCGACGCCGCCCGATCGTCGGTGCCGGCGTTCCCGAACGTAACCGCGCGCGTTCTCGGAACGGCGGATGATAACACCGGCCTCGTCGCCCTGCGCGTACTACGGGACGGGGAGACCGTGCAGGCTCTTGTGCGGATCACGAACTTCGGCCGCGCCGCGGTGCGCGCGCCGCTGCGCGTGACGCGGGACGGCGCCGCCGTGTACGGTACGACGCTCGCGCTGGCCGCGGGCGAGACGCGCACGGTCGTGTTCCCCGTGTCCGCCCCGCAGACGGGCGCCGGCGTGCTGCGCGCGCAGCTCGACGTGCGCGACGCGCTGCCGGACGACAAGACCGCGGAGGCGCTGCTCGCGCCCGCGCCGCTGCCGTCCGTGCTGCTCGTCGGCCCGGACGATCCGCCGCTCGAGCGTCTGCTGCGCGTGGCGCCGGTCTCGCGCGCCGAGGTGACGCGGGAGACCGACCCGGCGGCGTGGCGCGGCTACGACGTCGTGATCCTCGACCGCGTGACGACCGGCGCCGTGCCGCCGGGCCGGTACCTCGCGATCGGGACCGTCCCGCCGAACCTGCCGGCCAATCCCTCGGGCGTCGTCGACGCGCCCGACATTGCCACGTGGGATCGGCGCGATCCGGTGTTGCGGTTCGTCGACTTCGGGGACGTGCACGTTCGCCGGGCGCTCCGGCTCGCGCCCGAATCCGGGCACGTGCTCGCCGCGGGGCCGTCGCCTCTCCTGTGGGCCTACGAGGGCCGGGGCCTGCGCGCGATCGTCCTCGCCTTCGGGCTCGCGGACTCCGACCTCCCGCAGCACGTCGCGTTTCCGGTGCTGGTCGTGAACAGCCTCGCCTGGCTCGGCGGCGACGCCGGCGGCCTCCAGGCCGGGCAGACGCTCGAGGTGCCCGCGGCCGGGAGCGACCGGGCGGTGCTGCTACGTCCCGACGGGACGCGGATCGGCGTGCCGGCTCGGGACGGCGTCTTTTCGTTCGCGCTGCCGCGCGCCGGCGTGTACCGGCTGATGACGCCGGCCGGCGAGCGGGCGGTCTCGGTGAGCGTCGGATCTGAAGCGGCCGGGCTCATCGCGCCCGGCGGGGCCTGCGGCGCGGGCGAAAGCTGCGCCGGCGGCGCCGCCTCCCAGTCTCCGGTCCAGCGGGTGCTGGCCCGCCTCGCGCTGTGGCCCTGGCTCGTGCTCGGGGCCGTCGCGGTCGCGCTCGGCGAGTGGGCGCTCGCCACCCGCCGGCACGGCGGGGACGCCTGATGCCCCTCGTGACGTTCGCCCGGCCGCTCGCGCTGCTGCTGCTGCCGTGCGTGGTGCTGGTGCTGCGGTTGGGCGGCCGCCGCGCCGGGCGGCGGTGGCGCATCGCGTCCGCGCTGCGCGCGGTGATGGTGGGGCTGCTCGTGCTCGGAGCGGCGGGCCCGGCCGTCCGCATGCCGGCCACCGGCGCGTCCGTCGTGTTCGCGGTGGACCGCTCGCTCAGCGTGACGGCCTCCGGCGCCGGCGACACGGAGGCCGCGTTCATCCGCGGCGCGCTCGCCGGCATGCGGTCGCAGGATCGGGCCGGCATCGTCACGTTCGGCGGCCGGCCCGCGCTCCAAGTCCCGGTGGCACCGCGCGCCGCGGCCGGCGATCTCGGCGTCGGGCCGGAACCCGACGCGACCGACATCGGGGCCGCGATCGATCTTGCGCGGAGCGTCCTTCCCGCGGACGGCACGCGGCGCATCGTGCTGCTGAGCGACGGCGGCGAGAACAGCGGCGACGCCGCGGCGGCCGCGCGCGGGGCGGCCGCCGCGGGCATCCCGATCGACGTCGTGCCGCTCGGCGGCCCGCCGGCCGCGGATGTGCTCGTCGACGACGTGGTCGCGCCCGAGGAAGTGCGCCCCGGCGAACGGTACGAGGTCCGCGCGGTGTTGCAAAGCACGGCCGCCGCATCGGCGACCGTTACACTCCGCCGCAACGGCGCGTCCAGCGCGGTCCGGCAGCTGTCGCTCGCGCCGGGCGACACCGCGGTCCGTTTTCCGGAGATCGCGCTCACGCCGGGTCCGATCCGCTACACCGTCGACGTCGAGGCGTCGCCGAGCGCGCTCGCCGGCAACAAGCACGGCGAGGCCCTCGTCGTCGTGCGCGGGCGGCCCCGCGTGCTGTTCGCTTCCGACGGGGCCCGGCCGCTCGCCGAATGGCTGCGCCGGCAGGGGATCGATGTGGACGCGCGCTCGCCCGACGGGCTCCCCGCGTCGTCCGCCGACTTGGCGCCCTACGCCGGCGTCGTGCTGGACGACGTCCCGGCCGGCGAGCTGAGCCGCGCGCAGCAGGAGGCCCTCCGCACATTTGTCGCCGACGCCGGCGGCGGTCTCGCCGCGATCGGCGGCCCGCACAGCTTCGGGGTCGGGGGCTACGCCGGCACGCCGCTCGAGGCGGCGCTGCCCGTCAAGATGGACGTGCGGCAGACCGCCACGCTGCCGACCGTCGCGATCGCGCTCGTGATCGACACCTCCGGCAGCATGGAAGCGTTCGGCACCGAACTGGCCAAGGAAGAACTGGCGAAGGAAGTCGCCGCGTCGGTCATCGACCACCTCGGCGAGCACGATCTGATCGGTGTGATCACGTTCGATCAGGAGTTTCGCTGGCTGGTCCCGATGACCGAGGCGCGGTTCCGCAGCCGCGTGCTCGAGCAGATCGCGAAGCTGCAGGCGGGCGGGGGTACCCTCATGTATCCGCCGCTCGAAGCCGCGCACGCCGCGCTCAGGACCTCGCCGGCGAGGCTCCGGCACGTGATCGTGATGAGCGACGGGCTCACCGATCCCCCGCCGGCGGGGGCGAGCTTCCGCGCGCTGGCCACGAGCATGGCGCGGGACCGCGTCACGTTGAGCACGGTGGCGATCGGACACGACGCCGACCTCCCCTTTATGCGCAACCTCGCGGCGTGGGGGCTCGGCCGCACGTACTTCGCGAAGGACCTGTACGCGATCCCCGAGATCTTCACGACCGAGGCGTTCCTCGCCACGCGGTCGTACTTGATCGAAACCCGCTCGCCCCTCAGCCGCGGCGGCGCGGCGCCGACGCTGGCCGGCCTCTCCGCGCCGCCGGCGGTGGACGGTTACGTGGCGACGGTGCCGAAGCCGTCGGCCGAAGTGGCGCTCGCGAGCCCGCGCCGCGATCCGGTGCTCGCGACCTGGCAGTACGGACTCGGCCGCGCGGTCGCGTTTACGTCCGACGACGGCCTGCGCTGGACCTCGGGGTGGGGGACGTGGCCGGACGCCGCGCGCTTCTGGTCGCAGGCGGTGCGGTGGATGCTGCGCGACGAAGGCAGCGGGCTCTACGCCGAGACCAGCGCGACCGGCGGAGTAGGGCACGTCGTGCTCGACGTCCGGCGGCCCGACGGCACGCCGTGGAGCGGCCTCGCGGTCACGGGCCGTGTGTCGGCGCCGGACGGCGCGGAGCGGCCGCTGCCCCTCGCCGAGACGGTGCCGGGACGGTATGAAGGGGCTTGGCCCGCCGCGACGCCGGGCACCTACGCCGTCGTGATGGGCGCGAGAGAGAACGCGGCCCTCGTCGGCACGCGCATCGCCGGACTCGTCGTGCCGTACTCGCCGGAGTTGCGGCCGGCGCCGGGCGGCCCCGCGCTGTTGAGCCGCATCGTGGAGACCGGCGGCGGGGTGTTTCTCTCCGATCCCTCAGACGTCTTCCGGCCGGGACCGGGCGGCGGCCCGCGCGACGCGTGGCCGCCGCTCGTCGGGGCCGCGCTCGCGCTGCTGGTCGCGGAGGTGGCGGTGCGGCGGGTGCCCGCGCTGGCCGACCGGCTGGCGCTCGCCGCGGCCGCCCTGACGCGCTGGCGTGAGGGCTCGGCCGGTGCGCGTGTTGCGCGCGCCGGGGACGACGCGGCGTACGACGCGGCGGACCGGTGGGCGGCGGAGGACGCGGTGCACGCCGAGGAGGACGCCCTGCGCGCAGCGTCTATGGAACACGCCGCACGGCTGTACATCGCGCGCCTGCGCGGCGGCCGCCGCGACTGAGCGCGCGCTTAGCGGCAGACCGTCAGCAGCGCTTCCGGACGCTCCAGCCGATGGTCCGGCCGCTCGGCCAGCACGGCCTCGAGCTGCTGGGTGCCCCACAGCGCGGCGGCGGTGCCGGCGCCGGCCCCGCGGCCGGCCGCCATATCCTCCGCGCTGTCCCCCATCATGAGCGTGTCCGCGGCCGCGACGCCGAGCAGGCGGGCGCCGAGCGCTACCGGTTCCGGATCGGGCTTGTGGCGGCGCACGTCTTCGTCGACCACGATGGCGCGGCACCACCGGTCCAGGCCGAACGCGCGCACCGCGGCGCCGGCCGTGGAGCGGCGCTTGGACGTGACGATGCCGAGGAGATAGCCGCGCGCGCCGAGCGCGTCGAGCACGTCCGGCACCCCCGGAAACAGCCGCACGCGTTCGTCGTGCATCTCGAGATAGCGGCGGAGATACTCCTGCGTCAGTTCGTCGGCGCGGTCCGGCGCGAGCGCGTGGAACTTGGCGCGCACCGGCCAGCTCCAGCTGCGCAGCGTTTCTTCGCGGTCGAGCGTCCGGCCGAGCAGCGTGCGGCAGGTATCGACGAAGGACGTGACGATGAGGTCGGCGCTGTCGAGCAGCGTGCCGTCGAGGTCGAAGAGCACGGCCTGGTACGGCCGCGGTCCCGCGTCGCTCATCCGCGCCACGCGCTCGCGGGACGGCCTTCCCACATCGCGGTGTACAGTGAGAGGAGCGGTTCGCCGGCCAGCGGACGAGGGTTGTTCGGACGCGGATAACGGATGAGGCATTCGTCCACCAGCTCGGGCAGGCGCTCCCGCTCGAGGCCGAGCGTGCGCAGCGCCTCGGGCATCCCGACCGCAGCGCCGAGCGACTGGACCCGGCCCACCGCGTCGTGCTCGGCGCCCGCGGCCGTTCCGATCCGGCGCAGCCGGTCCGCCGCGGCGTCGCGGCTGTACGCCATTGCGTACGGCAGGGCGAGCGCGCACGAAAAGCCGTGGGGGAGATGCAGCCGGTTGGCGATCGTGTAGGCGATCGAGTGCCCGAGAATCATCCCGGCGTTGAGGGTGAGGCCGCCGAGGTACGCCCCGAGCGCCATCTGCGCCCGCGCCTGCGCGTCGGCGCCGTCGGCGTAGGCCCGCGGCAGCGCGTCGAAGATCAGCGCGATGCCCTGCGATCCCGTGATGTCGGTCAGCGGGGTGGCGCCGGACGACAGCATGCCTTCGACGCAGTGGCTGAGCGCGTCGAGGCCCGTGTGCGCCGTGACCGTCTTGGGCAGCGAGTGTGTGAGGACCGGATCGAGCAGCACGCCGGCGGCCAGCAGATGCGGGTGGCTGTTCGCGAACGCCTTCCGGCCGTCGTGGGTGATGACGGCGTTCTGGCTGGCCTCGGCGCCGGTGCCCGCGGTCGTCGGCACGAGGACGGTCGGAACCGGCGGCGCGGTGAATCGCTTCCCGACCTCGTGCGTGTACTCGAGCACACTGCCGGGATTTCGCGCGAGCGCCGCGGCCAGCTTGGCGACATCCATCACGCTGCCGCCGCCGACGGCGCAGACGAGCACGGGGGAGACCCGGCGGGCCAGCGCGGCGGCCCGATCGGCAACCTCGGCCGTCGGCTCGCCGGGGATGTCGGCGAAGCGCTCGAGTGTGAACCCGGCGGCGGTCAGGCCGTCGGCGACCGTCCGGGCCAGCCCGAGGCGGTCGACCACGGCGTCCGTCACGAGGAGCGCCGTGCCGGGTGAGATGCCGAGCTCCGCCACGCATTCGCCGGTGCGTTCGGAAGCGCCGTCGCCGTACCAGACGCGGCTCGGGCCGCGGAACGGACGGGGATCGATGGGCTGCGTCGACCGGGCGGACACGGAGAGCCTCCTCGGCGGAGAGATCGCGCCGTCGACCGGCACGTCGCGGCGCGCGGCGTCCCAAGCGCTCGCGTTGACCCCTCGTCGGCACGGATGATACCATCGGGTTGTCGCAGGGTAAAGGAGGCGTAGCGGGTGGCGCAGGCCGAGATCGGGATTTTCGGGGGGTCCGGCTTCTATTCACTCCTCGACGACGCGCGGGAACTGAAAATCGAGACCCCGTACGGCGAACCGGCCGACGTGGTGACGGTCGGCGAGTTGGCCGGGCGTTCGGTGGCGTTCTTGCCGCGCCACGGGCGGACGCACCGCCTCCCGCCGCATCGTATTAATTACCGCGCGAATGTGTGGGCGATGAAGTCGCTCGGGGTTCAGTGGCTGGTCGGACCCTGCGCGGCCGGGAGTCTTCAGGCGGCCGTGCGCCCCGGCGAGTTCGTCGTGTGCGATCAGTTCGTCGATCGGACGTGGGGCCGGCCGGACACATTTTACGACGGACCGGTGACGACGCACGTGTCGGCGGCAGACCCGTACTGCCCGACGCTGCGGGGCCTCGCGGTCGACGCCGCGCGCGCGGCCGGGATTCCGGTCCGCGACCGCGGGACGGTGGTCGTGATCCAGGGGCCGAGGTTCAGCACGCGCTCGGAGAGCCGGTGGTTCCGGGACCAGGGCTGGGAGGTCATCAACATGACCAACTACCCGGAATGCATTCTGGCCCGAGAGCTCGAGATCTGCTACGTGAATATCTCGCTGATCACGGACTACGATGTCGGCGTCGAAGGCGACGCGTCGGTCGATCCGGTGAGTCACGAGGCGGTGTTGCGGGTGTTTCAGGAGAACAACGAGCGGCTGCGCCACCTGCTGGTCGCGCTGATCGAGCGCGTGCCCCGTGCCCGGGACTGCTCCTGCGCGCGCGCGCTCGCGACCGCGCGCATCGAGTAAGGCGCAGGTGGCGGTGTTCGTGCGGGACCGGGCCGGGCGGATAAGCGGGATCCTGGTCTTTACGGTCGGCGTCCTGCTGCTGCTCGCGGTGTTCTACCTCGCCTACCTGGAGCTCGTCGCGTCGGGGGCCCTCGCCGGCACGGCGGGCGCCCGGTCGGCGGGGGACATGGCGCTGTTTGTGGCCGCGAAGGGATTGTTCTTGTTCGTTTTGGGGTTTGTCGCATCGGCGATCGCCAACAAAGGGATCGCGCTTTACCAGGCCGCCGGGGGTCAGGACGCCGGCTAGGACGCGTCGACTCGGACGGCACGCGGCCGGGCGGCCGCACAGCGGCCGGAGGTCCTGCGCCAAACAGGGGTGGAGGCGAATCATGGAACTTGACGTGGCAGTGCGCACCAACGGCAACGTAACGGTCGTCGATGTGTCCGGCGAGGTGGATCTCTACACCGCGCCGCGCCTCGAGGAGGCCCTCGCCAAGGCGTCGGGACGCACCCCTCCCTTGATCGTCGTGAACCTTGGCAAGACCACCTACCTCGACAGCACCGCGCTGCGCGTGCTGACCGCCGTCTTCAAGCGCGTTCGCGAGCGGCAGGGCGAGATGGCGATCGCCGAGGTGCAGCCGAAGATCGCCAAGCTCTTTACCCTGACGGGACTCGACCAGGTTCTGACGCTCTGCCCGACCGAGCGCGAGGCCCTCGACAAGGTGCACCACCCGCCGGCCGGCACGTAGCGCGGGGCGCCGGATCTTCCGCCGGGCGGCCCGAGCATGAGGCGACGGACCAGGATCCGCGGCAAGATCGCCGCGGTGATCCTGATTTGCATGATTCCGGTCCTCGTCCTCGCGGTCGTGCTGTACGCCGAGCGCAACGCCGACCGCCGCGGCACCGTCGTGCGGACCCAGGAAGATCTCGCCCGCGCCCTCGCCGAAGACGTGAACACGTTTTTCGCGACGGCGGTACACACCGAGCGCCTGGCCGGCTGGGCGGTGACCGCGCAGCCGTATCCGGTGAGCGGGATCGCGCAGTTGTTCGCGGCGATCCGCCGCGGCGAGCCGGGCTTTCTTCGTCTCACCCTCGCCGACCCCGAGGGCCGGGTGGAGGCGGGGGACCCTTCGTCCCCGCCGAGAGCGCGTCTCAGCGGCCAGGCGTTTGACCAGGTTCGAGGCGGCGCGCCGTGGGCGGTTGGGTCGCCGCGCCTCGTCGCGGGACGCCCGGTGGCGGAAGTCGCCGCGGCGATCACGAACGGCGGCGTCCGCGTCGCGATCGTCGACGGCATCCTCGACCTGACGCTGCTCCCGGCGTCCGCGCCGGCGGCCGGCACGCCCGACGCGGACGCGGTCGTGCTCGACGGCGCCGGTCCCATCATGTTCGACCTGCGCGCCGGCGCGCGTCCGGCGGAGCCGCTGCGCGCGGTTCCGGCGGTCGCGGCCGCCCTGCACGGACGTATCGGCTACATCGAGGCGTACGTCGATCCTACGACCCACACCCGGGACATCGGCGCGGCGGTGCCGGTCTCATCGCTCGGCTGGGCCGCCGTCGTCCTCGTGCCGGAGTCCGCCGCGTACGAGCCGGTCCGGCGGGAGACGCTGACGGAGGCGATCTGGCTGCTCGCCTACGTGATCCTGGGGCTCGGTCTCGCGTGGGTGCTCGGCGGCGAGCTGAGCGCGCCGATTCAGGCGCTCGCGCGCGCCGCGGCCCGGGTGGGGCGCGGCGAGGTCGGCTATCGCGTCCCGGTGCGGCGCACCGACGAGCTCGGCGATCTCGCCGCCGCCTTCAACGAGATGAGCGCGCAGCTCGAGCGGTCCGTCGCCGAGATGAGCGCGGTGCAGGCTGTCAGCGACGTCGCCCTCTCGACCGTGCGGCTGGACGAGCTGCTGCCCCCGCTCGTCCAGCGCATCGTCGCGGCGCTCGGCGGCGACGGCGGCGCGATCTGGTTCGTCGACGAGATGACCGGCGAGCTCGTCGTGCCGGAGGCGTTCGGCGGCATTCCCGGGACCGCGCGCCGCCTCGGGCCCGGGGAGGGCCTCGCGGGGCGCACCGCGCGCGGGTACCGCGCCGTCCAGTTGGTCGATGCGGACGCGCTTCGGGCGGTCGACCCCGACCTCGCCGCCCACGGCGTGCAGGCCGCGCTCAGCGTGCCGCTGCGCGCCGGCGGCCAGACGGTCGGCGTGATGCAGGTATTCTCACGCCGCCCGCGCGAGTTCGGACCGGCCGAGGTCCGGCTCGTCGAGACGTTCGCCGACCGCGTCGCCCTCGCGATCAGCAACGCGCGCACCTACCAGCGGCAGCATGAGATCGGACGGATCATTCAAGAGGCGCTTATGCCGGCGCCGAGCGTCCGCCTCCCCGGCCTCGCGGTGGCCGGCCGCTATCAGCCGAGCCGCGAGGTCGGCGGCGATTTCTACGCCGTGCTGCCGCTCGCCGACGGGCGTGTGGGGCTGGCCATCGCCGACGTCGCCGGAAAGGGCATCCCCGCCGCCACGCTCGCGGCGCGGACGCGGTATCTGCTCGAGGCGCTTGCGGTCGAGGGCCGAGATCCCGCCGACGTGCTCCAGCGGCTCAACGCCGCGCTGCTCCGCGACTCGTCGACGACATTGTTCGTGAGCCTGTTCTACGGCGTGGTGGCGCCGGCGGCCGGCACCTTCCGATTCGCAAGCGCGGGGCACGTGCCGCCGGTGCTCCTGCGCGCGGGGGCGCCGGAAGCGACCTTCCTCGACGTCAGCGGTCTCCTGCTCGGGATCCTGCCGGAAGCGCGGTACGTGTCGCACGAGACGACCGCCGGTCCCGGGGACCTGATCGTGCTGTACACCGACGGGCTGACGGAGGCGCGCCGCTCGGACGGCGAGCTGTTCGGCGAGCCGCGCCTCGCCGTGGTCGTCACGGCGGCGCGGGACGGGACGGCGGAGGACATCGCCGACGAGGTGATGCGCGCCGTCGCGGACTGGGCGGGCGCGGGCCCGCGCGACGACCGCGCGCTGGCCGCGGTGCGGCTGCTGCCCGTCGAGGCGCCGGCCGCGGCGGGACCGTCCGGCCGAACGGCGGCGGTCGCGCCCGCGCCTTAGCCGCTCAGCGCGGCCCCGGTAGGAGCAGCGCCGCGGCGACCAACAACCCCGTGCGCTGGTGGAGCCGGGCCGTGCCGCGGAGCGCCTCGGTGAGCGCGACCGGATCGACGTCGCGGCCGATCCGCCGGCACAGCGCGACGGCCGCCGGCGCTGTGAGGAGGCCGGCCAGCGCGAGCGGCGGCAGACCCCGATATACCACCCCGGCGGCAAGCGCGGCGTAGGCCAGCACGACGAGCGCGATGTACTCGGTGCGCGTCGCACGTTCGCCGATCAGGGTGGCGAACGTGCGCTTTCCGCTCCGCGCGTCGGCGTCGATGTCGCGCAGGTTGTTGACGACCAGCACCGCCGTCACGAGCGCGGCCATCGGCAGCGATACCCACCACGCGCTCGCGCCGAGGGCGCGCGCCTGCACGAAGTACGCTCCCAGCACGATCACCGGTCCCATGAAGATGAACACGACCAGGTCTCCGAGACCGATGTAGCCGAGCGGCAGGGGACCGCCGGTGTACGCGTAGCCGGCGAGCACGCTCAGGATCCCGGCCACGAGCACCGGCCACCCGGCGACGGCGACGAGCCAGAGGCCGAGCGCACTGCCCGCCGCGAACAGCAGCAGTCCGCCGGCGAGCACCGCGCCGGAGCTCAGCAGTCCGTGCTGGATGAGGCCGCCGGGTCCGACCGACGCGCCGGTGTCGACGCCGCGCGCAAAATCGTAGTAGTCGTTGACCATATTGGTGCCGGCCTGGATCGTGACCGCCCCCCCGAGCGCGGCGAGGAAGATGAACGGATCGAAGTGCCCGTCTCGGGCGGCCGCGGCCGTTCCCGCGACCACCGGCGTGACGGCCGCGGTCAGCGAGTAGGGCCGCGTCGCGCGCCACCACAGCGCGAGGCGCCCCGGCGCCGGGATCACGCCCGCCACGGCAGCACGCGCCGTTCCAGCCAGTCGAGCGCCGCGGTCGCGATCCAGCCGAGGGCGGCGGTCACCAGCAGTCCGGCAAACATCACGTCGATCGCGAAGATCTGGTAGGCCCGCCAGATGAGATGGCCGATCCCGGCGTCCGAGCCGAGCAGCTCGGCGCCCACGATCACGATCAGCGCGAACCCCATGCCGAGCTTGAGCCCCGTGAAGATCGACGGCAGCGCGCCCGGGAGCGCCACGGTCGCGAACACCGCGAATCTCCGCGCGCCGTACGCGCGCGCGATGCGCACGTAGGCCTCGTCGAGGTCGAGCACGCCGGCCATCGTGTTGAGCAGCACGAGGAAGAAGATGCTGAGCGCGACGATGCTGAGCTTCGACGCCTCACCGATCCCGAGATAGAAAATGATCAGCGGATAGACGGCGATCTTCGGAATCGGATAGATGGCCGAGACCAGCGGCATGAGCGCGGCGCGCACGGACCGGCTGAGGCCCATCGACAGGCCGAGCGCGACCGCCGGCACCGCGCCGAGGAGGAAGCCGAGCACGATGCGCTGCACGCTTACGGCTACGTTGTAGGGCAGCTCACCGGTGCGCGTCATCGCGGCGAGCGTGCCGAGCACCGTGCTCGGCGCCGGCACGTACCGGGCGTCGAGCACGCCCGTACGGCTCAGGCATTCCCAGAACGCCAGCAGGGCGATCGGCGACAGAACGGCGAGCGCCCGGTCGGCGCGGCGCTCGTTCACGACGTAGGCCGCTCGAGTTCGGTCTCGAGCTCGTCCCACAAACGCGCCGTAAACGCCCCGTAGGCCGGATCCAGCCGGACCTCGCGGTACCCGCGCGGCCGCGGCAGCGGAACCGGGATGTCCGCTTTGATCCGGCCCGGCCGGGCGCTCATCACGAGCACGCGGTCGGCGAGGCGCGCGGCCTCGTCGAGGCTGTGGGTCACGAACAAGATCGTCGGCCGCCGCTCCTGCCACAGCGTCAACAGCTGATCTTGGAGGACGAGGCGCGTCTGCTCGTCCAGGCTCGCGAACGGTTCGTCCATCAACAGCACCCCGGGGTCGGTCGCCAGCGCGCGCGCGATGCTGACGCGCTGGCGCATCCCCTCCGAGAGCTGCCGTGGATAGGCGTCGCGAAACGCCCACAGGCCGACGCGCCGGAGCTCCGCCGCGGCCCGCCGGCTCCGCTCGGGCCGCGGCACCCCGAGCATGCGCAGGCCGTACTCGACGTTGCGGAGCACCGTCATCCACGGAAAGGTGCAGATGCCCTGGAACACCACCGCGGAAGCGAGCCGTCCCGGCTGCTCCGGCGGCAGCGCGACCGTCCCGCCCGCCGGCCGCAGTAGGCCCGCCAGGATGTGGAGCAGCGTCGTCTTGCCGCAGCCCGACGGTCCGATCAGCGCGCAGAATTCCCCGGGAGCGATCCTCAGCGAGACCTCGCGCAGCGCGGGAATCTCACCGCGGGCGGTGCGGTAGGCGTGCGTGACCGCCGACGCCGCGAGCGCGGCGCCGGGCTGCGCGAGGAGCGCGGTCGTCACGGCGACGGCGTGAACGGTCCGGCGAGCGCGAGCGCCCGCCGCACGAACGAGGTGTCGACATAGGCCCGCGGCGGCAGCGGACGCGTGTAGGTCAGCTCGCCGCGCGTCCGGAAGAACTCCTCGAGCCGCGCGAAGTCGTTGAAGTTCATCTTCCCGTTCGGTTCGTAGTACGGCCGCCGCGCCCGCAGGACCACGTCCGCGGGCACGCCGGTGTACTTCTGGACGATGCGCGCCACGTCGGGACGGCGGAAGCCCGCGCCGTAGAGATCGCGGCACGCGCGCAGCCAGGCGACCATGAATCCCACCGCGTGGTCGGGATGGCCGCGCATGAACTCGCCGCCTAAGTACACCGCGGTGACCTGGATCCCGTTGATGAAGTCGTCGCTCAGCACGGTGATCTGCCCGCGGTCCTCCGCGAGCGTGGCGAGCGGCTCGCCGAGGAGGCCCGCCGCGATCGCTCCGTTGGCCAGCGCCGCCGGGACGTCCGGAAAGTTCACTTCGACGAGCTGGATGTCGGCGAGCGTCAGCCCGCCGTGCAGCATCGCCGCGTTCAGCCAGAACTCGGTCGCCGACCCGAGCACGTTGACGGAGACCCGCTTGCCGCGCAGGTCGCGCACGGCGCGGATCTCGCCCGCGTCGTGCGCCCGGCGGCTTATCACAAGCGGCGTGCTCACCGGCGGCCGCTCGAGATGGACCGGCCCGACGACCTTGAAGTCGAGACCGCGCGCCGCGGCGTTGAAGACGCCGGCCCCCAGTCCGCCGATCACGGCCTCCGCGCGTCCGCTCGCCAGCACGACGAACGCGGAGGTTCCGCCCGGCGTGCTGATCAGCTCCACGTCCAGTCCTTCCCGCGTGAAGTAGCCGCGCTCGATCGCAACGTACAGCGGCGCGAAGATGAGCACCGGGACGTGCACCACGCGGATGTGCAGGGTCGGCCGCGTCTGCCCGCGCGCCGGCGCGGGCGCCGCCAGCCGGGCCGCGGCGCCCCCCACCGTCGACAGACCGAGCGCGAGCGTCAACATAGTCCGCCGGTTCATCCGGTCCATCATGCGTCAGTCTCCCTTCGCGCGTCCGCAGCGCCGATGCTTCGCAGCAGCAGCACTCTCAGGCCGGCGAGCCGGTCGGTTACGCGGCCCTCGCCCGCGACCAGCCACTGCGTGATCACCTCGTTGAGCGTGCCGAGCCACGCCTGCGCGGCGAGCGCCGTGTCTTGGGCGGGGATCGCGCCGTCCGCGACCGCCCGGTCGAGGTGCCGCTGAATGACCTGCGCGAAGCGGCGGTGGATGCCGAGGCGCTTCTCTTCGAGCGCGGGACTGACGCCGACCGCTTCGACGAGCAGGATCTTCACCAAGTCCCGCCGCGCCTCGGCCGCCTCCAACACGACCGTGAGCGCGCTTTCGACCTTGCCGAGCGCCGTCGGCTCGTCGGTGATCGCCGCTTCCGCGCCCGCTTCGACAACGCCGGCCAACGCGTCCATCAGGGTGAGAAAGACATCCTGCTTGCTCGAGAAGTAGTGGTAGAAGGCGCCCTTCGACGTCTCCGACGCGGCGACGATGTCGTCGACCGTGGTGCCGTGATAGCCTCGCTCCGCGAAGACCTCCATCGCAACTTGCACGAGGCGGTCCCGCGTCGCGGTCGCGGCGGCGGAGCGGCGGGGGGTCCGGACTACCACGAACGTTTCTCCACGGCGCACCGCAGCCTTCGGTCCGGCCGGAAAGGTCTCCGCAACAGGCGATTCCGCACATCTGAGTATTAGACCGACGCGTCGGTCTAACCTGCCGGGCGGCCGATGGCAAGTGGGTTCCCGACGGTTCCGCCGCGGTCAGATTAGTTAGGCCGGGACCTAGGAGTGAAGCGGCACAACGATCTGGCCGCCCATCGGGTGCGCTGAGCCGCCGTAACGACCGCGGGGCCGCCGTGTCGTTGACGGTACCGGACGCCCTGTGGTATAGTCTGCTCGACCAAGCAGAAGCCATCCGCTTCTCACCTCATGGCGCGCCCTCGGCGCCGCCGATGAGGTCGGCACGATCGAGGTTGTGCGAGGGGGTGGCATCGCCGCCCCTTTTTTGTTTGGGCAGCCAAGGGGGTTGAGGGTTTATCGACCGAGAGATCAGGATCAACGAGCGCATTCGGGCCCGCGAGGTCCGGCTGATAGGGGATGCGGGGGAACAACTCGGCGTGGTACCCACGCGCGACGCGCTCGCTCGCGCGCAGGCGGCTGAGCTCGATCTGGTGGAGGTCGCGCCGACCGCCAACCCGCCCGTGTGCCGCATCATGGATTTCGGCAAGTACAAGTACGAGCAGGCGAAGCGCGACCGGGTCGCCCACAAGAAATCGAAGACGTCGGGGCTGAAGGGCATGCGCCTGAGCCCGAAGATCGGGCTGCACGATCTGGAGACGAAGACGCGCGCCATCACGACGTTCCTCAAAGACGGCGATAAGGTGCGCGTCTCGATGTGGTTCCGGGGACGCGAGATGGCGCACCCGCAGATCGGCGAGCAGATCTTGAAGCGCATGGCGGTGCAGCTCGCCGAGGTCAGCGTGGTGGAGCGGCCGCCGCTGATGGAAGGCCGCAACATGATCATGATCCTGGCGCCGAAGAAGAACTGAGGGGGACAAGATGCCGAAACTCAAGACGCACCAGGGCACGGCGAAGCGGATCCGCGTCACCGCGCGCAAGCGGCTGCTTCGGGGCCGCCAGCTCGGCGGCCATCTGATGGTCGGGAAGTCGGCCAAGCGCCGCCGCTCCCTGCGGAAGATGGTGGAGATCGAGCAGCCCGATCGGGCGCGGATCGCCGCGCTGCTTCCCTACAGGTAAGGTCGCGGCCCCGGTCGCGCGATAGACGGATGGGGGGGACGGACGAATGGCACGCGTAAAGCGAGGGGTAACGACCCGTCGCCGGCACCACAAGGTCCTGAAGCTCGCCAAGGGCTACTGGGGCAAGAAGAGCCGCTGGTTCAAGCTCGCGAACCAGACGGTGCACCGTGCGCTGCAGCAGGCGTTCAACCACCGGCGGGCGCGCAAGCGTGACTTCCGGCGGCTGTGGATCGCGCGCATCAACGCGGCGGCGCGCATCCACGGGACTTCGTACAGCCGGCTCATCTGCGGGCTGCGGCGCGCCGGTATTCAGGTGAACCGCAAGGTCCTCGCCGATCTGGCCGTCCGCGACGACCGCGCGTTCGAAGCGCTGGTCAAGCGGTCGCGCCTGGACGAGTAGGGTCCACCGGCCGGCCTTCACCGAACCGAAGTCTGCTTCGACGGTCCGTCACGGGCCCTCCCTCCGGGGAGGGCCCGAATCGTACCCGGACCGCGCAGGCGCGGACCGTGCCGGCCGACTCGCGGCCGGCCGGCATGTTATCCAAGCAGGAGGTGGGTGCGTCGATCATCTCGAGCCGCCACAATCCGCTCGTGCGCGAGCTGCGTGCGACGCTGCGGGCGCCGAGCCGCCGTTCCGGGGTGTGCGCGATCGAGGGGTGGCGGCTGCTCGACGCCGCGGCGGCCGCCGGGGTATCGTTTGACGTGCTCGTGGTGACCGAGGGCGCCGCCGCCGGTCCCGCCGCGGCCCGGATCTATGAGGCGGCGCGCGCGCGCGCCGCGCGCGAGATCACCGTTACGCCGGAGGTCTTTGCGGCGCTGACCCAGGTGCCGGCCCCGCAGGGCGTCCTCGGCATCGCGCCGCGGCCCGCCGCGGCGCCGCTCGCGCAGGCCGCCGGTGCCGAGACGCTCGCCGTCGTTCTGGACGCGGTTCAGGATCCCGGCAACGTGGGGACGATCGTCCGCACCGCGGTCGCGTGCCGCGCGACGATCGTCGTGGCCTGCGGCCCGACGGCCGACCCGTTCGCGCCCAAGGCGCTGCGGGCCTCGGCGGGCGCGGTGTTCGTGGTGCCGATGGGGTTCGCGGCGGACGCCGGCGAGGCGGAGGCCGCGCTGCGGTCCGCGGGACTCCGCGTGGTCGTCGCCGATGCGCACGCCGAGGCGGCGGCGACGGAGGCGACGTGGGCGCGGCCGCTCGCGCTGGTGCTCGGCGGCGAAGCGGCGGGCCCCGCCCCGGTCTGGCGCGCGCACGGCGGCACCGCCGTGCGGGTGCCGGTGCTGGGTCCGGTGGAGTCGCTCAACGTGGCGGCGGCCGCGGCCGTGCTGTTGTATCAGGCCGCGGGGCTCCTGTCGCCGCGCGCTTGATCCGGGCCGCGAGGGACGTTGTGCTATACTAGGCCCGCATTCGAATCCAACTCCCGCGGCGGCGCCAACCCGAAAGCGGCGCCGTCGCGCAGTCGTCGCAGTACGACGGGGGACGCGTGGTGGAAATCGCGTGGACGCCGGAATGCTTTTGGCGTCTGTTCGAGGCGACCGGCTCCATCTGGGCGTACCTGATTTACCGGGACCTCACGGACGGCGAAAGCCGCTGGGTGCTGCCCATCCTGAACTGACTCCCGTTCGCCCGCACAGCCGTCCGTCCCGCACCAGGTGACTCTCACTCCGACGATCTCGTAGGGACCGCACTTCTGTCCCTCGGACAGAAGTGCGTTGTTGTTCCGTGAGCGGTCGCGTCCCGCCGGCCGACTTGCGGCCGGCAACCATGAAATTGAAGCTGCCGGCGGACCCGCCGGCGGCGACCATGAAATTGAAGCCGCGCGCGATCGGAGGCGATCGTGGAAAACGTCGCATGGATTGAAGAGATCCGCGCGCAGGCAACGCGGGACATCGAGGTCGCCGGCGGCGAGGCGGCGCTCGAGGAGGTCCGCGTCCGGTACCTCGGCCGCTCGGGCCGCATCACCCGGGCTTTCCGGGACGTGGCCGCGGCCCCCGCGGAGGACCGCCCCCGGCTCGGCCAGGCCCTCAATCAATTGAAGGACTACGTCGAGCTCGCGCTGGCCCGGCGCAGCGACATGCTCGCCCAGGCCGCGCGCGCGACGCTCGCCGTCGCGGAGCGGATCGACGTGACGCTCCCCGGCCGGCCGCTCGCGCGCGGCCGCGCCCACGTGCTCGCCCGGACGGCGCGGGAGATGGCGGAGATCTTCCGCGGGATGGGCTTCGACGTCGAAGACGGCCCCGAAGTCGAGCGCGACCACGACAACTTCGAGCGGCTCAACATGCCGCCGTACCACCCGGCGCGCGACGCGCAGGATTCGTTCTACCTCGACGCGGAGTGGCTGCTGCGCACGCACACGACGGTGGTCGACGTCCACGTGATGGACGGCCGGCGGCCGCCGATCCGGGCGGTGGCCACGGGCCACTGCTACCGGCGCGATCCCTTCGACGCCAGCCACTCGCCGATGTTCCAGCAGATCGACGGGTTCATGGTCGACGAAGGGGTCCGGTTCTCGGACCTGAAGGGCGTGTTGTACGAGTTCGCGCGGGGGTATTTCGGGCCCGACACGCGCGTGCGCTTCGTGCCATCGTACTTTCCCTTCACGGAGCCGAGCGCGGAGATGGCCATCGGCTGCGTGATGTGCGGCGGGCGGGGGTGCGCCGTCTGCAAGCGCTCCGGATGGCTCGAGATTTTGGGGTGCGGGATGTTCCATCCGCGCGTCCTGGAGATGGCACGGATCGATCCGCAGCGCTACACCGCGTTCGCGTTCGGGATCGGCATCGAGCGCCCCGCGATGCTCCGGCACCGGATCGACGACATCCGGCACTTTTACGAAGACGACGTGCGGTTCTTGCGCCAGGTGTAGGGAGCCGATGCGGGTTCCGCGGGAGTGGCTCGAAGCCTACGTCGATCTCGGCGACATCTCGACCGAGACGCTCGTGGAGCGTCTCGCCACGGTCGGGCTGCCGGTCGAAGCGATCGAGCAGGTCGGGGACGACAGCGTGCTGGACGTCGAGGTGACGTCCAACCGCCCGGACTGTCTCTGCATCATCGGCATCGCCCGCGAGGCGGCGCTGCTCTTTGGGCGGGCGCTGCGGCTGCCGGAAGGTCTCGAGGCCGGGCCGCGGGCGCGCGCCGCGTGGCCGGCGTCTCGCGCCGCCGCCAGGCCGGCACGGTCGGGGCGGGGCCGGTCCGCGGCGGCGCGGGCGTCAGGGCGGCCCGCGGCCGGGTCGGACGCCCGCCGGCGGGTGTCGGTGACGATCCAGGATCCGGAGGGGTGTCCGCGCTTCACCGCGACCGTGCTCGACGAGGTCCGCGCCGGCCCGTCGCCGGTGTGGATGCAGCGGCGCCTCGAAGCGGCGGGCGTGCGGGCGATCAACAACGTGGTCGACGTCACCAACTACGTCATGCTCGAGATGGGTCAGCCGATGCACGCGTTCGACCTCGCGCGCGTGGGCGGCCGCCGGCTGATCGTGCGCCGGGCCAAGCCCGGAGAGACCCTCGTGACGCTGGACGGCGTCACGCGCACGGTGGACGAGGACACGCTGGTCGTCGCCGACGCCGCGCACGCCGTCTCGCTCGCGGGCATCATCGGCGGACAGGACACCGAGATCGGTCCGGATACGACGGCCGTGCTGCTCGAGGCGGCGTACTGGAATCCGCCCGTGATCGGCCGGACGAGCCGCCGGCTGGGGGTGCGCACCGAGGCCTCGAGCCGGTTTGAGCGCGGCGCCGATCCCGAAGGGCCGGTCGCGGCTCAGCGCCGCGCCGGGCTGCTGCTCGAGGAGGTGGCGGCCGCGCGTCCCGCCCGGGGACTGGTGGACGTCCATCCGCGGCCGCGGCCCCGTCCGACCATTCGCCTGCGGCCGCCGCGCGCCGCCGCGGTGCTCGGGATCGACATCCCGCGCGCCGAGATGGTCCGAGCGCTGCGCGCGCTCGGGTGCGAGGTGCGGCCGGGCGCCGCGTCCCTGACCGTTCGTCCGCCGACGTACCGTCCCGACCTGACGCGGGAAGAGGATCTGATCGAGGAAGTGATCCGCGTCCACGGTTACGACCGCGTCCCGCTGACGATGCCTCGCGGCATCACCACGCCGGGGCGGGTGTCGGCGCCCGTCGCGGAGGACCGGCGTGTGCGCGACGCGCTGCTCCTCGCGGGTCTCACCGAGGTCATGACGCTGACGCTCGTGCCCGCCGGGAGCCCCGCCGCGGAGGGCAACGGCGAGCCGGACGGCGCCGCCGAGGTACGGCTGGCCAATCCGCTCACGGTCGAGCAGGCGGCGCTGCGGCGATCGCTCTTGCCGGGACTGCTGCGGGTGCTGGCCACCAACGCGTCGCGGCGCCAGCAGGACGTGCACGTTTTCGAGCTCGGCCGGGTGTGGCAGGCGGCGAACGGCGGGGGCCGGCCGGTGGAGCGCCGGGCGGCGGGCCTCGCGGTGATGGGCCGGTGGCGGTGGGGCTGGAACGTGCCGGCCGACGGTGTGGTCGCCGACGTGTATCACCTGCGCGCGGTGCTCGACGGGCTGCTCGACGATCTCAACATCGCGGGCGCCGCCGTCGAGGCGGGTCCGGTCGCGTCGCACCTGCTGCACGGGACGGCATGGTGGCATCCCGGACGCGTCGCCGCGCTGACCCTCGCCGGCCGCGCGGTCGGGCGCTTCGGCGAGCTGCACCCCGATCTCGTCGAACGCGAGCGGCTGCCGCACCGACCGTGCGTGGCCGAGCTCGATGTGGAGGCGCTGCTGGCCGCGGCGCGCCCCACCCGGACCTACGCGGGCCTGCCTCGGTACCCCGACGTCGAGCGGGATCTCGCGGTCGTCCTGGCGGATACGCTCGCGGCGTCGGAGATCGAGCGGCTGATCCGCGAGACCGCGGGGCCGCTGCTGGAAGCGGTCGAGCTGTTCGACGTCTACACCGGGTCGCCGGTGCCGCCCGGTCACCGCAATCTCGCCTACCGCCTGCGGTTCCGCGCGGCGGACCGCACGCTGACCGCCTCCGACGCGGAGGAAATCATGGCCCGAATTCGAACAGCCCTTCAGAATCAGACGGGCGGGCAGTTGCGAACGTGAACCCCGGGGTTCCCGAGAAGGCGCCTCCGTGCGGCTTCCCGGGGAGGGCAAGGGGGAGGGTCGGATGCCCCGCACGATCACGCTGAACTGGATCGACTGGGTCACGCTCGCGATCGTGCTGGTGTCGATCCTCCGGGGCGCGCGCTTCGGCGTCCTGGCCGGCGTGGTCGACCTTTGCGGGCTCGTCGCCACCTATCTCGCGGCGGCGGCCGTGTACCCGCGCGGCGCCGAATACCTGCGTCAGGTGCCGGGCCTCACCCCGTCGTGGCAAGGATTGATCGCGTTCCTCGTGATCTGGCTCGGGCTGTATCTGCCGCTCGGCGTGCTGATCCGGTGGATCTTCGCCCGCGCGAAGTTTCCCGCGTCGGGCCTGCTCGGCGGCTTGCTGGGCGTGGCCCGGGGCGTCGTCCTCGCCGCCTCGCTGCTCGTGCTGACGCTCGCGGCGCCGTTTCGCAGCGTCGTCGCGGCGGACGCCCACCGCTCGCAGGTCGCGCCGTATCTGCTGAGCGGCAGCGAGCGCGTGCAGGCGGTGCTGCTGCCCGTGCTGCCGGTGCGCGTGCCGAGGCTGGGCCCGGGCGGCGCCACGTTCTGATCAGTCCCCGCAATCTCGAACTCGCGCGCCTTCTGTCGGAGATCGCCGACTTTCTCGAGCTCAAGCAGGAATCGTCGTTCCGGGTCAACGCCTACCGCAAGGGTGCCCGCGCGGTCGAGAGCCTGAGCGAGGACGTCGCGGCCGTCGCCGCGCGCGGGGAGCTGCGGAAGATCCCCGGGGTCGGCGCGGGCCTCGCCGACAAGATCGAGGAGTTCCTGCGCACCGGCGCGATCGAATACCACGAGACGCTGCGCGGCGATCTCCCGCCCGGCCTGCCGGAGTTGATGACGATTCCCGAGGTCGGGCCCAAGACCGCGCTGCTGCTGTACCGCGAGCTCGGCGTCGCCGACGTGGACGCGCTCGAGCAGGCCTGCCGCGACGGACGCGTGCGGGCGGTGCCGCGGCTCGGCGCGCGATCCGAGGCGAACATTCTGAAGGGCATCGAGCGGCGCCGCCAGCAGGGTACGCGCCTCCCGGCCTTCGAGGCGCGGCCGCTCGTCGACGCCGTGGTCGAGGGACTCCGGCCCGTGGCCGGCGTCGAGGCGGTCGAGGTGGCCGGGAGCCTGCGGCGGCTGCGCGATACGATCGCCGACATCGACATCGTGGTCGCGACGGTGGACGCGCCGGTGGTGATGGCGGCGCTGGTCGCGCTGCCGCAGATCGCCCAGGTGCTGTCGAAGGGTCCGACCCGGGCCAGCGTGCTGCTCGGCCGCGCGGAGATCCAGTGCGACGTTCGGGTGGTCGAGCCGCCCTCCTACGGCGCGGCGCTGCAGTACTTCACCGGCAGCAAAGAGCACAACGTGCGGCTGCGGGAGATCGCGGTGCGGCGTGGGCTGCGCATCAACGAGTACGGCGTCTACGACGTCGGCGCGGTGCCCGCGCCCGATCCGGCCGGTGCGGCGGGCCAAGCCGGCCGCCGCATCGGCGGGGCGACGGAGGCGGAAGTGTACGCCGCGGTCGGGCTGCCGTGGATTCCGCCGGAGATCCGGGAAGGGCAAGGCGAGATCGAGGCGGCGCAGCGGGGAGAACTGCCGGCGCTCGTGACCCTCGAGGAGATCCGCGGCGACCTGCATATGCACACGGAGTGGAGCGACGGTAAAGACACCGCGGAGGTGATGGCCCGCGCGGCCGCCTCGCGCGGCTACGCGTACTGCTGCATCACGGATCACTCGCAGTCGCTCAAGTTCGCGCGCGGCGTCACGGTGGAGGACCTGCGGGCGCACGCCGCGGCGGTGCGCGGCCTCTCCGACACGGTCGGGATCCGCGTGCTCATGGGCGCCGAGGTCGACATTCTCGGCGACGGGTCGCTCGACTACCCCGACGACGTGCTCGCGGAGCTGGATCTCGTGATCGGCTCGATCCACAGCCGGTTCCGAATGCCGCGTGAGGAGATGACGAAGCGGGTCATCCGCGCCCTCGAGCATCCCCATCTCGACATGCTCGGCCATCCGACGGGGCGGCTGATCGGCGAACGCCCTCCGTACGAACTGGACATCGACGCGGTCATCGAGGCCGCGCGGCGGACCGGGACGGCGATCGAGATCAACGCGTCGCCGGACCGGCTGGATCTGCCCGACGTGCACGTCCGGCTGGCGCGCGAGCGCGGCGTCTTCATTGCGATCAACACCGACGCGCACCAAAAGGCGCACCTCGCGCTCATGCCCTACGGCGTCGGCGTCGCCCGGCGGGGCTGGATGGACGCCTCCCACATCGTCAACGCCTGGCCGCTCGCCACGCTGCTCGACTTTCTCGCCGGCTAGGCATGCCGCGCGCGACGGGCGGCCGGCTGCCCCGGGCGTTCTTCGCCCGCTCGACCATCGCCGTCGCCCGGGACCTCCTCGGCTGCTACCTGGTGCACGAGACCGCCCGCGGGCGCCTGCGCGGCCGGCTCGTGGAGGTCGAGGCCTATCTCGGCCCGCGCGATCCCGCGAGCCACGCCTACCGGCGCACGCCGCGCAGCGAGGTGATGTGGGGGCCCCCGGGCACGGCCTACGTCTACTTCAGCTACGGCAACCACGCGTGCCTGAACGTCGTGACGGAGCAGGAGGACACCGCGGGCGCCGTGCTGCTGCGGGCGATCGAACCGGTCGACGGCGTCGAGGAGATGGCGCGCCGGCGCGGGACCAGCGTGCCGCGGCTCATCGGCGGCGGGCCGGGCCGCCTCACCGAGGCGATGGGCGTGACGCTGGCCCTCAACCGCGCCGATCTGGTCCGGGGTCCGCTGTACCTCACCCGCGGGCCGAGACCTCGCCGCATCGTGGCGACCCCGCGCATCGGGATCTCCGTGGCCGCGGACGTGCCGTGGCGCTTCGTCGATGCGGACTCCCCGTGTCTCTCGCGGCCGGCGACGACGAAATCGAAGCCGCCGGTAGACTAGCCTTCGCGCTTGAGGACGTTACAGAACGCTTCGACCACTTTCGGATCGAACTGCGCGCCCGCGCAGCGGCGGAGCTCCGCGACCGCGTCCAGCGAGTACACCATCGCCCGGTAGGGCCGCACCGTCGTCATGACACCGTACGCGTCCACCACGGCGAGGATTCTCGCGCCGAGCGGGATTTGGTCGCCCTTGAGGCCGCCGGGATACCCCTTGCCGTCCCACTGCTCGTAGCGGTGGCCGAGAATGGCCGCGACGCCTTCCATGCCTTTCACCGGCCGCAGCACCTGCTCCGCCAGGGTCGGCACCGACCGGACGATCTGCTTCTCCTGGTCCGTGAGCCGCGCCGCGGCGCGCAGGATGGCCCCCGGCACGCCGATCTTCCCGAGGTCGTGCAGCAGGGCCGCGCGGCGCACGTCCCCGATCTCAGCGCGGCCGCAGCCGAGCATGCCGGCCGTCGCCTCGGCCCAAGCTTCCAGGCGCTCGCTGTACCCCGCGCGGTGGCCGTCGCGGTCGTCGAGGGCGCGGCCGAGCACCTTGACCTGATCGTCGGCCTTGAGCGAACAGCCCTGGTTCAACAGCTTCGCGGCGCGCTCGACCAGCAGCGGGTAGAGGTCTTCGAAGGTGCGCACGGCGAGCGGGCCGCCGAGCTCAAAGGCCGGCGGCGCCGGCGTTGTGTCGCCCGGATCGAAGGCGTTCGTGGCGAATGCCTCCGGCCGCCCGCTTGAGGCGGCCGCCGCGGGGACGGCGGACGGCTCCGCGGGGCGTGCCGGCTGGGGCACGGCTGGCGCGTCCGCGGGGGCGTCGGCGATCTCCAGCGATTCCATCAGCCGGGCGCTCTCCTCTTCCAAGATTCGCCTGGCGTCGGAGACGCGTGTCCGGTCGGGCGGCTTCGATTTCACGGCGGCCGCCGGCGGATCGCGCCGCGCCTCGGCCTGGCGGGTGTGGTTCTCGAACAGATCCTGCCGCATCTGCGCCAGCCGCGCGCTTTCCTTGTCGAGCTCCTGCCGCGCGGCCGCGATCTGCGCGTCGAGCGCTTCGCGGGCGGCCGCGACGCGCGCGTCTTCGGACGCGAGCTCGTCGCGCGCCTTCACCAGCCGCGTGTGCTCCGCGGCCAGCCGCGCGCGCTCGGTGTGCAATTCGTTGTGCACCGCGAGCAGCCAGACATTCAGCGCCCCGAGCTCCCGCCGCGCCCGGGTGAGCCGGGCGTGCTGCGCTTCCAGTTCGCGGTGCGCCTCGGACAGCGACGTGCTCTCGGTCTGCAAAATCCGCAGCGCCTCGGCGATCCGCACGTCGTCCGCGCCGGCGGCCGGTTCGGCGCCGCCGGCCCGCTCGGCGAGCAGGGCGGATTCCAGCGCCGCGGCCCCCTGCATCGCCAGCGCCGCCATGACGTCGAGTTCGGCGGCGGACCAGATGCGGGGTGCGTCGAAGCAGCAGACAATCGATCCGAGCGTCTCGCCCCCGCGGGTGAGCGGCCACGAGGCGAGGGCGCGGTACCCCTCGCGTTCCGCGGTCCGGCGGATCTCGTCATCCGTGGGAAGGTCGCGGACGTCGGTGAAGATGGCCGGGCCGGACCCGAAGGCGCCGCGGTGCTCCGGGAAATCGCTGCGCGAGGCCCACAGACGCGCCGCCGTGCCGTCGGGCGCCTGGAGATACACGGCGCCGCGCTGCCCGCTCGTGAGGGCGAGGGCGGCCACCCCAATCGCCTCGGCGGCGTCCGCGACCGACGTAGACCGCGCCAACGTTCCACTGAGGCTCATGAAACGTTCTATTAAATTAGCGCCGGGGGATGGGGCTGAAGAATCCTGGTCCTGACGCACCAGCGTACCGCCCTGAGGAACGCTGTCGTCTGCCATAGCCCCCACCGTGGAACCCTTGTGCCCCGTTTGGGGTCGCGCCAGACCAAACGGCCGCGGCCCGCAGCTCGACCGCCGGCCGGTGTCGTAGCTCAGTGATCCTGTCATCATAACGGATTAATGAAAATGTCACCCTTAGGTCTGGAGTTGGTATTTGCGTCGAGCGCCGGTGAGCAGCGTGCGTCGCCATGGATGATCCGGTGCCGGGAT
>Ga0207416_1001572_pt1 | contig 29303 bp, 27 predicted proteins | sample PaiPotPPM11metaG_FD_184107 | JGI IMG/M metagenome (GOLD analysis project Ga0207416, IMG submission 184107) | Iron sulfur acid spring bacterial and archeal communities from Banff, Canada, to study Microbial Dark Matter (Phase II) - Paint Pots PPM... ... | reverse complement strand
CGACGCTGCTGCCTTGACATCGCCGGTTGCCAGATAGCGGTAGAGCAGCGAGTTGGCAGCCGCCTGAGCCGCCATGGCCGGGTTGCCGCTTTCCGTATATTTTTTCGAGGCTTTATCGAAAATATCCGCAGCATCGCCAAATTTTTTTAACAGTACTCCTTTTTCAAATGCTCGTGTGTAGAGTTCATTGTGGTCTAATCCAATGCCGACCTTTTTAAAGAAGCTGCTCATGACATGATTTCCCTTTCAGCAAAAATAGATATGTTCCTTCCAAATACGAACTCCAATACGCGCTATAGCTGAGACAAAGGCATTGTATCATTGTATATTCTTCTCTGTCAATAAGCAGTTGTAAGAGATTTATTAAAAAATAACTTCCCAATCTTATCTAAAAAATAGCCGATTTTCATGGTCTGGGGTGAGCCGTGAGCTTCATGAGTAACGTATGCCGAAAATACCAGACGGGTTGACCGGGAACCTTGACGCTTCATTATCTGTAGTTTATAATACAGTCAAACGGACAGATGTGTAGCGTTCTGGCTATGTCTAATAGAAGTGAGCGGGATTGGCGCTTCGTCTCTCCCGGTGCTTTGCAAAGAAAGGTTTTTCCAATGATCGAACAGACCGAACGGTTGCCAGTCGAGTCGGGTGTCCTCACCATCACCCCTGCTGCTGCGGAGAAAGTACGCGAATTAATTCAGCAGGAGAACGATCCGGCTCTTGCTCTGCGCGTTTTCGTTGCTGGCGGTGGGTGTTCCGGCCTCCAGTACGGCATGACGCTTGACGAAGAGCAAGACGGGGATACGGTCATCACCTACGGCGGCTTTAACGTCCTGATCGATGACTCCAGCATTATGTATATCGGCGGCAGCGAAGTTGACTATGTGGACAGCCTGATGGGCGCTGGTTTTACCGTCAACAATCCCCAGGCCGTTTCTACCTGCGGCTGCGGCCATTCGTTCCGCACGGCGGCTGGCGACGGCGAGGCACGCGGCTGCGCCTGCGGGCATTAATCCGCGCCAATATCACAGAGGTTTCCTGTTTTTTGAGTGAGAAACGAGGTCGCTCCGACGTATATACAAGTGAGGAGATGACCTCGTTTTGTATTGTTTCACGTTCATTCGCTGAAAGGCAGTGTGCATGAACAGACGTATTGCTCACCGGCCCCGTTATCGTAACATGCGCTATCTCTCACAAGCCCCACTCCGTATTCGTCGCGATTTCTCTCCCCGCCGCTGGTCGTACCGCAACCTGAAACTGGCGTATCCCAGGCCGGTCCTGGGGCAGGGATTGCTGCAAGTTCCTTTTTATCGCCTGCCTCAGTTGCTCAGAATGTAGGGGCGGGAGAGGATGTGGATGCGGGCGAGCTTGCAACAGCCCTGGATGTTTCCCTGGCAAAACGATTGACTGAATCGCAAAATCTGCTATACTAATAGGTGCATTCCGACGCATCCAAAGTTAGTGGTACAGGGAGAATACGCATGAGCAAAATCAAAATGCGTTGCACATCCTGCGGCAAGTGGTTTCAGTCGAGTAGTGCTAAAGAAGTAACTTGCCCAGAATGCACGCAAAAAGCCAGAAAAGACAAGCTGGCGGCCAAATCTACGCCGCCCACGCCGGCGAACCCCACCGCGAGTGGCTCGTCCGCGCGCAGCGTTCCGCCGCCGCCGAAACCCAAATCAACCGGCGGCACCAGTCACTGGATCGACTCCGTGAGCGATGTCAAAGTTGGCCAGCCGGATCCGCAGACACGACCGAAGATACCATCCTACCCTGCACCACGAGACAATCGCGGCGGCCAGGGGCAGGATCGCGGCCCCGGCAGCGGGCCGCGCCCCCAGGGGGGCGGCTATCGCGGCCCCGGCACGCATCGAGATAATGAGTATCGCGCGCCGTATCGCGTCGGCGGCGGTATGGGCTTGCCCGAAACGACTACTCCACCACGCCCGCGCCAGCCGATGGGACCGGATGCACGCCGCCCCCCACGCCCTGGCGCGCCCGGCGAAGGTCGTCCAGAGAGATCATATCCTGGCAAGCCGCTGGGGCCGCGCGGGAGAGCGCCGAGACCGGCTGCTCCACTTCGGCCCAAAAAAGAAAAGATTCCGCCTCCGCAGCCGTTCCAGCCCACTGAGGATCAGATCGCCCAGATTGAGACTCGCTACTTAGAACTGGCTGTGCCGCAGGAGTTTGATGGCATCCGCACGCAAATCTCGCAGGAACTCAAAATTCCTAAGTCTGCCGTCAAAAAGGTTGTCAAAGCTCTGCGCGATAAGATGAGTATGCCCAGTTGGTGGGAAGTGCAGGCGTACACCGGTACGGCGGAAGAGTTGGAGAAGATCAAAGCCGTCTACGAGCCGTATCTGCCCGTGCCGCCGGTCGGCGTGCATAAGCAGATAGCCGAGCAGTTCTCGCTCAAGCCGGGCGTGGTCTACCAGGCCATCAAGCAGATTCGCCTGGATATGAGCCTGCCGCAGTTCAACGACCCCGTCCTGCACGGCGAGGAATTTGTTGAACAGCTCGAGCGTAAGCGTAAAGCCGCCGAAGACAAGGCCGCCGAAGCCGCCGCGAAGGCCAAAGAAGCGAGCGAAGCAGCGTCAGAAGAAGCCGCGAAGGCCAAAGAAGCGAGCGAAGCAGCGTCAGAAGAAGCCGCGAAAGCCACAGCAGCGAGCGAAGCGGTGACAGAAGAAGCCGCGGGGACCGAAGCAGCGAGCGAAGCAGCGCCAGTTGAGGCAACCACCGAAAAAGGCGAGCAGAACGCTGACGCGCCTGCTCCTTCAACAACTGAAGGCCAGAGCGAGGCTCAAGCCGAACAGACGCCGCCGGCTTCGATTGAGATGGCCGAGCGCGAGACAGACATGGCGTTTGAGAAAACCGGCGACACAACTGAGATCGTCGAAGCAACTGAACCGCCAGTAGAATAAACTCTTGAATAAATTCTTAAGGACGTAATATATGGAAGATTGCCTGTTCTGCAAGATTGCAGCAGGTCAGATCCCCGGCAAGATTGTCTACCAGGATGATACTGTGGTGGCGTTTGAGGATATCAATCCGAAAGCGCCCCACCATATTTTGCTCATCCCCCGGCGACACATCGCCTCGATGGCCGATCTGACACCCGATGATGGCCCCGTGCTGGTGGCCCTCTTCACCACCGCCGCGCGGCTGGCGCGAGAACTAGGCATCAGCGAGCGCGGCTACCGCTTTGTCACCAACGTTGGCCCGGATTCCGGGCAAACCGTCTTCCACCTGCATTTTCATTTGCTCGGTGGGCGCACCTTTAGCTGGCCTCCCGGCTAGAAGAGGCAAGCATTCCTATGCGTATCGCTTTTGACTACACAGCTGGCATCAGGCAGCGCGCAGGCGTGGGAAATTATGTGCGTAACCTGGTGGCAGCCATGCTCCAGCAGGATACGCGCAGCGAATATACATTCCTGACGAGCGGACGCCCCACCAGGGAGCGTCCGTTTCCACAGGCGCCGAACGCGCGCGGGCGCAGTATCTTTATACCTGACCGCTACCTGAACATTATCTGGTATCGCTGGCGCTTGCCTCTCTATGCTACCTATTTTTCCGGACACGCCGATCTCTATCACGGTCCGGATTTCGCCCTGCCGCCCGCCGGGAAACATTTGCGCAAAGTCGTCACCGTCCACGACCTGGCCTTCCTGGATTACCCTGAATACGCCGTACCCGCACTGACAGCGTATCTCACGAAAGTCGTTCCCGAAGCCATCGAGACTGCCGATGCCGTCTGTACCGTCTCGGACGAAGTGAGCCGCACGCTGATCAAGCACTTTCATACGCCGCCCGCAAAGCTCGTCGTCATTCCCAACGGCGTCAATGGCTATTTTCGCCGCGTCACCGACCCGGTGCTGCTCAATGCCACGCGCCACAAATACGGCTTGAAGCACCCGCTTGTTCTCGCCGTCAGCACGTTGGAGCCGCGCAAAAATCATGCCGGGCTGATCCGCGCATTCTATAAAGCGCAAAAGGATAAACGCGGCCCTACCATGCTGGCCCTGGCTGGCGGCAAGGGCTGGCTCTACGAAGAGACGGAGCGACTGGTGCAGGAATTGCATCTCGAAAAGAAGGTGCGTTTCCTGGGGCGCGTCAGCGAACTCGAACTGATCACGCTCTATAGCCTCGCCGACGTCTTCGCCTTCCCCTCGTTTGCCGAAGGCTTCGGCGTGCCGCCGCTGGAAGCGATGGCCTGCGGCGCGCCCGTGATCACCTCGAACACGACCGCGCTGCCCGAAGCGGTGGGCGACGCCGCGCTGATGGTTGATCCCCGCGATGTCGGCGCGCTGGCGCGAGCGATCAACCGTATTATCGCCGATAAACAATTGCAAGAGGATTTACGCCAGAAGGGCTACCAGCGCGTCAAGCAATTCACCTGGGCAGAGGCGGCGCGCAAACAATTGATCGTCTATCAACGGCTGTATGAGGGCGCGACTGACTTCTCGGACATGGCTGGCACGGTTTCCAGCGAGGGGGACGCGCTATGAAAATCGGCATCAACGCACTGTTCCTGAAGACGCCAGCCAGCGGCACGGGGCAATATTTGTTGCATTTGTTGCGCGCCCTGGCCGAAGTCGATACCACGAACGAATACGTGCTGCTTGGTCCGCCGCTCCAGGGCAGCACGTACGGCGATCCCGCGCGCTTTGATGGGCTGCCCTTTCCTTATATAGCTCATACAACGCCATCAATGATTGAGCGGCGCGAAAATACCGAGAAGCTGGTGTGGGAGCAGTGGACCGGGCCTGCTGCCGCGCGCGCCGCAAATGTTGACCTCTATCACGTGCCGCACTTCGCGCCGCCCTATCTACCGCGCACGCCGACCGTCGTCACCATTCACGACGTCATTCCTTTGCTCCTGCCCGCGTATCGCGCTGGAGCCAGCGTGGGAGCGTACATGCGGCTCGTCACGCGCGCTGCTCACAAGGCCACGCTGATCATCACCGTCTCGCAGCACGCGAAGCAAGATATCGTGGACGTGCTGCATATCCGTCCCGATCGCATCCGCGTGATCTATGAGGCGGCAGGCGACGAATTTGTCCCCGTGCGCGATCCGGTGGCGCTGGCGGACGCGCGCGCTCGTTACGGCGTCGGCGACGACTACATCTTCTACATCGGCGGCCTCGATCAGCGCAAGAACGTGCCACAGTTGGTGCGCGCCTTCGCCCATCTCTACCATCAACTGAAAGATGAACGCCCCGGCTTGCAGTTGTTCATTTCCGGCGATCCTGAGCGACAGCGCGGGCCGCTCTTTCCCGACCCGCGCCCCATCGCCGCGGAACTGGACGTCAGCGATCGCGTAGTCTTTGGCTTTGTCGAAGACGCGGATAAGGCGGCTATCTTGAGCGCCGCGCAGTGCTTCGTTTTCCCCGCGACCTATGAGGGTTTCGGCCTGCCGCCGCTCGAAGCGATGGCCTGCGGCGCGCCCGTCGTCTGCTCCAATCGCACCTCGCTGCCCGAAGTGGTGGGCGATGCCGCGCTCAGCGTCGATCCCGACGATACCGGGGCGCTGGCGAACGCGCTGCGGGACGTCCTCACTAACGACGCGCTGCGGGAGGATTTGCGGGCGCGTTCGCTGCGGCGCGCGGCATGGTTCAGTTGGCGCAAAACGGCGCGCGAGACCGTTGCCGCCTACGAAGAGGCGCTGGCAAGAAGCAAGAGCCAGGGCCAGAGGCAAAGACAGGGACAGGAACAGTAGTATGCGCGTGTTGATGATTTCAAAGGCGCTGGTGGCGGGTACGTCACAGCGCAAACTGGAAGAACTGGCGAAATGCCCCGGCGTCGAATTGACGCTGGTGACGCCCTCGTATTGGCAGAGCGACGATGGTGGCAAACAAACGCTGGAGCGGCTCTACACCAACGGCTATCGCATGATCGTGACGCCTATGCGCCTGAACGGCAATTTTCACCTGCACTACTACCCGCGACTGGGGGCGATCATGCGCGAAGCGCAGCCGGACGTGGTGCATATCGACGAGGAGCCGTACAACTTTGCTACGTTTCAGGCCATGCGCCTCGCAAAGAGGCGGCACGCCCGCGCGCTCTTTTTCACCTGGCAGAATCTCTATCGCGACTACCCGCCGCCGTTCAGGCAGATGGAACTGTACAATTATCGCCACGCCAGGGCAGCCATCGCGGGCAATCGCGAGGCGGCGGACATTTTGAAGCGCAAGGGCTACAGCGGCCCCATCCATATCATTCCGCAGTTCGGCTTCGATACCGAGATCTACAAGCGCGCGGAGCCGCGCCAGCCCCGCGCTGCTGGCGCTCCCTTCATCATCGGCTTCGCCGGGCGCATCAAGCCGGACAAGGGGCTGGATATCCTCGTGGACGCGCTGGCCCACTTGCCCGATTGCTGCCGCCTCGTCTTCATCGGCAACGGCCCCATGCGCGGCGAACTGGAGCAGCAGGCGGCGCGCCTGGGCCTCGCCGAGCGCGTCACCTTCAAGGGCAGCGTGCCGACCTACGACGTCCCCGGCGAGATGCAGCGTCTCGACGCGCTGGTCCTGCCCTCCGTGACGCGGCCCAACTGGAAGGAGCAGTTCGGGCGCACGCTGGCCGAAGCGATGGCCTGCGAGACGCCCGTCATCGGCTCGCGCTCCGGCGAGATTCCCTACGTCATCGGCGACGCCGGTCTGACGTTCGATGAAGGTAACGCGCAAGAACTGGCCGCCCGCGTGCGCCAACTCCTCGACGATCCCGACCTGTACGCTCGCCTGGCCGTCAAAGGTCGCCAGCGCGTGCTGGAAAACTACACGCAGGAGCAGATCGCCCGTCAGACTTACGAGGTATACAGGGAAATGATGAGGGGTCTCCGTCCTTCGGATCGAATTCCGTAGGGGCGTGGGCTTGCCCCGCCCGCAGACCTGGCCGCCAACGACACGGGCGGGGCAAGCCCACGCCCCTACGGAATTCGACCCCGTTTCCCCAGAAGGATAGAGAACCATGATGAGTTATAACTTGACGAAGAAGTAATATTGGGCCAGAATATAATACTATTACCATACTAAGGAGTAATCCTATTCAAGGAGGTATTACGATGCAGCAGTTTGAGACCACAGTTACTGAAAAAGGGCAGGTGACCATTCCCCTGGAGATTCGTCGCCTGATGGGCCTGCATCCACACGACAAAGTTGCCTTTGAAATGGAAGGCGATGTTGTCAAAATCAGGCGTGCATCCTCCAAACTTTTGCAAGGATATGGGGCTGTCACACCAAAGAATAAGCCTGAGCATCTGCGGGAACTACGAGAAAGCTTTGAAAAAGGAGTAGCCGAGGAGGTCACTTCCGAGGCGTAGATAGAACCATATGTGACCAAAAATATTTCTTTCGCTGATGCCTATAATGCCGCGTACATGTTGGACGAGGAGATGGAGCATATCTATAGCTGGGATACGGATTTCGACAAGATTGAGGGTATCACTCGAGTGGAACCAGGCGAGTAGAGGATGAGCACGCGACCAAAGCAACCGTATCCAGGGCAAACGCAAGGCATTGCCCCTACCATATGACGAATTGGCCTGCGGAGGCGTGTCGTATATGGTAGGGACAATGCCTTGCGCTTGCCCTGGACGCTCCAACCTATTTGCGCAGTTGCGCGACTTTCTGCTCCACGTCAATGCCCATCAGGCGCGCGAGATTGCCGCCAAGAATTTTCTTCTTGGCCTGCGTGGTGAGCTGCGGATAGCCGTAGCCGGTCACCATATCTTCCGGCAACTCGAACTTCCAGAAGGCGTCGAGCGCCCAGCGGGGATGCCAGATGGGCGTCTCGCCGCCGTACATAATCTTGTCCTCGCCTGCCCAGAACATCAGCTTGCCCATGTTTTCGGCGAAGGCTCGCGGCGCGCGCGCGATAAAGTTCAGCGTGGCCGCGATAGAGGCGTACAGGTTGGGATAGCGCACCAACTGCCAGCAAATTTCATCGATGAAGGGCAGGCCGACATGGAAAATGATGAAATTGATGTCGGGGAAGTTGGCGGCGGCCCCGTCCATGTCCCAGGCTTGCGTATACTCGATGGGCTGCGGGCCAAGCGGCACGCCCTTATGCACGCCAATGGTCTTGACGCCCAGTTCGAGGGCTTTCTCGAAGATCGGATACGCCACGCGCGGATCATCCATGCGCCAGGGGAACGGCTCGCCGTAATCGTAACGCACGTTGTAGAGCTTGAAGGCTTTCGCGCCGTACTCTTTTACCTGGCGTTCCATCAGATCGAGGGCTTTTCTGCCTTCCAGGGGATTGACCGACCCCCAGAAGATGGCGCGATCGGGGTAACGCCGCGCCATCTCCGCGCACTTTTCCCATTGCGACAGCCCGTCATAGAAGAGGTCGGTGAGCGGTAAGGGCTGCGCCACGATCATGTCCGTCCCCGACTCCTCAAAGACCATGCGCGCGATTTCGTCAATGCCCCATTCGCGCAAGAACGCTTCCGGACCCAGCACCTCCTCTCCGGGAGGCGTGAGTACCTGGTGGAAGGCATACAGGTGATTGATAAACATCTGACCTGGTTTGCCATAGGCGTTGCGCATGTCGAAGTTGAAAAGATGGCAGACGCAGTCAAAGACAAAAGCATCGTTGTCAAGCATGATATTCTCCTCTTTGTTTCCAACGAGAGATCTATGAAGCGCTTTGAGCGCGTTCGTTTTCCGCTTCGCGTTCAAGCCGGCGCTGCCGCAGCGGCAAGAGCTGCGCCATCGGCAGGGTGAGCTTGGCGCGCGCGCTCTCCGTCATGCGTTCCGGCGTCCAGACTGGATTCCAGACGATGGCGGTATCTACTTCGCCGACACCTTCTATGGCGCGAACATGGACATCGATCATCTGCAAAAGATGCGTGGAGAACGGACACCAGCCGGAGGTCAGAAGCAGCTCGACGCGCACATCGCGCCCGTTTTCGGCTATCTGCACTCCCTGGATCAGCCCCAACTCGACGACGCTCACGCCGCGCTCCTTGCAACAGGGGTCATAGCATGTTTCCAAAACATCGTAGACTTGCTCCGCTGTGACCCGGTTTTCTTCGCTGTTGGGCAAAAGCAACTCCTTTCTGGTCAAGGCGCAATTCATTGCGTCCTTACATGTTTCCAGGTTATGATATGACGCGCTACGAAGACACGTTACGAATGATGGAGGGAGGACAGGCGCAATTCAGCGCGGGCATGATTGGAAGCGCGGATCACCTGGGCGATCAGCCACTCGGAGCGACGAGCCAGGGCATCTGGGGCAAACGAGATGGCAAGGGCCGCCACAACTTGCCCTTGTGGGGCAAAAATAGGAGTTGCGATGCAGCAGATGTCAGGGGAAAACTCTTCCAGATCGATGCTATACCCCTGGCGCACGATATCGTTCAGTTCGTCGATAAAGCGCGATCGTTGCAGGATCGTGTTGGGGCCGGAGGGCGTCAGAGGATGCATATCGAGATAGCGATTGACGATAGCCGGATCGCTGTAGGCCAGGAGAATCTTGCCCAGCGCGTGGCAGTGGGCTGGCCCGCGGTATCCAACGTAGAGTTTGGTCACTTTCGGCGCTTGCGGAGCTTCGACAATGGCCTGCAATACCACTTCTCCGTATTTCCAGCAGGCCAGGTAGGATGGCTCCTGCGTTTGTTCGGTCAAACGATAGAGAATGGAGCGCAGCCGTTCTACTAACGAGGCGGCGGTGAAGATCGATGACTCCATCTCATCATCTAACGGGTAGAAAGGTTCCTGGCTGGTCAAGCCAAGCACAAAAGCATTGTTGAGGAAGGGAATCTGCGGGCCAAGCAAATAGACCTGGCTCTGTGGACGCCGGTCAAGGTAGCCATCCGCCACCAGCGTGTTCAAAATATGGTAGCATGTACTGATGTTCAACGAGAGTTTACTGCTGATCTCCCGCGCGGAAAGCCCCTCCGGGTGTTCCGCGATCAGGCTCAGGACATGCAGCGCGCGCTGCACGGAATGTAAGAGGTCGCCCTTTTCGCCGGGAAGAAAGGCCGTAAACGTATCGACTTGCGCCTGTTTCATCACCATTGATTTCGCCTCCAAAAATAAGCGAACCCACAGCGCCGGCATCACAAAAACAGCCCCACTTCTGCAAGTATAGCGATCAGAGGCCCAAAGTACAAGGGGGCCATTTCTATAGATGAAATGGTATCGACAAACCTCGGCCCCCAAGGTTTGTCGATACCATTGAAATCATCCATTTGACAGATCAGTGTTCGCAATATTAACATAGGATCACCGATAACGTCAGAAATTCATCAGAAGAGAAAGTTACTATGCAAGCATCTTTTAAAACCGATACAGTTACTTCGCTGATCCCGCGCACTGTGTTGTTCGGGAATCCTGTCAAAACCAGCCCTCGTGTCTCGCCCGATGGGACGAGGATGGCTTACCTCGCGCCCGTCAATAATGTTCTCAACGTCTGGGTCGGTACGGTCGGCAAGCAAGACTACCAGCCCGTGACCAGTGATACCGTGAGAGGTATCCGCTCCTATTTCTGGGCCCAGGATAATAAGCACATTCTGTACATTCAGGATGTGGGCGGCAATGAAAACTGGCGTCTCTATGCCACTAACCTGGAAACGCGAGAGACGCGCGACCTGACGCCGTTCGGCGACGTGCAAGTCCAGGTTGTTGCTACTGATAAGCATTTTCCTGATGAGCTGCTCATTGCCCTGAATAAAGAGAACCCGCAGTTGCATGATGTCTATCACCTCGATCTGCCCGGCGGCGAACTGCGCCTTGTCGCGAAAAATCCGGGCCGCGTGGCCGCGTGGTATGCCGATGCCAGACTCGCGGTGCGCGGCGCGCTCGCCATGACGCCCGACGCGGGCAGAGAGCTGCTGATCCGCGACGATGAGAACGCGGATTGGCGCTCTATTGTGACGTGGACTCCCGACGACGCGGAAAACAGCTTCCCCATCAGCTTTAGTAAGGACGGGCAATCGCTGTACATGGTAGACGCGCGCGGGGCCAATGCTGGCCGCCTCGTCAAGTTGGAGCTTGCTACCGGCGCGATCAACATCATTGCCGAAGACGCGCAGTATGATGTGAGCGACGTCTTGATCCATCCCGACACGTATGAAGTGCAGGCCGTCGCTTTCACCAGGGACCGCACTGACTGGATCGTGCTGGATGAGGCGATCAGCGCCGATTTCGCGGCCATCGGCCAGATGCACCGCGGCGATTTTAGCGTCATCAGCCGCGACGAAGCTGATAGCACGTGGCTTGTCGCCTTCATGCTCGATAACGGCCCCGTGCCGTTTTACGCCTACGACCGGGCAACGCGGCAGGCCACATTCCTCTTCGATAACCAGCCCGCCTTGAACGACTACACGCTGGCGACCATAGAGCCGGTCTCATTCACCGCCAGGGATGGCCTGGTCGTTCATGGCTACCTGACGCTGCCGCCCGGACAGGAGGCGCGCAATTTGCCGCTCGTGTTGAACGTACACGGCGGTCCCTGGGCGCGCGATGCCTGGGGCTACGCTCCCGAAGCGCAGTGGTTCGCCAATCGCGGTTACGCCTGCTTGCAGGTCAACTATCGCGGCTCAACCGGTTATGGCAAGCAATTCCTCAACGCGGGCGACCGCGAGTGGGCCGGCAAGATGCACGATGACCTGATCGACGGCGTGAACTGGGCCATCGAGCGCGGCATTGCCGACGCGAAGCGAGTTGCCATCTACGGCGGCTCCTATGGCGGCTACGCTGCTCTCGTCGGTGCAACCTTCACGCCGGATGTCTTCTGCTGCGCCGTCGATATCGTCGGCCCCAGCAACCTCGTCACGCTGATCAAAACGATCCCGCCCTACTGGGCTCCGCTTATAGGAATATTTCATCGCAGAGTTGGCAATCCTGATACGGAACCGGAGTTTTTGCAGTCGCGCTCGCCGCTTTACAGGGTCGATCAGATCAAGATTCCCATGCTCATCGCGCAGGGAGCCAACGATCCGCGCGTCAAACAGGCCGAGGCCGAGCAGATCGTGGCGGCTATGCAGAGCAAGGGCATCGACTACGAGTACATGCTCTTCCCCGATGAGGGCCACGGTTTCGCCCGGCCAGAGAATCGTCTGAAGTTCTACGCGGCGGCGGAACGTTTCCTGGCGAAGCACCTGGGCGGGCGCTATGAAGAGGAACAGACGTAATGAGCTATACGGACATCCTGGTTTTCGCGGGCAGTGGCAGCCGCCGCTTGACGGCCAACATTTGCAACTACTTACATCTTGAGCAGGGCAAAAACGAGACGCTCCGCTTCCTGGACGGCAATACCTTCGTGCGTATTCTGGAGAATGTGCGCGGGCGGCGCGTGTACCTGGTGCAATCGACCATTTTCCCGACCAACGACAATTTTATGGAGCTGCTCTTCTGGATCGATGCCTTCAAACGGGCAGGGACGGAAACTGTCACCGTGCTGATCCCGTACTTTAGCTACGCGAAAGGGGACAAGAAGGACGAGCCGCGCGTCTCTATTCGCGCCCGCGTCTGCGCCGACGCTATCGAAGCTGCCGGAGCGGATCGTGTGGTGACGATGGACCTGCACGCCCCACAAATCCAGGGGTTCTTTCATCGACCTGTTGATAACTTGTATGCCCTACCCGTCCTGGTTGAGTGCATTCGCGCCAAACGCCTCCAGGATATGATCATCGTCTCGCCCGACGTTGGCTTCGCCAAGCAGGCCCGCAAATACGCCTCGGCTCTCGGCGTCAACATCGCCATCGCCGATAAAGAGCGCGTGGCCCACGACGAACGCGCCACTGTTCTGCATATCATCGGAGACGTCAAGGGCAAAACTGCCGTCGTCGTTGATGACTTCATCACCACTGGCGGTACGCTGACCGATGTCTCGGTAAAATTGATGGAGCATGGGACGAGGGAAGTTTACGCCGTCGTGACGCACGGCGTTCTCGTACCCGGCTCGGTCGAGCGCATCAATCGCAGCCCGATCAAGCAGTTGATCTTCACCGATACCGTGGAAAACCAGCCTGTCACCTTTTCCGAGAAAATCGAAGTTGTCTCCGTGGCGTCGCTCTTTGGCGAGGCCATCAAACGCATCCATAACCGCGAGAGTATCAGCGAAATGTTCCAGGATTACTAATGTAATTCCCACCACTCTGGGATGAAAACACTTCTCTTGAAATTCGGCCATTCCTCTCTTTATATTGATGCGAAGAGAATACAATAGGACTCTCTACCTACTGCAATCGCTTTATCTGTCCTCTGCCCGTTGTATCGTAAAGGGGAGCGTGTTGGTTATGTGCAACACCGTGAGCGATGGCTCGTGCAAAGATGGAAAGAATACGCATGACATCCGCTAGTAAATGATGTTATAATAGCCGCGAGGAGAGTAGCCTGTCAACGAGGAGTCGGCACGAATGAACGATGACATGATCGGTCGCGTCATCCAAAATCGCTATAGGCTGATCGATGAACGCGGGCGGGGCAGTTTTGCCACCGTCTACGTCGCTCGTGATATGGAGGATAACCGTATCTACGCGGTGAAGGTCATGCATATTGAACTGACGACCGATGGGGAGTTGCTGGCCCGGTTCCAGCGCGAAGCGCGCATTTTGTCGAATTTGAGCGATCTGCATATAGTGCGAATTGTTGACTACGGCGACGATCCTATGGCGCATTTTATCGCCATGGATTACATTGATGGGCAAAGCTTGAAGTACTACATGCTGAAACAGGGGCGAATGGATCCATTGCAGGCGCTGGATTATACTCGCCAGATCGCCGAGGGGCTGGATGCCGCCTACAATCATGGGGTTGTTCATCGCGATATTAAGCCGCAGAACATTTTGATTAACACAAAGGGCATCGTCAAGATCACGGACTTTGGCCTGGCGCGCAGCCGCGAAACCATCACGTTGACGCAGTCCAACGTCTTTATGGGGACGGCGTACTATATTTCCCCCGAACAAGCGGAGAGTGGGCGTTCGGCGGATATTCGTTCCGATCTCTATTCCGTGGCGGCTGTTTTGTTCGAGATGCTGATCGGCAGAGCGCCTTTTGAGGGAGAGACCGCCGTCGATATCGTTCTCAAGCACATGAATGAACGTGTGCCACTGATGCGCCGCTTCCGTCCTGAGTTGCCTGACGAGTTTGACCAATTCATGCAGAAGGCTATGGCGAAGCCGCCCGCGGACCGCTTCGCTACTCCACAAGAATTTATCGCGGCTCTCGACCGTTTGCAAGAGAGTATCCAGACGATGCAGTCGCCGAAACGTGTGGTCGGCGCGCCCGCTAATCAGCCTGGGAGAAATTGGGAGGGCGGTGGAGGGATGGCGTTTCCGCAGAAGCAGGCGCGTATTGTTGTACTTTCCAGCGGGCAGCAGATTCCCCTCAAAGGCGAGTTGATGCTGGTGGGAAGGCAAGATCCAATGCGGGGCATTTCCCCTGAAATTAATCTGGGCGATGATAAGACGGTGGGACGCAAACATGCTTACTTGAGAAACCAGCAAGGGGAGTATACCGTTGAAGATCTCAACGCCTTGAATAAGACGCGCTTAAACGGGGTCATCCTCGTACCTCACAAGGAAGAATCCTTGAAGGATGGTGATATTCTTCGTTTTGGCAGCGTTGAGGTGCGTTTTGAGTTGAAATGACGACAGTTTTAAAGTGCAAGACGTTGTATGATAGAGTTGAACTTTTATTGTGGGTATCAGTGAACGGTTCGTAAGACCGCTGTAACGAACGGAGGGGTGAACGATATGTTAAGCCATTTGGTGGTAATTGCTGTAATCGGTAGCGTTACGCGAGCTGCGCTATTCGGAGGTTCTTCAAAGTTGCTAGAATTCGGTGTAATCGGCGCTATCATATTGGCGATCATTATCCTGGGCGTTGCCTTCTGGCTCTTCCGCGGCTCTGGCAAGAACAAGAAGAAAGCTGCGCCCGGCGCGGCGGGCAACGGCCCCGCGGATTGGCAGCAGCAGCAGATGAATCAACAGGGAATGCCCGGTGGGTGGAATCAGGGTGGAACCATGGGAACCGCCGATAACCAGTGGGCGCAGCAGCAGGGTGGAGCGTGGAACGCGCCCTCGCCCCAGCAGCAAGCGGGCGGGTGGGGACAGCAGCAACAGCCAGGTGGGTGGGGGACGCCCTCTGCGCAGCAGCAATCTGCGCCTGCAAACTGGGGAATGCCTCCGGCGCAACAAGCGGGAGGAACGTGGGGAGCGCCTTCTCCTCAGCCACAGCAGCAACAGCCGGGGGCATGGGGTTCTCCTTCGTCGCCGCAGCAGCCATCAACCACTCCCTGGGGCGCATCTCCGGCGCAACAGCCGGGAGCATGGGGTTCTCCTTCGTCGCCGCAGCAACCGGGAGCATGGGGAGCAGCCGGAACGCCCTCTGCCGGTGGTGGGCAGCCATGGGATGCCCCAGCCGCCCCACAGCAAGCGGCAGCGCAGGATGGTTGGGGACAGGCGCCGGGAGGAGCTTCACCGTTCCAGCAGCAGAGCGCACCTGCCTGGAATATGCCCAGTAGCCCATCCGCGCCCGCGCAGCCGCAGGCTCCTTCGCCATTCGGCTCGGGTGGCTCCGGTCCATCGTGGGGCCAGTCGGCGCCGCCCGCGGCCGCCCCCGACGCTTCCTGGTCGCAGCCGGGGTCGCCCGCGCAGCAAGGCGCGTGGGGGCAGCCTTTCCAGCCGCCGATGGCCAATACTCCTCCCCAGAGTGGTTCGCCTGCCGCGCCACCCTGGCAGCAGCAGCAGCAGGGGGGCTTCGGAGCGCCTGCGGGCGTACCCGGCATGATGCAGGATAATGCCACCATGTTGGGCGGTAATGAAAACGATCGAACCATGCTCCGCCCGTCTGGCCCGCAGGGTACTGTTGGGATGGTGAGCGTTGCCGAAGGCAAGGATCAGGGGCGGGTCTACGAGATTCGTAAGAATGAACTGAGCATTGGACGCAGCCGTGAAAGTGACATCTTCCTGGAAGACCTCGCCGTCTCGCGCTTGCACGCGAAAATCCTCAATATGGGAAATGGCGTGTATGCTCTGAAAGACGAAGGGAGCGCCAACGGCACAAAGGTAAATGGGCAGTTGGTGAATAAGTATCAGACCTATCCGCTCCAGGAAGGCGACAAGATTCAGCTTGGCCAAACGGTTCTGGTATTCGGCAAACATTAAATGTCGGGGCGCACTAGAGCGCGCCCTGTGAAGAGGAGGCGGGCGCAAAACAACGGGCGGCAACGCGGCTTTTGCGCCCACACAGAAGAGTGCAGCAAGACGATCTGATTGGCGTGACACTGGGGAATTATAAGATTTTCGCTCCACTCGGCCAGGGAGGCATGGCTCGTGTGTACAAGGCCAGGCAGGAGAACCTGCATCGCGATGTGGCGATCAAAATTCTCCCGCCCTGGTTTGCTGCCGATGACAATTTTGTGAAACGCTTTAGCCTCGAAGCTGTCCTGGTCGCGAAACTTTCCCATCCGAATATCGTCATGGTTTTCGATACGGGTAAGCTTGATGGGCATTTCTACATCGTCATGCAACTTGTTGATGGCGGCACTTTGAAGCAGCGCCTGGATCAGTTGCAAGCCCAGGGCCAGGCAATGGATATTTTCGAGGCCCAGCCCATCTTTACCCAGTTAGCTGACGCTCTCTCGTATGCCCATGATAATGAGATAGTTCACCGCGATATCAAACCGGTCAATGTCTTGATGGATCGCAAAGGGCGGCCCTTTCTTTCCGATTTTGGCATTGCTAAGGCTCTTGCCGAGACGCAGGGATTGACGCGACAAAACGCGGGCGTTGGTACGCCGGAATACATGTCACCAGAACAATGCCAGGGCGCTCCAATTGATGGGCGTGCCGACATCTATGCCCTCGGCATTATGCTCTTTGAGATGCTGACCGGTCGCCTTCCGTTCAGCGGGGATAACTATCACGCGCTGGCTCACAGCCATATTTATGAGCTGCCGCCCCTTGCCAGCGCCATCAACCCATCCATCGATCCCTCGGTATCCCAGATCATTCGGACGGCCCTGGCAAAAGATCCCGCGCAGCGTTACCAGCGCGCGGAGGATATGGGGAAGGCGCTGGAGCAGGTGGCGCGCACCTTGCAGGCGCGCAATGAACGTAACGGGGCAGACATCAGCCGCCTCGCGACGACTCCGCTGTACCCTTGCCCGCAATGCCAGCATTTCAACAAGCCGAACGTGCGCTATTGTACGAAATGCGGTTTCGCCTTGAAAATATGCCGTTTCTGCTCAACCCCGAATATGGTCAGCAACCGCTTTTGCTCGAAATGCGGGCAAACGGTGTAGAGGAGGCGACGGCATTCAGTTCCAGAATTCGTCGGGCCGGGGCGCGTAGAGTTGCTCAAGGATACTCCGTTTTTGTTCCATCTGCTCTTGCTGGAGGAGCAGCCGCTGCTCCGGACTGAGGGAAAGGATGGCGCGAATGCGCTCCAGAACTTTCGAAGGCTGCGCCGGTTTCGCCATGTATTCGATAGCCCCCTCTTCAAAGCCGTGTACCTGCTCTTTGATATCGGACAGCGCGGTCAGGATGATGACGGGCAGCGGCGGCGTGAGCTGGTTGGCGCGCAACCAGTCGAGTACTTCCCATCCAGTTATTGGCTGCATCATCAGATCAAGGACGATCAGGTGCGGCTTGAATTCAGCGATCATGGCTATCGCTTCTTGACCATGAGCCGCCGCCTGAACCACAAACCCCGCGTATTGGAGATACACGCACAAGATAAGGCGAATATCGGCCTCATCCTCTACTATGAGGATTTTTTTTGGCTGTTGAGCCTGATCCATACCAACACCTCAATTGAGCATTGTTGCTGAAGAGAAGGTATCTAAACTTCTCTTATGAGAATGGCGTTTTCGCCGGGACATCTATGCCTGGCGAGGACGCGCTATCAATCGAGCGGCTGACCAGTTTGCTGCGCGGGCGCGCGAGAGGGAAGCGTATCTCCGCAACCGTTTGTCCCGTTTCCGCCAGGCGGAGCAGTGAGAACCGCCCACCCAGATCGCCGATCAGATTCTTTATCAAGGAAAGCCCCAATCCCTCACCATTTTCTTCATCGCCCTGTTCCCATTGTTTCAGGTCGGTGCCTGGGTCGATGACCTGTACTGTTACTATTCCCTTCTCTTCACTGCCGCGGATCGTCACCGTTCCGCTGGTGCGTCCCTTCATGCCGTGTTTGATGGCATTGGATACCATCTCGTTCAGCACAAGCGCCAGAACTGTGACGGCGCGCGAAGGAATGACAATCGACGGTGACACGACGTCGAAGTTGATGTGCGTCTCTGGAGGGCAGAGGTTGGCGTTGGCAACACCGACGATCTTACGCGCGATCTCTTCCAATTTTGCCTCGCTGAGATCATCGTGGGCCAGCATATCATGCGTCGCGGCCAGCCCTTGCACCCTGTTGACGCTTTCGGCCAGCGTATAACGTACTTCCGTCGATTTGGTGCGCCTGCGTTGCAGCGAGAGAATACCGGCTACGGTCGCCAGATTATTTTTGACCCGGTGGTGGAGCTCGCGCAACAATACGGACTTCAATTCCAAACCGCGTCTCGTCTCTTCGTAGAGGCGCGCATTCTCGATCGCGATGGCGGCCTCGTTGGCGAAGGTGACGACAAGTTGCATCTGTTCATCGGAGATCAGGTGGCGATGACTGCTGTAGATGCAGATGCAGCCCAGCACTCTCTGCCTGGCGCGTAGGGGAACGCAGAGCGTTGAATGAATATCCGCGGAGATACCGGGATCGTTGGAGAGAAAGCAGCCCTTGTCTTCATGCATACAATCGACCGCCACGTTGGGCTGGCCCGTCTCCACCGCTCGCCCTGCGCAGCACTGCCCGACCTTCAAGTGTGTGGCGCGCGCAATCTTGCTATTTAAGCCATGGTGAGCGACGACGTGCAGGTGCTGGTTATCGTGGTCTAGTTCAAAGATGCATGACCGCTCAGCACCCGAAAGATGCACCGCCTGCGTCGCGATGGTTTGCAGCACCTCATCCAGGTTGAGCGTGGAGGCGATGATCGAAGTGACGCGATGAATCGTTCCCAGTTCATGCACTTTGCGGCGCAATTGCTCATCCGTCTGCTCATACAAGCGTCCATTTTCGATGTTGATGGCAATAATACCGGCTATCACCTCGACGAAATGGTGTTCCTGGCCGGTGAAGTCGTGCGGTTCGCTTACCTGTACATTGATGACTCCGATCAGGCGTTCGGTGCCGCCGAAGAAAATGATTGGGACAGACATCAACCCGTGGTACTCGGCGCTGTACATGCGCGCCTCGAAGGCGAAATGAGGGTCGGTGAGAGCATCACGTACCAGCAGGGGACGCCCTTGTTCTGCCACCCACCCGCTATATCCTTCTCCCAGGCGCAGCGTGAAGTGCAAACCGCCCAGCGGGCGCGGCCCGTTGGTTGCCTGCAAGGTGAGCATTCGTTGCAATTCGTCATAAAAGAAAATGGAGCAGAGATCAACCTTTAACTCTTCCGTGATGATTTTGGTGATCGTATTCAGTGTTTGATCGAGGTCCATCGTCGAATTGCTGGCCGCGTTGATACGCTGGAGCGCGTAGAGGCGTCTGTCCAACTGTCTTGTCACGGTCTGCTGTTTGGCGGCAAGCTGATCGGTGGTACTCTGGTATCCCTGGATGAGCGCCCGGACGCAGGCCGATTGCAGGTTATAGAGCCTGCTGGTTGCTTCCCAGAGCAGGCGCGTGCGTTCTTCCTCGCCGCTAGCGGGTATTTCCGCGCAGATAGCTCTTATCTCAGTGACAAGGGCATCGCTATAACTCTGTAATCCTTGCAAGCGCACGTCAAGCTTCCCACCGTATTCCGCCAGTATCCGCCCGGACTGCTCGAACTGATTGAGGAGGGATGGATCATCGGGGACGATCAGCGCGTGGAGCAAAAGCCAGGCATCGCTGCCTTCTTCCGGCCCTTTGTTGTCGCCTGTGACATGTTGTAAGCTTGCGCGTAATCTGGCCTCGTGTTCGGCCATGATGCGCTCAACGTCGCTTTCGGTTATCACTCTTGTGCTTTCCCCGCAACTCTACCACGCATCGCCATGAGGAACGCAATCGAATGCATGGCTATGAAACGATATTCTCTAATTTGGTTACATTGTACGGGAAAGAAGCGAGCTAAGTCAATGCCCTATGGCAAATTTTTCCTCTGAATGGTACAATAGCGCTTGACCTGAGAGGAATCTGATGGTGTGCGGTGAAACGGGGCAGGCGTATCCTGCTCGTTTAGTTGAAAGGAGCGGAGCGTGTACAGGTTCAAGGGCTTTGATAGCGCCGAGTGTGGCGATAGTATGTCCGCTCTCGAAGCGGTCGTGAATGCCTGGATGGAAGAGGAGCATCCACGTATCCGCCTGGTGAGCCAATCTATGCGCGGCGAGCATATCCTGCTCAGCTTTGTCTACGAGGATGCGCGGGCGTTGGAGCAGCGCGTCGCAATGCAAACGCAGGCGACCTATCCGACTCCTCGCTTTTTCGACGACGATTTCGTCGAAGAACGTCCCACCAATCCGCGTGTTCCAGCCACACCGCCTCCCATGCATTAAACAGGACACAGAAAGAAACATTACGCAGAAGACAATCATGCCACATCCTTACCTTGTTTATACCACGGCTGAAGGGGATGTCCGCGAAGAGCCGCGCTTGCACGCGCTCTCCTTTGGCGATCAATTGTTAGCGGCCAGCGAACTTACTCCCTTACCGGATGGCGCGACGCTCTCCATGCTGCCGGGGCGGCTGGCCGTCGGACAGTCGCGCAGCGGCGAACGCGCTGTTCTCCCGCCGGCCAGAGGCTGGGCGCTCGCCGCGCTTTTGCCCATTGGCTACACGCGCACGCTCTTACCGGCCTATGACTTGCCGGAAAATGGTGAGCCGCTGCCCTTTTTCGGCTACAGCGCCGTCGCGGGCATGAATGGACGTCTCTATGTCGCGGCGATCAAGACCGATAATCCGCGCAAGTGGCATCCACACGCCTTTGATCGGCGCTCCCTCGAACGCCTCGTGCGCGAGAAACAGGCAGCCTATCCACAGAACCGTATCATCGCTCAACATGCTCACTGCGCGCTGGACTACTCGTGTCCCACCGCCAGCAATCTCTTCTTTGGGCGCTGGGAAATGGCGATCGCCACGTCGCCTGGCTGCAATGCGCGCTGCGTCGGCTGCATCTCTAAGCAGGAAGAAGAAGACCTGGTCTCTCCGCAGGATCGCCTCACCTTTATCCCCACAGTCGAGGAGATCGTCGCCGTTGCCGTCTCACACCTGGAGCAGGCCGAGGATGCCATTGTCAGCTTTGGGCAGGGCTGCGAAGGCGAGCCGCTGCTACAATGGCGGCGCATCGAGCAGGCCATCAAGGCGATGCGCGCGCGTACCGAGCGGGGAGTGATCAACATCAACACCAATGCCAGCAATCCGCGCTGGCTCCAGCGCCTCTTCGAGGCCGGACTGGACACCATGCGCGCCAGCACCATCTCCGGCCACCCTGAGACGTATACCGCCTACTATCGCCCCCTGGGCTACACGTTTGATGACGTCAAAGAATCCTTGCGGCGCGCGCGTGACGCGGGCGTGTACACCTCGATCAACCTGCTGTGCTTCCCCGGCCTGATCGACCGCGAGCGCGAGATCGAAGCGCTGATCGCCTTCGCGCGTGAAACCGGTCTGCGGCTCATCCAACTGCGCAACCTCAACATCGATCCCGAAGTGCTGTTGCCGCGCCTGCCCCCGCTCGACTCCATGGGGCGCGCGCTGGGCGTCCGCGCCCTGCTAGAAACGCTCAAGCGCGAACTACCCGATGTCGAGATCGGCAATTTCAGCCGTCCTGTGAAGCGATATCAGAGCTTGCAAGCGGAATGAAGTTTTTCTGGCGAATACTTCATTCCGCTTGACTATCACTTTTTCCTGCGGTTCATCTTGCGCGATTTCTTCTCCATCTTCTTGCGCGATTTGCGCGTCTGATTGCTGCCCTTTTTATGGCTGGCTGGCGGAAGGTATGGATTGCGGTGTGGTATGCTGCCTGTATCTTCGGTATCTGTGTCGATGCGTGGTGCAGGCTCAAGGGGTTGCGAGAGCATGTCGAAAAAACTGGATGGTCGCTGTCTCTCAGAGGCTTCCTTCAGCCCCAGACGGACCTGTACATCATCCCAGTCTCCTACCACAAACTCATCGACCCTATCAGCTTCAAAGGCTTTTTCGATAAGAGGAGCCATTTCTACGGCTTTTAAGTTAAGCAAATCGCTAATCAGCAAGCCATTCAGCTCGTAATCGTTCTCTTCGTACTTTTCCAATGCGTGGCTGATAGCGGCGATGCACTCGGCACGGGTTTCTGGGTGTTTCTCGCCAATCGCAACAATCGCATTAGAGGCGTAAGAAGTGGCGTAGAGTTCATGAGAAGAGTCGTCGATAAACGCTGCCAGCATGGGAAGCGCGGCTGGTCCGATCATGCCGTAAACTGCGGGCAGATCTTCCATCACCCACTCATCATCCCCTTTATCTGCGATATCGAACAAAGGCAGCAGTGGCTCAATGGCCGCTTCAGCGTGTAGCTGCCCAAGCGCGCGGATGGCATGGAGCGGCCCCCAGAAAGCCAGTTCTTGTTCCCCCTCAAGCTCATCCTCCACGTCATCGTCAAGGTGATCGTAGCGCAGTTCGTTGTCCAGCGCCAGGCGAATGAGGTCGGGGATTTGCTCTGGGCCAATGCCGAGTGCGAGGTAGTCCTTCCATTCGGCGGAAAATATATCGGGTTCGCCGAGGGTGAGCAGTTTGTCCACGGGCGAAGGATAGGTTGTGGTCATGTCAATGCCCCTTTCTATGGTAGCCGTACTTTCCTCGATTGTCCAGATCGCGAACACTCAAAATCCGCTGAGCAGTTCATCGATAGTCACGCAGGCTGTGCCGACCTTGCCCACGACGATACCGGCGGCATAGTTCGCCAGCCGCGCGGCTGAGAGCAGGTCCATGCCGCTTGCCAGCAGCAGCGCGAGAACGGCGACAACGGTATCGCCGGCTCCCGTCACATCGTAGATGGTGCGCGCCTGAGCGGGGATGTGCGTTGGCGGCGTGCCTGGCGTGAAGAGCGACATGCCCTGCGCGCCGCGTGTAATCAATAATGCCGCATCTTCGACTTCTCCCTGGAGACGCCCGGCAACTTGCTCAAACGTCATTGTTCCTGCCGTATTATCCGCCGCCAGCGTGGCCTCCGCTGTGTTGGGTGTGACCACAGTCGCTCCGCGGTAGCGTGCGTAGTGATGTCCTTTAGGATCGACGATGATGGGAATGTCCGCTTGCTTGCATAAGGTAATGATCTCATGCAAAAGCGCGTCGGTCAACATGCCTTTAGCATAGTCTGAAAGCACGCAGGCGTGCAGGTTTTCCAGGTGCGCCTGGACATATTGGAGCATATCTGCCTCGGCCTGCGCCGGTATTGGATGTCGTTCCTCGCGGTCCGCGCGCAGCATTTGCTGGCTATGCGCCAGGATGCGTGTCTTCGTGGTTGTTGGTCGATCCTGGCAGCGATAGAAATGGACGGAGATATGCGGCCGCGTGGCGAATATCTCGTATAATCTGGCTGCTGGCGCGTCCATGCCCACCACGCCGCTGAGCCAGACGTTGCAGCCGAGGCTGGCAAGATTTGCCGCCACGTTGCCGGCTCCGCCGGGAGCATAGGTCTGCTCTCGTATCTCCACGACCGGCACGGGCGCTTCGGGCGAGATGCCGCGCACGTGTCCCCACAGGTATTCGTCGAGCATCACATCGCCGATAACCATAATATGCAAACGCGGAATAATTTCTTGCAATTGTTCAGGACTCATATTTGCCTCGAACAGTCGTGGCTGCTATACATAGGCTCATTGCTGGCCTATCTTTCCTGGCAAGGGCGGCGTATCGTTGGTCAGTTGGTCTTCGATCAGCTCGCATAAAGCGTGCAGCACGGCCATCTGCCCCTGCTGGATGAACGCGGTATTGCCGCTCGGTATCGGCAGGTGGAGATTGACCGCCTTCCCTAGCTTGCTTGCTCCCGCGCCTGTTAATCCTATCGTGCGGATGCCCAGCGCGGCGGCAACTTCGACCGCCGCCAGCACATTTGGCGAGCGCCCGCTGGTCGAGATTGCTACCAGGATATCGCCTGAGCGTCCGAGCGCCTCCACCTGGCGCGCGAATACCTGCTCGAAGCCAAAATCGTTGCCCAGGCTGGTCAGGATAGAGGCATCGACGGTGAGAGCGAGCGCCGACCATCCCGGCCGCTCGCGCCGAAAACGCCCGACGAGTTCGGCGGCAAAATGCTGGGCATCGGCGGCGCTGCCGCCATTGCCGCAGATCATGATTTTCCCACCCGCTCGCAGCGTCTCAATCATCCACGCGGCGACCGTGGCTACCCCTGCGGACAGGCATTCCGCCGTCTGGCGCAGTACCTCGCTGCCCTCGATGAGTTCCGAGCGCGCGCGCTGCTCAAGGCTTTGTTGCGTATGTGTCGTTGTTGGTTTCATTGTGCTTTGTTTGATTTCCTTTGTCTCCCGCAGCGGCGCGCAGCATCCGGCGCGCCACCGTCGCGACCGGATCGACGCCGAGCAGAGCCAGGCAGTCTCGCGTCGCGCAGCCCTCGCGCAAACCGAGTTCGTGGCCCCGGTAGAAGCAGGGCATACACGGCAGGTCCAGTCGCACTACCGCCGCGTGTCTATTGGGTGCGCCGCCCGTATACGGCCCCCACGCTTTGTGATTGGTCAGCCCGTAGATCGTCACTGCCGGCGTACCGGCGGCGACGGCCAGGTGCGCCAGCGCGGAATCGTTGCCCACGAAAAGATCGACATACTCGAGCAGCGCCGCCGTCACCTTGATACTGCCCTTTCCCGCCAGGCTGCGCGCGGGAACGCTCGACTGCATCGTACCATTGATCTGCTGGTGTAGCTCCGCCTCCTCCAGCCCACCCAATAGCAATACCTGCCCGCCCGCGTCCTGAAACAGCGTATCGGCCAGTTGGGCGAAGCGCGCGGGTTCCCAGCGCCGCGCCGTGCTGTAGCCGCCGCTGCCGGGATGCATGGCGATGATGGGCCGCGCGATCTCGGCGGGCAACTTGCCCTCGTACAGGAGTTGCCGCGCTTGCCGGTGATGCTCTTCGCTCAACGGCACGGTCAGGCGTTTGTCGTCAGTCGTCGCGCCGACGGCTTCGGCGACCGCCAGGTTGTATTCGGCTTCGTGCATAGCGCCGAAGCCGTCGTCGTCTACGCGCACGTTGAGGAACCAGCCATGCCCATTGTCCAGCCCCACGCGATATTTCGCCCCCGTGCTGCGCAGCAAAACCTGGTATTTCATTCGCCCGAACGGAAGCGTCAAATGATGCAGCAGCAGCACTGCATCGTACCGGGCATCATGCAGAGCGTGCCAGAGCGGTGTAAGGCGTAACAAGTTGCGGGGATTTTTGAGAATCTGTTGGGGATAGTCGAACAGGTACTTATCCAGCACAATGATGTGGTCGATCACCTCCCAGCCATCCAGCAGCCCCGCCGAGTCGGGGGTCACAAGCAGATCGATGCGCGCCTGCGGATAAGTCTCGCGCAGCGCCCGCAGCGCCGGGGTAGCTAGCAGGAGGTCGCCGATGCCGGCCATCTTGATTACCAGGATGCGTGCCTGCGGTGATAACGTTACTGCTTGTTTCCTCATGGGCTACTGTCCAATCGCGTCGGCGTGTGGTTGTTGCTGCGCCAGTTTATGCTGTGCTGCCACGAAAACCTGAGCCGGTAAGACGTTTTTCATGCATTGCGTGGTATAAAAGCGGCAATCCGCGGGCGCGCGCGCCGTATAACAGGGGCTGCACCAGATATCGCTGCGTAAAATCGTGGCATCGGGGCTGACCGGCCCGCCCAGGGATGGATTGGTGGGACCGTAGATGCCGATGATCGGCGTGCTGCAGGCGACGCCCATGTGCAGCGGGCCGCTATCGCCGCTGATCAGCAGGTCCGCGCGCTGCAAGAGCGCGGCAAGCTGGGTCAGGCTAGTTTTGCCGGCCAGGTTGATGGCATGCTCGCGCATTCGCCGCGTCACGCTCGCGATCTGCGGCAGATCGCTGGATGCCCCGCTTAACGCGACATTCGCATCTGCTTCGCGGATCAGGCGGTCGATCAGCGTGGCCCAGTAGGGGATGGGCCAGCGTTTCGATTGCCCGTTGTTGGAGTTGATGTGGCAGACGATCAATGGTTTCCCCGGCTGCATCCCTTCGTTGAGCAGCAATTCTCCGGTTTCCTGTCGCGTTTGTTCGTCAGTGTAGAGGCGGGGGATACGATCCTCCGGCGTGATAGTAGCTCCGGCGGCGCGCGCCAGTTCCAGGCAATAATCCACTTCGTGCCTGTTGTCGAGCGGCGCGTAATGTCGCCAACGTCCGGGAATGCCGCCCGGCACGCTGTCGGTCATGAAGCCGGGAAAGCTCTCGGAGTCGTACCCGACGCGCCGCCTGGCTCCGCTCAGCACGGCCAGCGCCGCCGCCCAACTGCCATAGACGCTGACGGCGAGATCGTAGCGGCGCGCGCGCAGTTTGTTGCGCAATAGGCGCAGCTCGCGCCAGCGCTGCGGCTGGAGCAGCGTTTGCGGTCGCCGCCAGACATTGGGATCATAGGTGATGATCTCGGCCAGATGAGGATCGAAGCTGGCGACTTTGGCGCTGGCTGGCAGCGCGAGCAGGTCGATGGCCGCCTCTGGATACGCGCGTTTCAAGGCGCGCACGACGGTCAGCGATAGCACCAGGTCGCCGATAAGGTCGAGGCGAATCACCAGGATGCGCCGCGGGTGAAAATGGCGCGGCGTCAACGGCGGATAGCGTCTGCCCAGGCGACCGAGCCAGAGCAGCGCGCCGACCATGCTCAGCAGCGCGGCAGTGATCCTGACGACGATGTTTCTGCTCGCGTCAACGGCGCGCCGCCGCAGCTTCCAGCGCCGAGCCGGCGGCAATGGATAGCCGTATTCATCGACATGCTTTAATAATTGTTCGTTGTATGACATATGTTTTCAGCGCGTAAGATCGATACGATAGCTTTTTTGACGGCTTCTTCTGGAACCAGCCTCGTGCAAGGATGCTCTGCAAGTTCTTCCGGGCCGATATCCAGGCGACCGCAGGGGATGGCCGGGCAGCCGGGGCAGCGCTGTGTCGCGGCAATCACGATATGCTGTTCCGGTGCGCCCCACGGCCCAAAAATGCGCGGATCCGTCGGCCCGAAGATATGGATCGTTGGCGTCCCCTGCGAGACCGCCAGGTGTAATGGCCCGTTGTCAACGCCCAATACCAGTTTTGCGCGCTTAAGCAGCGCCGCCAGTTGCCCGACCATCGCGTCGCTGATGATCAGCGGCGGCGGCGTGATGCCGGCGGCGATCTTCTCCAGCATCGGTCGCTCGCTTTCGCTTCCTGTAAGGATAATACGGGCAGGCGTGGGAGATGTCAATAGGGATGTCAATAAAATAGGTAGAGCATTGGCACAATCTACCCATGCCTCGTTGCGCCACAGCTTGACTGCCGCGCCCGTGCCTGGGTGAATGATCACCAGCGTCGCTGCCGCGTCGCTGCCCTCCCGTTGCAGCCGCGCGCTGGCCCATGCCTCTTCCTCCGCGGTGACAGCGAACCGTGTGGGATACCGCTCAGGCGTGTGGGGTTCCGCGAGCGGCGCGCCTCCGAGCGTCTCCAGCGCGGCGCTCGCGAGGCGCAAACTGGACGCGGTAGCCGCTTCGGGCGTGATAAATGGGAGAGCGTAGTTCAGAAATGGCGCGCCGGGAGCGATGGCATAGCCGACGCGGCGCGGGATGCGCGCGAGATAGAGCAGCGCCGCGCCCCACCAGAAATCGGGTCGCAGGTTGATCGCCAGATCGTAGCGTTGGCGGCGCAGTTGCCGAGCGACGCGAAACAGCATGGCGTAGGGCATGAATGGGTTTTGCGCGGCGCGCCGGAAGCCTGGAAACGCGCAAGGAATGAGGCGATCAATATCCGGGTGGCGGGCCACGACTTCGCTCGACCACGGCCCGACCATTAGCGTGATGTGCGCGCCGGGCAGTTGGGTCTTGAGGGCGTGAAAGACGGGCGTCGTCAGCAGCAGGTCGCCCAGGTGGTCAGGCCGCACGAGCAAGATGCGCGGCGTCTTAGAGGCAGGCTCGCGGGCGCGGCGCGCTGCCTGCATAGCTCCCGGCAGGCCAACTAAGCGCACGAACGCCAGCATCAACACGCGCAGCAATTGTCTCACTGCGTCACCTCGTTCTGTCTCGACCCAGGGATAGTGCCTTCACTGGTCGGGGGCGAGAGAGTAGGGGCGACCCTTGCGGTCGCCCTGGTTGCGGATGTTTCACTTGCGGTTGTCTCACTCTCTCGCCCCCGATTAGTGAAGGCATCGCTGGAGATGAGGCGCTGGACGGCATCCCACACATCGTCAACCGTGACGGATGCCATGCACGTGCAGTCGGTGCAGGCGCGCATCTTGCCCAGGAAGAAGCAAGGCTGGCCGTGTGGGTTGCGCCAGAGGGCGATGTGCAAGGCATCGTCCGGTGGATACGGGCCGTATTCCCGCGGACTGGTGGGGCCGAAAATGGCGATCACGGGAGTGCCAACCGCCGCCGCGAGATGCATCGGGCTGCTGTCGTTGCCGATGAACAGGCTGCATTGCTCAAGCTGCGCCGCCAGTTCGCCGATGGTCGTCTGCCCGGTCAGATCGCTCACCTGCCCGGCGGGTGCGTTGAGCGCGTCGCGTAGCTGCTGGTTGAGCGCGACATCCCCAGCGCCGCCGATCAGCACGATCGCGGCGTCGAGGTCACGGATTAGCCGCTGCGCCAGCGCGCTGTAGCGTTCCAGGGGCCAGCGTTTGGCCGTCAACTCCATGCCGGGATTGCTGCCGCCGCCGGGGAAAAGTGCGACGCGCAGGCGATGAGCAGCGAAGCGCGGGGTTGTTTGTCGCTCCGCTTCCGTGGGAACAAAGCGCATACGCGGCTGCTCGATTGGCAGGCCGATGGCGCGTGCGAGGTCCAGATAGATCTCGGCTTGATGTTGCAGGTGAGCGGGAGAACTGGACACCGGCACGCGGTCGGTGAGCGGGAAACCGCGCCCCAGGCTGTCCGGACCGATACGGCGCGGCACGCCCGCCAGCCACGGCAGCAGCGTCAGCATGGGCGAGCGATCCAGCGTGAAGGCCATGTCGAAGCGAAAACGCCGCAGCGCGCGCGCGAGCTTCATATAGTCACTGATTGTGTAGCGGCCAGGGATGCCGACGTTGCCGCAGTCGATGACGCGATTGACGGCCGGGTGATGTTCTGGGATCACTTTTGACCACGCACCGGCGACATACGTGATGGTGGCAGCAGGATAGG
>Ga0207416_1001570_pt1 | contig 29311 bp, 31 predicted proteins | sample PaiPotPPM11metaG_FD_184107 | JGI IMG/M metagenome (GOLD analysis project Ga0207416, IMG submission 184107) | Iron sulfur acid spring bacterial and archeal communities from Banff, Canada, to study Microbial Dark Matter (Phase II) - Paint Pots PPM... ... | reverse complement strand
TCAATCCCCTCCGATTGCGCGCGGATCTTCAAACCCGCCTCGACACACTCTGGAAACTCGCAGATGGCAGGAGGGCCGATGCATGAGCCTCGTGAGAGCGCGACGACGACGGCGTCGGGCGCCGCGGCCGCGGGCAGGGCAAGGACAAGGGCATCAAGGACGGACTCTGGGTGTCCACCATTATGAGGCATCACCCCCTACTTCGGTGTCGAGGAATTATGAGGCATCACGATTTACAGCACCCGGGAAGCCGGGTGGGCCGCGTACAACCCCCCCGTCATTCGCCTGACGAGTCCACGGATTTCGAGTCCCACAAGCATCCCCGCGGCCGCCGCGACATCGAGCCCGGCCGCCTCCGCCAGGCCGTCGACCGACCGCGCCTCGCCGTCACCCAGCGGGGCGAGCAGGCGCCGCTCGGCCGGCGTCAGGTCGAGCGGCGCCGGCGGATCCGCAGCACCGCCTCGTCCAGCCGCCGCCGGCCGTCCGAGCGCGGCCAGCACGTCGTCCGGGCCCGTGATGATCCGTGCCCCCGCCGCGAGCAGTTGGTGGGGCCCTCGGCTACCCCGCGCGTACACGTTTCCGGGCACAGCGAACACCATCCGGCCCTGCGTCGCTGCCAGACGCGCGGTGATCAAGGCGCCGCTCCCCACGTCGCCCTCGACGACGATGACCGCGTCCGCCAAGCCGCTGATGAGACGGTTTCGAGCGGGGAACGCGCCGCGCTCCGGCGGCGCGCCCACGGGCGCCTCGGCAAGCACGCCGCCGTGGATGCTCATCGCCTGAATCAAGGCGCGGTGCTCCGGCGGGTACGCCACGTCGACCCCGCACCCGAGCACTCCCACGGTGGTACCGCCGGCCCGCATGGCGGCCCGGTGCGCCGCCGCATCGATGCCGCGGGCGAGCCCGCTCACGACGGTGAGGCCGGATTCGGCCAGCGCGGCCGCGAGGCGCTCGGCCACGCCGAGGCCGTACGGCGTGGCACGCCGCGTTCCGACGATGGCGACCGCCGGCCGCTCGTCGCACCATCCTCCGCGCACGTACACCACGGGTGGGGAGGCGGGAATGCCCCGCAGCCGGACCGGATAGCCAGGGTCGAGCCACGTGACGACGCGGGCCCCGGCGTCCGCCGCCCTCCGCAGCGCACGGTCGGCCGGGTTCGCGCCGCGCGCGGCGACGATCGCCGCGGTGATGGCGCGGCCGATGCCCCGCACGTGGACGGGCGCCTCTCGCGGGGCCGTCCACGCCGCCTCGGGCGATCCGAAATGTCCGACGAGCCGCGCGACGCGGACGGCGCCGAGTCCCGGCACGAGCGACAGGGCCACAAGGCACCACCGCTGCCGCTCCACGGATCCCACCGCGCCTACCCCGGCTCGCGCCACGGCTGGCGTGCGAGCACGACCGCGTCCACCGCCGCGGCCCCGCCCTCCTCGAGCAGCACGCGCGCGCATTCCGAGACCGTGGCGCCGCTCGTCAAGACGTCGTCGACGATCAACACCTGGGCGCCGCGCACGAGGCGCGTGGGGAACGCCAGCGCCACCGTACCGCGCACGGAGCGCCACCTTGCGCGTTCGGACTGCGTCCGCCGCGCGGGCCGCGGCCGGCGCTCGACGAGCAGCGACGGCGCGAGGTTGTCGAGAGGCACCGTCCGCCAGACCGCCGGACGCGCGTCCACGTAAATTGCCGTCAAGGGGTGCGCGGACCGTCCCTCGAGGTTTGCCCGGTGAAACGGCACCGGCAGCACCAGATCGTAGCGCCGCCGCGCCGCCCTCTCGAGCAGCCATCCGGCCAAGGCGCGGCCGAGCGCCACGATCGCCCATTGCTCGACGCGCTTCGCGGCGAGCACGAGCCGCTCCACGTCGCCGCGCTTGTAGCCGAGCACCGCGTCGACGCGCCTGATCGGCGACCATCCGCGCCGGCAGCCGAGGCTCCGGCAGGTCCCGCCGGCGCGGCGCTGCGCGCAGCGGGGACAGGCGTCGAGCGCGACCGGCCTGACGCAGGGCGCGAGACAGACCGGCGAAATCGCGTAGCCGCTCCCGCAGCGCGGGCACGGCCGATCCGGGGGCGTCGCGTGCGCGCGCAGCACGCGCCACAGGTCGCCGGAAAGAGCGCCCGCGACAGCGCGCTCAGCCGTTCGCCGGCCCCTCCGAATCGAACGCCCGGTCCAAGGTGCGGTATCCGATCGCCTCGGCGACGTGGCGCGCGTCGATCGCCGTCTCACCTTCGAGATCCGCGATCGTGCGCGCGACACGCGCCAGCCGGTGGTACGCCCGCGGACTCAGGCCGAGGCGGTCGACGGCGCGGCGCAGCAAGGCGCGCGGCTCCGGCGCGAGGGCGCAGCTCGCCCGGGCGAGGGACGCCGGCATGGTCGCGTTCAGGGCGCCGGGGATCCCGAAGGCGCGGGCGCGCGCCGCCTGACTCGCGCGGGCGCGCAGGACCCGGGCCCGAACGTCCGCGGAGCGCTCCGCGGCGGCCGCCGCCAGTTCGTCTCCGGTCAGCGGCGGCATCTCGACGTGCAGGTCGATCCGATCGAGCAGCGGTCCGGAGACGCGCGCCCGGTAGCGCGCCCGCTGCGGCGGCGTGCACGTGCAGGCGCGCCGCCGGTCGCCGAGATTGCCGCACGGACACGGGTTCATCGCGGCCACGAGCATGCAGCGCGCCGGCAGCGTGACCGTTCCGGCCACGCGGACGACGACGACCCGTCCCTCCTCCAGCGGCTGCCGCAGCGCCGTGAGCGCATCGTGGTGAAACTCCGCCGCTTCGTCGAGGAACAGCACGCCGAGGTGGGCCAGGCTCACCTCGCCCGGCGCCGGCGGCGTCCCGCCCCCCACCAGCGCCTGCACGCTCGTCGCGTGGTGCGGCGCCCGGAACGGACGGATCGCCAGCATCGGCGACGCCGCGGGCAGCCGGCCCGCGGCGCTGTACACGCGCGTGACCTCGATCGCTTCGTCGAGCGACAACGGCGGCAGGATCGTTGGCAGACGCTGCGCCAGCATTGTCTTGCCGGTGCCCGGCGGTCCGATCAGCAGCAGGTTGTGCGCGCCCGCCGCCGCGATCTCGAGCGCGCGGCGCGCGTGGGCCTGTCCGCGCACCTCCGCGAGATCCGGCTCCTCCACCCCCTCGCCGGCCGAGCCGCCGGCCGGCATGCGATCGGACCCGGCCGGCACGGGCGCGGCCGTGCGCGTGGGCGGTTGGACCGGCAGCGCGCACCGGCCGGCGAGCGCGGCGATGAGCGCGGCCAGCGCCGTGACGGGGTGGACGAGCAGCCCTTCCACGAGCGCCGCCTCCTCCGCGTTCGCGGCCGGGACGATGAGGGCGCGGGCCCGGCGCGCGCGGGCGCCGAGCGCGATGTTGAGCGCGCCGGCCACGGGCCGGATGCCGCCGTCGAGGGAGAGCTCACCGACGACGACGCAACCGGCGAGCGCCTGCGGCGGGAGCTGCTGGGTCGCCGCGAGGATGCCGAGGGCGATCGGCAGGTCGAAAGCGGGGCCCACCTTGCGCAGATCCGCCGGCGCGAGATTGACCGTCACCCGGCGCGCCGGCATCTCGCAGCCGGCGTTGCGAATCGCCGACCGCACGCGCTCGCGCGCCTCGCGGACGGCGGCGTCGGGCAGCCCCACGATCGCGCAGATCGGGAGCCCCGCGCCGACGTCCACCTCGACCTCGACCGGCACCGCGTCGACGCCGACCACCGCCGCACTGTGTACGCGCGCAAGCATGACGCTTCGGCGCTAGTATAGTAGTTAGATGTTGATATGTCTAGATATCTTTTCGCTTCACCGCACCGCCGCGTCGGTCCTGATTCTCCCGGGCGGCCGTGGCGCCCGCACGTGCCCGCCGTCTGCTACCTGGTCACGCTGTGCGCGTTGATCTTCGCGCTGGCGCGTCCGGTCTGGCCGATTCCCATTCCTCGAAGTCGTCGTCGGACGAAGACAACGAATCGTGGCGACGGGCAAGAACGACGCGGGCGGGGAGCGATTGAACCCTCCCCGCCCGCGTGGTCATATCTCGCCGGGCGCTCGGCCCGACCCGTGCCTCGCCGGGTATGCCGCTTAGCGCGCGGCCGTCCGCGGCCGCTTGCCGCCCCGGGTCCGGGCGGTTGTGGTGCGGCGGACGCCCCGCCCCCGGCCGTTCCTCCGAGCCCCGGCCTTTCGGGCCGCCGGGCGCCGCCCGTTGCCGAGTTTGATCACTTTGGACACGATGCCGCGGAACTCGCGGTCTCCGAGCAGCGCGTGCTTCTTGAGTGAGGCCGCCTTGACCGCGGCGAGAATGGTGTCGATCCGCGGGTCGTCGCTCTCGATGGCCACGCCCATCGCCCGGAGGCGGTACGCGATGGAATCGCGGCCGTTGCCCTTGCCGACCACGATGTCGGCTTCCGGCTGCCCCACCATACTCCAGTGGAACGGGAAGAGCTCGACCGGGTGGTCCGCTTTGCAGCGCGAGAGCCACGAGCTGATGATGCCGGACTCCACCTTGAACAGCATGTCGCCCACGATCGGCCGGTTGCTCGGAATCTGGAACCGCGCGAGCTTCTGGACGAGCCGGCTGAGGTCGTAAAGCTTCTCGTACCGGATGCCGAGATCGACGCCGTAGAGCACGCGCAGCGCCATCGCGACGTCTTCGAGCGCCGCGTTCCCGGCCCGCTCGCCGAGGGACGACACGGTGACGTGGGCCACCGGGACGCCCATCGCCAGCGAGGTAATCGTGTTGGCGGCGGCCATACCGAAGTCATCGTGGAAATGCGTCTCCAGCGGCTTGGTGATCCGCGCCTGGACCCGCCGGGTGAACTCGGCGATCGCGTGGGGCGAGCATCCTCCGAACGTGTCGACCAGGCCGAGCGCGTCCATGTGGCCTTCCCGCGCCACGCGCTCGATCAGGTCCAAGAACCACTCCGGCTCCGCGCGGGTCCCGTCGATCGGAAAGAACACGGTGTACAGGCCCTGGGACTTGGCATACTGTGTGGCCTCGATGCTGAGATCCACGGCCCGTTCCAGAGGCCACCCGTACGCCTCTTTGATGATGTGCTGCGACGACGGAATCTCGATGACGATGCCGTCGACGCCGCAGTCGACGGCCTGCTTGACGTCGTTAACCATGCACCGGCAGAACCCGAAGATCTTCGGCCCGAGCTTCCGGCGGACGATCTCCTTGATGGCGCCGGCGTCGTCCTTGCTCACGGAGGGCATGCCCGCCTCGATCCGGTGGACGCCGACTTCCGCGAGCGCCTCGGCGATGCGGATCTTGTCGTCTTTCGTGAACACGACGCCGGCCTGCTGCTCGCCGTCCCGAAGGGTGATATCGTGGAGCTCGATCCGGTCGGCGAACTTCACCGCCGAGGTGACGGCCGGCGCGTAGTTATACGGACTGACGAACCAGCGATTGTCGTTCTTCCATGGCTCCATCCGGACACTCCCCCCTGCGGGTTCTCGATACGGCACGGACGGTGACCATCACGGGGACACACCGTGCGGGCTCGACGAAGCGTCGCTCAGGCGTGACTGAGTCGCACCGTACCTTTTCCGGTTCGCGCGCGCAATTCCTCCGCGCGCGCCGCTCCCATCTACCGCCCCCCTTTGACCGGCACCGTCTGCGACTCGAGGTCGCGCGGGAACCTCGTCGTGATTTCAGGCCGCCCCCGCTTCACGATGATCGTGTCGTCGTGCCGGAAGCCGCCGACCCCGTAGAGATAGATCCCGGGCTCGCAGCTCCACACCTCGTGCTCCGCGAGCGCGCGGTAATTGAAGGCGATGTCGTCCGGATACTCGTGGCCGGCGAGGCCGATGCCGTGCCCGGTGCGGTGGATCACGCGGTCGCCGAAGCCCCGCCGCTCGAAGACCTCCTGCGCGGCCGCGTCCACGTCCGCGGCGGTCGCGCCCTCGACGAACGCCGCCGTCGCCGCACCTTGGGCTTCCACGGCCGCCTCGAACGCGGCGGCCTGCTCCGGGCTCGGCGGCCCGACGAAAAACGTGCGCTCGTTTTCGCAGACGTAGCCGTTGAGGCGCGGGATGATGATGTTTACGATGCCGTGCCCGCGCTCGACCACCTGGCGGTAATCCCCGCTGATGCCGTGCGGACACGCCGAGTTCGGCCCGGTGAGCCCCACGACGCGCAGTTCGACCTTGTAGTCGGGAAACCGGCGGACCGCCTCCTGCGAGAGCTCATGTAAGACGAGCGTGTCGATCTCCGCGAGCGGCCGGCCCGGCGCGAGATGCTCGCGGTACCGCGCCTGCCCCCAGTCGCTCAGTTCGCCGCCCTGGCGGATCAAGGTGAGTTCCTCTTCGCACTTCACAAGGCGCATCTCGCGGAGAATTCGTCCGGCCTCGACGAGGGCCAGGCCCGGCACGAGATCCGGGACCCGCGCGATCGGCCCGCCCAGCGCGTCGACGCCGAGCCGCCCCCGCCGGACCCCTTTGCGCCGCAGCAGGTCCGCGACCAGCTGCGGCCACTGCGGCGTGACGTACGTGCGGCGCTGCAGACGGTAGTGCTCCGCGTAGAAGTGCACGTCGGGAATCCACATGGAGCGGTGCTCGACGGCGTAACGCACGTGGTTGGTCGAGAGCTCGTGCATGACAAGGAACGGATCGCCGTCGCGCGGGACGATCGCGGCGACCGGCCGCTCCCACGGCTGCACGTCGAGAAAGTAGCCGGAGACGTAGAGGAAGTTCTCGGGCGTCAGGACGGCCAGCGCCGCGAGATCGGCCTCCTCCAACTCATGGCGGATGCGGGCCAGACGGTCCTCGTAGACGCCGCGGCTGAGATAGCCCATCACGCACCTCCGTAGCGGTGCCCACGTGTTCGGATCCCCCGCGCGGCGGCCCTGCCGGATGCCCGCCGGTGCTCGCCCGCCGTCGCCTGCTCGACTTGGATCCGAGCGCACCCGGACGACCGCCGGCGGCATCGCCGGACAACTACTCTTCCATGAGGTGCACCACCGCGCCCAGGTGATGACGATGCTGCGACCGGCCGGCGTCCCGGCACAGGACCTCGACTACAGCCGCCTCGTGTGGGAGCGAACCGCAGGCGATCAGCCTCGTGGTCTTCGCGAGCAATCTCTTCGGGGACGGCCTTCGCGACTATTTGGATCCGCGCCTCAGGATCTGAGAACGCCGCGCCGGCGCCCGGAGGCCGCGGTCAGCGCGTGAGCGCCTCCGATTCTTGTTCGAGCCACTCTTCAACGGCCGCGCGCACGATCTCGTAGGTCGCACCCCGGCCCTGGCCGACGATCGGACCCGAGGGCGTGCGCCGCGCGATCCACAACCAGCCGCCGCCCCGCACGCGCGCGTACGCGACCACCACGCGCACGGTGCCGCTCGGTGTCTCCCGCCGGATCAGTTCGTCCCGCATCGCGCGACCGGTGTCAGCCGGCGCGGCGCAGGCGCGTGTGCAGCGCCGGCACCGGAATCTCGACGTCCGCGCCGAGGCTGCGCAGATACTCCACCACCTCGCGGGTAAGCACGGGATCCCCGATCAGGCGATCTACGCAGACACGCCGGCGCCGTCCGCAGGCGACATCATCGATGGTCTGAACGAGGGAAAACGCTCCGCAGGCTTGGAGCGCGCTGACAAGCTGATCGCGGCTCATGGGCTGCCTCCAATAGTGCGTCCGTTGCGACGACGAGATGCTGCGACAGATGCCGGTCCGATTACATGCGTGCCGCTCGGCCCTGCTGGTTCTTGGGAGGGTCCGGAAAGTCCTGCTTAGCCTTGGAAGGCGTCCCGCAGCACCTCCACGCGGGCCGGCCGGTCGCCCGCGGCCAGCCACACCTCGACCACGTCGAACCGGCAGGTGCGGTGTGCGCGGCCGGTCCGGCCGAGATACCGCATCGCAAGCGCCACGAGCGCCCGCTGCTTCCGTACGGTGACCGCCTCCGCGGGCGTGCCGAACGCCGCCCCGCGCCGGGCTTTGACCTCGACGAACACGACGTCGCCGTCGTGCTCGCACACGAGGTCGATCTCGCCGCGGCCGAGCCGGAGGTTCCGGACGAGAACGCGGTAGCCGCGCGCGGCGAGCACCTGCGCGGCGGCCTCTTCGCCGATACGGCCGCGCATCCGCCGCACCGGCTCATGCGCGGCCGCGGGTGACCGCCGGGGCTCGAGGGCCGGACGGACCGCCACGGGCGCGCCGAGGCTACGGCCTCTCGATGGACTCCGGCGCGAACAGCGCGAGCTGACGCTCCGGCAGGAAGGCGCGGCGGTGGATGGGCGACGGTCCGTGCCGGTCGAGCGCGGCCAGGTGCTCCGCCGTCGCGTATCCTTTGTGCTTGGCAAAGCCGTACTCAGGGTACTGCCGGTCGAGGTCCAGCATCATCCGGTCGCGCGCGATCTTGGCCACGATCGACGCCGCGGCGATGCAGGCGCAGGTCGCGTCGCCCTTCACGATCGAGGTCTGCGGAAAACCGTTCGGAAGCACGTGCCGGCCGTCGATGAGCAGAAAAGCCGGCGGGGGCGTGAGCTGCGCGACCGCCCGCTGCATCGCCAGGCGCGTCGCGCCGAGGATGTTCCAGCGGTCGATTTCCTCGACCGACGCCTCGCCGAGCGCGATTCCCTCGGCGCGCTCGCGAATCTCGGTGATGATCGCCTCGCGCTCTTCGCGCGTGAGGCGTTTGCTGTCGTTGAGGCCGCGGATCGGCGGCGAGGGCCGCAGCACGACCGCCGCGGCGACGACGGGACCCGCGAGCGGCCCGCAGCCGACCTCGTCGATCCCGGCGACGACCTGCCCGATACGCAGCCGGCGCCGCTCCTCGCGGTAGAGGCCGCGGAGCCGGGCCGCCTCGGCCCGCGATGCGGCCGCGGCCCTCCGGGCGCGCACGACCAGGCGCCGCACGAGGGCCCGGCGGTCGCGCGCGAGGGCCCGCAGGAGAGATTCCGGAGGGATGCGATAGCCGGCGAGATGTTCGACGATCTCCGCCACCGTGAGGCCGCGAAGATTCAGGCGCACGCGCGGGCTCCCCGCGACGCGCTTAGAACCGGCCGGTCAGTGGACGAAACCGATCCGCTGGGGCGGCCAGTAGATGAAGATCGCTCTCCCGATAATGTTGGCACGGGGCACATACCCGAAGAACCGGCTGTCCTCGCTGTTGTTCCGATTGTCGCCCAGGACGAAGAACTGGCCCTGCGGCACCGTGACGGGTCCGTAGTTGCCGAAATCCGGCTTGATCGTGTACCCCTTCTCGGAAATACGTTGGCCGTCGACGTAGACAACGCCTTCCTTGAGTTGCGCCCGGTCGCCCGGCAGGCCCATCACCCGCTTCACGAAGTCGCGCTGCGGGTTCAACGGATAACGGAACACGATCACGTCGCCGCGGGCGATCGGCTCGAACCGGTACAGAAACTTCGCGACCAGGATGCGGTCGTTTACCATGAGCGTCGGTTCCATCGAGCCGGAGGGAATGTAGAAGGCCTGGACGACGAACGTGATGATGACGAGGCTGAGGACGGCCGCGAAGATGCACGCGTCGAGCGTCTCGATAATCGACGTGCGGACGACGGGCGGAATCGCGTACGCCCGTTTCACGACGATCCGGGACGCGACCAGCAGTGCGGACACCCCCAGGATCATCGTGGGGATGCTGAGCGATGCCACGCCTAGCGCTTCTCCTTGATGCGGCTCTCCCGTCCGATCTTGTCACGCAGATAAAAGAGCTTGGCCCGGCGGACGCGGCCCTTGCGGAGAATCTCGATCTTCTCGATGCGGGGCGAGTGCAGCGGGAAGGTCCGCTCGACGCCGACGCCGTGGGAGATCCGGCGGACGGTAAACGCCGCGCGCAGCCCGCCGCCGCGGCGCCCGATCACGGTGCCCTCGAACGCCTGCAGGCGGTCCCGGCCGCCCTCCGCCACCTTCATGTGGACGCGCACGGTATCCCCGGCGGCAAACGGCGGCAATCCCGTCCGCATCTGCTGGCGCTCGATCGCGACGATCCTCTCCATGACGCAAACGCCCCCACAGCCTTCTATTTCAAGGTCGCCGGCGGCTCTAATTTCATGGTGGCCGGCCGCGAGTCGGCCGGCAGGTCCGCCGGCCGAAGTGACAGCGCATTATAGCACGTGCGCGCGCCGGGCGTCAGCCCCTGTCGCCGCGGCGCGTTGCGCCGGTGTGATCCCGCTCCGCGCGCCACTCCAGGAGCCACGCGCGGGCCTCCTCATCGAGCGCGGCCTCGTCGACCAGGTCTGGCCGGCGCGCGAGCGTCCGCCGCAGCGCCTCGCGCCGCCGCCAGCGGCGGATCTCCTCGTGATGCCCGCTCAGCAGCACCTCCGGCACGGCGTGCCCCTCGAGATCGGCCGGCCGGGTGTAGTGCGGATAATCGAGCAGACCCGCCGAGAACGAGTCGTCGCGCACGGACGCCTCCTCGCCCACCACGCCCGGGACGAGACGGCCGACGGCCTCGACGATCGCCATCGCCGGCAGCTCGCCGCCGCTCAGCACGTAATCGCCGATGCTGACCTCTTCGGCGCCGAGAATCTCGCCGACGCGCTCGTCCACACCCTCGTAGCGCCCGCAGAGGACGGTGATCTGCGGGGCCGCGGCGAGGGACCGGACCCAGGCCTGCGTGAGGCGCCGCCCCTGCGGGCTGGTCAGCAGCACCGGCCCCGGCGCCGGCGCGGCGCGCCGGATGACCTCGACGGCGCGGAGGAACGGCTCGGCCTTCATCACCATGCCGGCCCCGCCGCCGTACGGCGGCTCGTCCACGGTCCGGTGGCGGTCGTCCGTGAACGCTCGGAGATCCCAGACCACCAGGTCGAGCAGGCCTCGCGCGCGACCGCGGCCGATCACCCCGGCGTCGAGCGGCCCGGGAAACACCTCGGGAAAGATCGTCACCACGTCGATGCGCATCACGACCACTCCGGGGGACGCACGACGATCTCGCCGGCCGCCAGATCGACGGTCTCGATCACGCCTTCGACGGCCGGCAGCAGCGTCTCCGTCCCCGAGGCCGACCGGACGACGTAGACGTCGTTGCTGCCGGTCCGCAGCACGTCGACGACCTCGCCCAGCACCTCGCCGCCGGGCGTTCGTGCGCGGAGGCCGACGATCTGGAACACGTAGAACTGTCCGGGCGGCAGCGGCACCGCGTCCGCCGCCGGCACCTCGATCGTCGCGCCGCGCAGCGCCGCGGCGTCGTCCGGAGTATCGACGCCGGCCAGCTTCATGACGACGAACCGGCCGGCCGGCTCGGCCGCCTCCACCGCCATCGTGCGGACGCGGCCGCCCTGCACGAGCGCCACCTCCCGCAGACGCAGGAGCCGCTCGGGAAAGTCGGTGACCGGAAAAACCCGCAGCGCGCCGCGCACGCCGTGCGGACGGGTGACCTCGCCCACGACGATGAGCCCGTCACGCCGGCCGTCCGCGCCGCGCGAACCCGCCACGCCCGGTCCCGGACGGTCCTTAGGCCCCCGGCATGATCAGACCCGAGGGCGAGGCGGACGGCGACGCGGACGGCGACGCGGACGGCGACGCGGCCGGGGCGCCTTCCCGGATCTCCATCACGATCCCGTCCTTCACCACGATCTCCGCGCGCGAGATCTTGTCGAACAGGTTGTCGCCGACCGCGAGCTCGGCGATGCCCTCGATTGTGCCCTGCGTGAACTCCTCGTTGATCTTGAGCTCCTGCGCTTCGTGGAGCCGCGCGGTCAGCTCCGCGCGGGCCGCGTCCTGACGCGCCCGCTCGATCTCGAGCTGCTGCCGCACCGCGCGGGACTGCGGCGAGACCTGCCGCTCCAGGTCGAACCGCCTCGCCTGCACGTCGATCTGCTGCATCACCGCCTCGATGCGCTTGATGGCGTCCTCGAGGTCGGCGACGTACAGCCGTTTGAAGCTCTCGGTCACGATCGTCTTGATGACGACCGGCCGCTGCACCGTAATGGTTGGCATACCTGTCCCCCTTCGTCCGGCCTCTACGGCCGCAGGACCTCCACGTTCACGCGCTTGCCGCTGCCCGTCGCCGCGGCCCGCGCCAGCGTGCGAATCGCCTTGATGATCCGGCCGCCGCGGCCGATGAGCTTGCCGACGTCGTCCGCCGCGACCCGGACTTCGATCGTGGCCCCCTGCGGACCGTCGACAACTTCCACGGCGACGTCGTCGGGATGATCGACCAGGGACCGCGCCACGAGCTCGACGAGGGCTTTCACCGCGGCGCCTTGGCCCGGCTCTCCTCCCACTGACGGAGGACGCCGGTCTTTTCGAGGATGACGCGGGCGGCGTCCGACGGCCGGGCCCCCTTGCGCAGCCACGCCAGCACCTTGTCCGTGTTGACGTGCATCGTCGACGGCTCGGTCCGCGGGTTGTAGTAGCCCACGTTGTCGAGGTACTTGCCGCTGCGCGGGCTGTGGGAATCCGCCACCACCAGCCGGTAGAACGGCTGGCCCTTGGCCCCGCGCCGCGTCAGCCGGATCTTGACGCTCATGTTCTATCCCCCTCCTCACTGCGATCGGCGCCGCCTGCCTCTCGGGAACGGCGCCGTCTCCTGTCTGCGCAGGACCTCCGGCCGGTTTCCGGCCTCCTGCTGCTCTGACCCTACGGCTCCAACGAGGTCGGCAGCTTGCCGAGTTTTCCGGCGCGCCGCCCCATGCTCTCGATCTGCTTCAGCATCTTCTTTGCGTCGGCGAACTGGCGCAGCAGCCGGTTCACGTCCTGCACAGAGGTCCCGCTCCCGCGCGCGATCCGGCGGCGGCGGCTCCCATCGATCACGTCGGGGTGCCGGCGCTCGCCCGGCGTCATCGAGTTGATCATCGCCTCGATGCGGCCGAGCGCGCGCTCGTCGACTTCCCCCCCGCCGGGCAGGCCCGCGCGCTTGGCGCTGAACCCCGGGATCATCGCGAGCACCTGGTCGATCGGGCCCATCGCCCGGACCTGCCGGAGCTGCTTGGTGAAGTCCTCGAGCGTAAAGTCGGCGCGGCGCAGCTTGCGCTCCATCTCGCGCGCCTCGTCGACCGTCACCTGTTCCTGGGCCTTCTCGATCAAGGTGAGCACGTCGCCCATGCCGAGAATCCGCGACGCCATGCGATCCGGATGGAACGGCTCCAGCGCGTCGAGGCGCTCGCCGGTGCCGACGTAGAGAATCGGCACCCCGATGGTGGCCGCCACCGACAGCGCGGCGCCGCCGCGGGCGTCCCCGTCGAGCTTCGTCAGGATCACGCCGTCGATCGGCACCGCGCGGTGGAACCCCTCCGCCATCCGCACGGCGTCCTGCCCCGCCATCGCGTCGAGGACGAGCAGCGTGTAATGGGGCGCGACCGCCTCGCGGATGCGCACGAGCTCCGCGACGAGGTCCTCGTCGACGTGGAGGCGGCCCGCGCTGTCGACGATGAGCGTGTCGGCCGCCCGGCTGCGGGTCACCTCGAGCGCGCGGCGCGCCACGGCGACCGCGTCTTCGCCCGCCGCCGGCGACACGACCGGCACCCCGGCCCGCTCGCCGACGATCTCCAGCTGGCGGACCGCGGCCGGCCGCGAGAGATCCGCCGCGGCCAGCACCGGCTCCCGCCCGCGCTTCTTGAGGTGGACGGCCAGCTTGCCGGCCGTCGTCGTCTTGCCCGTCCCGTGGAGGCCCGCGAGGAGAATCACGGTCGGCGGCTGCGGCGCCGGCTGCAGCGCGCGATGGGACTCGCCGAGCAGCCGGACCAGCTCCGCGTGGACGATCTGCACGACCTGCTGGCCCGGGGTGAGGCTCTTCCAGACCTCCTGCCCCACGGCCGCCTCGCGCACCCGGGCCACGAAATCACGCGCGATCTTGACGTTGACGTCGGCCTCGAGCAGGACGAGACGGATCTCGCGGAGCGCCTGCTCGACGTCCGCCTCGGACAAGGCGCCGCGCCCGCGGAGGCGGTTCAGGACGCCGCCGAGCCGGGACTGCAACTGCTCAAACATGGCGACCCTCGTACACGCGAAATCCCCCGCCCCGCTCCACCTCGCGCACGGTCCCGAAGATCTCGCCCATGCACCGCGCGATCGTCCGGGCGCCCTGGCTCGTGCGGGCGACGAGATAGAAGCGTCCGCCCGGGGCCAGGTGCGCGTGCGCCTCGGCGAGGAGGCGCAGGACCACCGCCCGGCCGGCGCGGATCGGCGGGTTGAGGAGAATCAGGTCGAAGCATTCGTCTCCGACCGGCGCGCAGCCGTCGCCGGTCCGCGCCTCGGCGTTCGCGGCCGCGTTGTCGCGAATGTTGGCCGCGGCGAGGGCCGTGGCGCGCGGGTTGATGTCGACGAGCGTCACGCGGGCCCGCGGGCTTCGGGCAGCCATCACGATCCCCAACGCGCCGTAGCCGCAGCCGAGATCGAGGATCGCTCCGGCCTCGGCGGGATCCACCGCCTCCAGCAGCAGGCGCGTCCCGCGATCGACGCCGCCGCGCGAGAAGACCCCCGCGGCCGTGCGAAATCGGAACTCGCGGCCGCCGTCGTCGAAGCGGATCGTTCGCTCGCGCACGGGCGCCGGCGTGGCCGGGGTGAAGTAGTGCGACGCCGGCGCATCCCGCCGGCTAGTCCCGCTAGGGCGGGGCGACGTCATCGTGCGCACATCGCCTCGCGAAGCGCCCGCAGCGCGCGCAGCAGCGGTCCGGTGGGCGCCCCGGCCTCGGTCAGGCGCACCGCCGCCCGTTCGACCGCGCGCAGGCGCGCCGCCGCGACGTCCCGGCGCCCGCGGCCGTTCCGGCCGGCCTCCGCGAGGACGCGGAGCCGGTCCTCGAGATGCCGCACCTCGTCCACCGACCGCCGGAGGCTGTCGAACACGGCCTGCCGGCTGACGCGGAGCCGCCCGGCGATCTCCCCCAACGACAGATCCTCGTGATAGTACATGCGCACCAGCCGCTGCTGGCGCGATGTCAGCAGGCCGGCGTACGCGTCGAACAGCCGGATCACCGCGGTCCGATCGGCGAGGCTGCGGGCGCGGCCGTTCAGCCGCGGGGCGGAAGGTGTCTTCTGTAAAGGCATTGTCCTTGACGCAAGTATAGCATATGGCCGGCTCTCGCAACCGACCGCTCGATTGACTTATAGTAACGTATTTGTTACCATATGTTGAAGATGCCGCGGGTCGTGGAGTATCTCCGACGGGACGGCTCGAGCCCTTTTAGGAGGTGGTTCGATGGCCTCGATGCGCAGGCGGCTGCGAAAGTTGCGGCGGCCGTTGCCCGGCTCGAGCTCGGAACAGGCCCGAGCGTTTGCGGCAGAATACAAGGCACGGAAGGCCGTTGCGCAAGCAAAACGAAAGAGGTGATCAGTATGGCGCTGACGCGCGCATTCAAGCAAACGGTGGCTGATCGGACGAAACGCGACCCGGTCTTCGCTAAAGCACTTCTTGATGAGGCAACCACTCTATTCCTCAATGGCGAACCGCATACAGCGCGCCTCATTCTGCGCGATCTTGTCAACGCTACGATTGGCTTCGAAGCGCTGGCTACGAAAACCGCGAAACCCGCCAAAAGTTTGCACCGAATGCTTTCCAAAAGAGGCAATCCGAGCATGGATAACCTGGCCACCATTCTCAACGTCGTACGCAAGAAACTCAAAGTGGCACTTCAGGTCCGTACCGTCGATGCGGCGTAACGCCCTTAGAACCGGAACCCTACATAGACCAGATATATCGCCAGCGCCACGCCGAACAGCGCGGTGAGCACGCCGGCGAAATCGGTGAGGAAGCCGGCCGGGGCGAATTGGCCGGCGTCCAGTTGCCGCCGTGTTTGACGGTAGCGCAGCAGCCCCATCACCGTCAGCAACACCCCCGCCATGATGGCGGCCGTGCCGAACCAGACCGACACACCCGACGTCGGCACCGGGCGCCCCGCCGCCGCGCTCAACTGGCGCACGGCGACGGCGAAACGGCCGATCGCAAACCCAAACACGGCGACGGCGAGCCCGGTGCGCAGCCACGCGAGAAAGGTGCGCTCGTTTGCAAGATGATCGGTGACCCGGTTGGGGTTCACGGCTCCGCAGCCTGTTTCAAGAGTGCGCCGGTGCCCGGCATCGTATCCATACGCGTCCCTCCTTCTCGCGCTCTATGACGCCAACAGGACTTCGACAAACGCCTTCGGATCGAACGGCTGCAGGTCGTCCATTCCCTCGCCGAACCCAACGAGCCGCACCGGCAGCTTGAGCTCGTCTGCGATCGCGACGACGATGCCGCCGCGCGCCGTCCCGTCGAGCTTCGTCAGCACCACCCCGGTCACCGGCAGCGCCGCGGCGAACTGCCGGGCCTGCGCGATCCCGTTCTGCCCGGTGGTCGCATCCAGCACGAGGAGCGATTCGACCGGGGCCTCGGGCAGCTCGCGGCGCAGCACGCGGTCGAGCTTCTTCAGTTCCTCGACGAGGTTCGTCTTCGTGTGGAGGCGGCCCGCGGTGTCGACGATCAGGACGTCGGCGTGGCGGGCGCGGGCGGCCTGCGCGGCGTCGTACACGACGGCGGCCGGGTCCGAGCCCTCGGTGTGCCGCACCAGCTCGACCCCGGCGCGGTCGGTCCACACCGCCAGCTGATCGATCGCCGCGGCCCGGAACGTGTCCGCCGCGGCGACGATCACGCGCCGGCCGTCGGCGCGGAGGCGGTGGGCCAGCTTGCCGATCGTCGTCGTCTTGCCGGCGCCGTTGACTCCGAGCACGACGATCGCGGCCGGCCGCGGCTCGAGGCGGAGCGGCGCGGGCTCGCCGAGGGTGGCGAGCACGACCTCAGCGAGCGCCTGCCGCAGGCCCTCGGGCGTGCGCGCCGCGGCGCCGAGCTCGCCCGACCGCGCGCGGGCCCGAAGGCGCGTGACGACGGTCTCGGTCGCGCCGACGCCGAGGTCCGCGCCGAGCAGCGCCTCCTCCAGGTCGTCGTAGAACGACTCGTCGATCTCGCGCCCCAGCAGACCGTCGAGCTGCGCGGCGAGGGCCTGGCGCGTCTTCGCCAGGCCCTCGCGAAACCGGCCGAACCATCCGCTCCCCGCCATCGCCGCTACATCCCCGTGTGCGCCGGCCCCGTCGAGGGGACCGCGATGCTTACCCGACCCGCTGCTGCTCGACCTGAACGTCCTCTCCTGTCTGCGCAGGACCTCCGGCCGTCTCCACGGCCTCCTGCAGACGGACCGACACGATGTGCGAGACCCCGGGTTCTTCCATCGTTACGCCGAACAGCACGTCGCACGACTCCATCGTCGCCTTGTTATGCGTAATGATGATGATCTGCGTCTGCTCGGCGAGCTCCCGCAGCACCTGGGCGACCTTGCGGGTGTTCGCCTCGTCGAGCGCCGCTTCCACCTCGTCGAAGACGCAGAACGGGCTCGGCCGCACGCGCAGCATCGCGAAGATCAGCGCGAGCGACACCATGACGCGCTCGCCCCCGCTCAGGGCGCTCAGGCTACGAAGATTCTTCCCCGGCGGCTGCACGACGATGTCGATGCCGGGCTCGTCGCTGCCGTCCACCTCGACGAGATCCAGCCCGGCGCGGCCGCCGCCGAAGAGACGCACGAACAGCCCGCTGAACTCCTCGTTGACGGCGCGGTAGGTCTCCTCGAACCGCTCGCTGATCACCGTCTCGAGATCGGCGATCAGGCCGCGCAGCGCTTCGAGCGCGCCCGCGACGTCATCGTACTGCTCGCGCAGCGCGTCCGCCCGCGCCACCGCGGCGCGGTGCTCCTCGATCGCGATCAGATTGACCGGCCCAAGAGCGGCGATGAGGCCGCGCAGCGCCTCGATGCGCCCAAGGGTCTCGTCGCGCTCGATCGAGTCCGGGGCCTCGGCCTCGGCGCGATCGAACGGCAGCCCGAACTCTTCCTCGATGCGCCGGCGGACGCTGCTCATCTCCGCGTCCACCTGCGCCTGGCGGAGCTCGACGCGGTGCGTGTCCTCGGCCAGGCCACCGGCGCGGCCGGCCGCCTCGGCGTGCTGCTCTTCCACTTCGGCCCGTCGGGAGGCGACTGCGGCGCGTTCCTCGTCCAGCGCCGCGAGCGACGCTTCGAGACGCTCGCCTTCGCCGGTCAGCGTGGCACACCGCTCCCGCGCCGCCCCCTCTTCCGCCGCGAGCGCCGCGGCATCGGCGTCGAGGCCGGTGCCCTCCAGCTCGAGCGCCCGGCGCCGCTCGCCGGCCGCGGCGAGAACCCGCTCGACTTCGGCGACGCGGGCCCGCACGCCGGCGCGGCGCCCTTCCAGCTCGGTGATGGCGACGCGCGCCTCGGTGAGCGCCTCCCTGGCGGCCCGGGCGGCGAGCGCCTGGTCGCGCAGCCGGACCGACAGATCCTCCGCCTCGCCCTCGAGCCCGGCGATTCGCTGCTCGAGCGCGGCGGCCTCCGCGGCGAGCCGGTCGCGGGTCTGCTCGTGCTCCCGGACCGCGTCCTCCGCCGCGCGCGCTTCCGCGGCCAGCGCGGCAAGCTCCTCGTCGATGCGGGCGTGTTCGGCGTCGAGCAGCACGAGACGGCGGTCGGTGTCGCTGCGCCGTTCGCTCTCCGCGGTGACCCCCGCGTCCGCCTCGGCCACCGCCGCTTCCATCTCCCGGAGCCGCGCGGTGGCGGCGTCGATCCGAGCGGAGAAGTCGCGCGCGGCCGCCTCCAGCCGCTCGAGGGCGGCGCGGGCTTCCGTGATCTCGTCGGCGCGTCCGACCGTTCCGGTGTGTCCCGGCTGGCGGCGGCCGGTGGTCACGACGCCGATGGGCGACACCGCCTCCCCGGCGAGCGTGACGATCCGGCCTTCGAATCCGTCGGCGCGGATGCGCGCGGCCGCCTCGAGGTCGCGCGCGAGCACGGCGTCGCCCAGCAGCGCGCGGACCGCGCCGGCGTGCTCGCCGTCGACCTCGATGTGGTCGAGGACGCGGCCGGCGAATCCCGGGTCGGCGGCGGCGCGCTCGGGGAGCGCCGGGACCGGCAGCGGCCGGATGAGCGCGAGCGGCAGGAACGCGATCTCGCCGGCGTCCCCGCCGAGGGCCTGCCGCAGCGTGTGCGCGTCGTCGATCGTGGCGACGATGAGCGCCGAAGCGGCCGCGCCGAGCGCGGCCTCCACGGCGGGACGGATCTCGCGCGGCGCGCGGATCACCTCCGCCACGACGGCCCGCAGCGCCGCGAAGCGCTCCGGCTCCCGGCGGTGCGCCAGCAACAGATCGCGGGCGCCGGCGTCGTAGCCGCGGAACTGCGTGTGCGCTTCCTCGAGAAACGCGAGGCGCGACCGGAGCGCCTCGCGCTCCATCTCCACCCGGCGGCCGTCGGCCAGCAGCTGATCGCGGCGCGCCTCGCCCTGCTCGTGCTCGTCGCGCAGCGCGCGCAGCGCGCCGCGGCGGGCGTCGAGAGCGGCCGTGATGTGGGCCAGTTCGGCGGCCAGCGTGTCTCGCCGCGCGGCCGTCTCGACAGCCTGCCCCCGCAGATGCTGCAGCCGGCCGGCGATCGCCGCGGCGCGATCGAGGTAGGCGGCGACGCGCGCGTCCGCCGTGGCGAGATCGGTGTGCGCCCGCGCGCGGGTCTCCGCGAGCGCGCGCGCCTCATCTCGTGCCTGGGCCGCCCGCGTCTCGTCCCGCGCCGTGCTCTCTTCCAGCCGCCGCAGCGCCTCCTGCGCGGCGGCCACGTCCCCGCGGCGCCGCTCCTCTTCCGCGGCGAGGGCCCGGTCCTGCCCCGCGAGATCGTCCCGCTCGCCCGCGAGACGGCCGGCCTCGGCGCCTTCACGGGCGATTTCCGCGTCGAGCCGGGCCCGCTGCGCGGCGACGCCCCGCCGGCGTTCGGCGAGCAGCTCCGCGGCCGATTCCTCGGCCGCCCGGCGCTCGGTGAGGCGCACGAGCGACCGCTGCGCCTCGTCCCACTCGCGGCCCGCGTCGGCGGCGCGCCGGTCGAGCGCCGCCCGCTCCTCCGTCAGCGCGGCGAGGGACCGCTCGACGTCCCGGCGCTTCACCGCGATCTGCTCGAGCTGATCCTGGACGCGCTTCTGCGCGCGCGCGAGCCGCCGGACTTCCTCGACCTGCACGGCGAGCTCGAGCCCGCGCAGCTCCTGCGTATAGGCCTGATACTGCCGCGCGGCGTCGGCCTGCGCCGCCAGGGCCTCGACGCGCGCGTCCTGCTCCGCGAGGATGTCCGCGACGCGCAGCAGCAGCTGGTCCGCGGCCGCCATGCGGCGCTCCGCGTCGTGCCGGCGGCGCTTGAACTTCGCGAGCCCCGCGGCCTCCTCGAGGATCATCCGCCGCTCTTCGGGCGTCGCGTCGAGCATGCGGTCGACTTCGCCCTGCGTCACGAGCGCGTACGTATGTCCGCCGAGGCCGGTGCCGAGAAACATCGTCTGAATGTCGCGCAGCCGGCACGGCAGGGTATTGATGAAATAGCGGCTGTCCGCGGCCCGCAGCGCCCGCCGCGTCACCGTCACCTCCGCGAAGGCAAGCGGCGTCGGCGCGGCGTCGGCGCCGTCGCCGTCGCCGTCCAGCGGCATCATCAGCGTGCCGTCGCCGTTGTCGAGGACGAGCGTCACGTCCGCCATCGCGAGGGAGCGGCGGCGCTCGCTGCCGGCGAAGATCACGTCCTCGTTGCGCACACCGCGCAGCGCGCGCAGGCTGCCCTCGCCGAGGGCCCAGCGGATCGAGTCGAAGATGTTGCTCTTCCCGCTGCCGTTGGGACCGACGATCGCGGTGAGGCGCGGGGAAAACTCCAAGGCCGTGCGGTCCGCGAACGTCTTGAACCCCGTGAGCTCGAGCCGTTTCAGACGCACGTGAATCCCCCTCCCGCGACGCGCTGATGCGCGAGCAGCTCCTGATAGACGGCCAGCAGACGGTCGGTGACGCGCGCCTGATCGTACTCCGCCGCGGCCGCCCGCGCGGCCCCGCCCATGGCGCTGCGCCGGGCCGGCTGCGCCAGCAGGTCGCGCACCGCGTCCGCAAACGCCCGCGGGTCTGCCGCCACGAGCCGTCCGGTTTCGCCGTTGCGAACGAGATCGGACGAAGCGGGCGCCCGCACGGCCACCACCGCACAGCCCGCCGCCATTGCCTCGATCATGGCGATCCCGAACGTTTCCGTCGTCGACGGGAAGACGAAGAGATCGGCCGCCGCCAGCACCTCGGCGACCGCGGCCGGCGGCTGCGTACCGGCGAACACGGTGCGCGAGGCGAGTCCCGCGTCCTTCGCCTGCGTCTCGAGGGCGGTGCGTTCGGGACCGTCGCCGACGAGCAGCAGCCAGGTATCGGACGGCAGCGCCGCCAGCGCCGCGAGCAGCAGCGCCACGTTCTTCTCCCGCGCCAGACGCCCGACGAACGCGAGGAGCGGCGAATGGGGCGGCACCCCGAACCGGCCGCGCACGGCCGTGCGCGCGTCCTCCCCGGACCGCGGAGGGGCCGAGAAGGCGGAGACGTCGATGCCCGCGCTCGGCACCACGACCACCCGCACGCGCACGCCGGAGTCGCGCAGCAGCGCGGCGATCGACGGCAGCGGCGCGAGCACGCAGTCGCACTGGTTGCAGTAGGCCGTCGCGTAGGCGCTCACGAGCGGCCGGGCCAGCTCGCCGACCACCGGCGCGTAGTGGGCGTACTCATCGTACCGGGTGTGGTAGGTGAAGAGCACGGGCCGCCCGAGGACGCGCGCCGCCCACCACCCCATACCGCCGAGCAGAAACGGCGAGTGCGTGTGCACGAGATCCAATCCGAGCGCGCGCACGGCGCGCAGCGCGCGGCCCGGATACGGCAGCGCCAGCGGGAAGTCGGGGTGGCCCGGCGGCGTCACCGACGGGACGCGCACGACGTCCGGATCCACGTCGGTGTGGCCGGGATACGCCGGGGCCACGATGAAGACCCGATGGCCGCGCAATCGCAGCTGCCGCGCCGACGCTTCGACCGCCGTCACCACGCCGCTCGTGCGCGGCAGGTAGGAATCCGTAAACAGGCCAACGTGCACTTACCCGGCGGTCTCGCCGCGCGCCTGGGACTGCACGTCCAGAAAGCCGAGCAGCGCGGACAGACGAAACCGGCGCTGCCCGCCCTCGGTGCGCAGGCACGCCAGCTTCCCCTGATCGGTGTAGCGGCGGACTGTCGCCTTGCTCAGGTTGAGCACGGCGGCGGCCTCGTGGAGGCTGATCTCAGGATCGAGCAGGCGCCGAATGATCTCCTCGCGGCTCTCCGTGATCGGACGCCGGCCGCCCCGCCCCCGGCCGCGCGGGCCGAGCTCCATCGGCAGAGTCGGTTGATCGGGGCCGGCGCCGAGACTCCGGCGCACGGCGTCGGCGCGGGCCTCGGCTTCGAGGGCCGCCCGCGGGGCCTGGCCGCCGCCCGCCGCACCGGCCGTCCGCCCGGACACCGCTTGGGCGGCTATGGCGGCCGAGATGGCGACGGGGTTCACCGAGGCCGGCTGCGCTTTCATGGTTGCCGGCCGGGAGCCGGCCGGCATGACGGCGCCGATTTGACGGCTGACCGCGGCGAGCGCGTCCGGCGGACCGGCATCGACGGGGCTGAGGGGCTCCGGGAGGGAGACATGCATCTGCCGTTCGAGGTAGCGGTACCAATCCCGCAACGTCTGCGCCATTGTATGCTCCGATGTATGCTGCGTAGGTTATTCTGCGTAAATATCCCGGCGTAATTCGCGGAATGTGAGGAAAATCCTGCGAAAGCGCTCTAATTCGTCGCCCCGGCGCGGCTGAGGTGCGCGCGGAGGGCGTGGCTCGGCAGGTCGGCCGTCACGGTCTCGGCCACCAGCCGGCCGCAGGCAAGCAAGCCGTCCTGATCGATGCCCGTCTCGATGCCCATCCCGCGCAGCATGTAGTTGGTGTCGTCGGTCGCGATGTTGCCGGTGGCGCCCGGCGCGAACGGACAGCCGCCGAGACCGCCGATGGCGGCGTCGAACGTGGTCACCCCCGCGTCCAGCCCGGCCAGGACGTTCGCGAGCCCCATGCCGCGGGTGTCGTGGAGGTGCAGCGCGAGGTGCGCGGCGGGGTAGCCCCGACGAAGCCTGGCGACCGCGTCCGCGACCTGCGCGGGTGTGGCGACGCCGATCGTGTCGCCGAGGCTGACCGAGGTGATCTCGAGCCCCACCGCGCGCTCGACGATTGCCTCGACCGCCTCGAACGGCACCGGTCCGGTGTAGGGACAGCCGAACGCGACCGCGATCCCGGCCTCAACCGCCACCCCGGGCACCGCCCGCGCCGCCCCCGTAATCGCGGCCAGCTGCTCGAGCGACCGGCTCACGGACATCCGGACGTTCGCCGAGTTGAACGCGTCGGTCGCCCCGATCACCACCGTCACCGCGCGAATGCCGGCGGCCAGGGCGCGCTCGAGACCCTTCAAATTTGGCACGAGGGCCGAGGCGCGCAGCCCGGGCAGCCGCAGCGCCGCGCGCGCGACCTCGTCCGCGTCGGCGAACTGCGGCACGGCCTTCGGCGAGACGAACGAGGTGACCTCGATGTCGCGCACCCCGGCGTCGTAGAGCGCGCGGATCACGCGGATCTTGGTCTCGGTCGGGATCACGCGGCCGACGAGCTGGAAGCCGTCGCGGGGCCCGACCTCCGAGATGGTGACGGCCCCCGGCACGTTCATGATATCCTCCGCCTCGACGCGCCCGGCCTCAAATGACCCCGCGGTCCCGGAGTCCCTCGATGTCCCGGCCGCTCAGCCCGAGCACCTCGCCGTACACTTCCGCGTTGTGCTGGCCCTGCCGCGCACCGGCCCAGGCGATACGCCCCGGCGTCCGGCTCATCAGCGGGACGACTCCCGGGAGCGCGAGCGGGCCCACGTCGGGGTCATCCACCTCGGCGATCGCGCCACGAGCGCGAAACTGCGGGTCTGCGGCCACGCCGGCGATGTCGTAGACCGGCCCCGCCGGCACCCCGTGCTCGGCCAGCAGATCGTTGAGGGCGCGGAGATCGTGCTGCCCGGTCCACGCGCCGACCGCGGCGTCGAGCTCGGCCTGCCGCCGGCCGCGTCCCCGGTCATCGGCCAGGCCCGGATCGCCGAGCCAGTCCTCGCGGGCCATCAGCGTCGCGAGCCGGCGGAACACATTGTTGTTGTTGGCGCCGATCACGATGTACTGCCCGTCACGTGTGGGATAGATGCTGCTCGGCGCCACCCCGGGCAGTCCGGTGCCGTGCCGTTCGGCGACGTGACCGAGCTTCTGATACGCGGCCAGCAGATCGTCGAGCAGGCTGAACGTCGCCTCTGTGAGCGCGACGTCGATCTCCTGGCCGCGGCCGCTGCGCGTCCGCTCCTGCACCGCGGCCATCGCCGCGAACGCCCCGTACAACCCCGCCACGGTATCCGCCAGCGCGAACCCGACCCGCGTCGGCGGCCGGTCGGGATACCCGGTCAAGAAGCGGACCCCGGAGATCGCCTCCGCCACGCCGCCGAATCCGGCCCGGTCGCGGTAGGGACCGGTCTGGCCGTACCCGCTGATCCGCACCATGATGAGGCCGGGCTGCGCCTCCCGCACCTGGGCGTAGCCGAGCCCCCAGCGCTCGAGCACGCCCGGCCGGAAATTCTCCACCACGATGTCGGACGCGCCGTAGAACCGGCGGGCGATGGCCTGTCCCTCTTCCGCGTGCAGGTCCAGGGTGACGGCGCGTTTGTTGCGGTTCATCGTCTTCCATAGAAGAGAGTGGCCCCGGTACTGGCTCCGCCACCCCCGGATCGGGTCGCCCCGTCCCGGCTGCTCCACCTTGATGACGTCGGCGCCGAAGTCTCCGAGCACACGGGTACAAAACGGCCCGGCGATCATGTTGCCGAGGTCGAGCACGCGAAGGCCCGCGAGGGGCCCCGGCGGGGCGGGCGACGCGGTCACCGGCGCGGCGTCACCGCCGCGCGGCGGGCGGGGCGCCGAGGACGCCGGCCTCCCGCAGCCGCGCGATCTCGGCCGGGGCGTACCCCGCCTCGCTCAAGACTTCGTCGGCGTGCTCGTTGAGGATCGGCGGCACGCGGCGGATCTCGCCGGGCGTCTCGGAGAGCTTGATCGGGATGCCGAGCAGTTTGACGGTGCCGTGGACCGGGTGCGGCCGCTCCACCAGCATGCCGTTGTGCAACACTTGGGGGTCGCTGAACACTTCGGCGAGATTGTAGATCGGCCCGCAGGCGACACCGCGCTCGTTGAGATGCTGCACCCATTCGCTGCTCGTCCGGCTTTTGAACGCCTCGGTGAGGATCGCGTTGAGCGCGGGACGGTTCGCGACGCGGGCGTTCACGTTCGCAAAGCGCGGATCGCCGGCAAGGTCCGGCTTGCCGATCGCCTCGCACAGCCGCCGCCACATGACCTCGTTGCCCGCGCAGAGGTTGAACGATCCCTCCTTGGTCTGGTACACGCCGAACGGCGACGAGAGCGGATGGTGGTTCCCGGCCACGCCGGGCGGCGTGCCCGTCTCGAAATACATCCCGGCGCTCCACGTCAGCAGCGAGACCATCGAATCGAGGATCGAGACGTACACATCCTGCCCGCGGCCGGTCCGCTCCCGCGCCAGCAGCGCGTAGAGCACGCCGCGGCAGGCCGTCATCGCGCAGTAGAGATCGGCGAGAGCGATCCCCGCGCGGGTCGGTCCGGTCGGCTCCTGGCCGGTAATGCTCATGAAGCCGGACATGCCCTGCCCCACCTGGTCGAATCCCGGCCGGCCGCTGTACGGCCCCGTCTGCCCGAACCCCGTCACACCGCAGTAGATGAGGCGCGGGTTGTCCTCGCGCAGCGTGGCCGCGCCGAACCCGAGGCGCTTCATGACCCCGGGCCGGAAGTTTTCGATCACCACGTCGGCGCGGCGCGCCAGCCGGAGGACGACCTCCCGGCCTTCCGGCTTCGTCACGTCGAGTGCCATGCTGCGCTTGCTGCGGTTGGCCCCGGCGAAGAAGTAGCTGTTGCCGACCAGGTTGGACCGCAGCGTCTGGTTCCGGGAGTGGTCGCCCTCGAGCGGCTCGATCTTGACCACGTCGGCCCCGAAGTCGCCGAGCTCCTGCGTGCAGAAGGGACCCGCGAGAAACCGCGTCAGGTCGAGCACCCGAATCCCGTCGAGCGGTCCCATCGTCAACGTCCCTCGAACCGGGCGGGCCGGCGCGCGAGAAACGTCCGCACGCCCTCGCGGTAGTCCGCGCTCTCGTACGCGGCCTCGATGAATGCGGCGATGTCCCGGTCGGTCATCGTTCCCTCCCCCGCCAGTCGTTGCAGCATCGCTTTCGCGCCCCGCTGCGACAGCGGGGCCTGTTGCGCGAGCGTGCGCGCGTACGCGTAGGTCGCCGTTTCCAGCTCGGCGGGCGCGCAGACGCGGTTGACGAGCCCCATCGCGCGCGCCTCCGCCGCGTCGACGAGCCGCCCGCTGAAGAGCAGATCGCGCGCGTGGCTCGGACCGACGAGGTCCGCGAGGCGCCGCGTCGCGCCGGGTCCGTACACGATCCCGAGGCGCGCCGCCGTGATGCCGAACCGCCCCGACGGGCTCGACCATCGGAAGTCGCACGCGAGCGCGAGCGCGAGGCCGCCGCCGACGCAGAAGCCGTGGATCATCGCGATCGCCGGCTTCGGGAAATCCGCCAGCGCGCGCTCGGCCGCGGCCACCAGCGCGCTGTACGCCCGCGCCGGCGCCGCGCCGTTCCGCACGCGTTCGAACTCGGAGATGTCCGCGCCGGAGGCGAACGCCTCCTCGCCGGCGCCCCGCACCACAACGGCGCGGACGGCCGCGTCCGCCGCGAGCGGCGCGAGCACGCCGGGCAGCGCTTCCCACATCGCCACGGTGATCGCGTTGTGCTTCTCGGGCCGGTTGAGGGTGATCGTGGCGACGGGCCCGTCACGCGCTACGTGCAGCTCGTCCATACAGCCGTGCGGTTCTCCCCGAGCGGGCGTGTTCCCCCGTCTCCTGCCCCGTCGCATTGTACGCCGCCCGCGCCGAATGCTACAATGGCGCCTGCCGGGGAGTGGCGCAGCTTGGTAGCGCGCAGCGTTCGGGACGCTGAGGCCGAGGGTTCAAGTCCCTCCTCCCCGACCAGTTCATATTGCCGCATGGATCTACGCACATCGGCGCGATCGATACCCGCTCATGAGGACGACGCGCCTGGGGCGCCTGCCAGGGGCTGCCCGGTACCCTCGATCTTCTCAAGCAGCGCCATCAGAGCCGGTAGCTCGAGAACCTCTTCACGGAGAAGCGCATCCGCAATGTGATCGAGCGCCGCTCGATGGGCCTGGAGCAGCTCGATGACGTGGGCGTAGGCGTCCGAGATCAGTCGTGCAGTCTCCCGGTCAATCCGGTCCGCGGTGGCCCCGCCATAGTCGCGCGTCGTTCCAAACGGCGTCACCGCGGCCTGCGACGGCTCGAGCGCGAGAAGGCCCACCTCCGTGCTCATCCCCCACCGCGTCACCATGTGGCGGGCCAGCGCCGTCGCCTGCTGAAGATCGTCTTCGGCTCCGGTCGTGCCTTCGTGGAACGCCAGCTCTTCCGCCGCCCGCCCGCCCAACAGCACCACGAGTCGCGCGACCAGGTAGGCCCGCGAATAGTTGTGGTGGTCGGCAAGCGCGATCTGTTGGGTCGCCCCAAGCGTGCGCCCCCGCGGGACAATGCTGACCTTACGAATGGGGTCGGCCTCCGGGGAGAGGATGGCCGCCAGTGCGTGACCGGTCTCGTGGTAGGCGACGACACGCCGTTCGTCCTCGCCCATTCTCATCCCCGTCAGTCCGCCCATGACGATCCGGTCCTGCGCGTTTCCAAAGTCTTCCATGCAGACCTGGGTCGCGTGCCGGTGCGCGGCGACGATCGCGGCCTCGTTGACGAGGTTGGCCAGGTCCGCCCCTGAAAAGCCGACGGTCGCACGCGCAATTACGCCGAGGTCCACATCCGCGCCAAGCGGAGTTTGCCGGGTATGGATCCTAAGTATTGACTCCCGCCCCGAGCGGTCCGGCAGCCCCACCGTCACCTGCCGGTCGAACCGGCCGGGGCGCAGCAGCGCCGGGTCCAGCACATCAGGCCGGTTCGTGGCCGCCAGAACGATCACGCCCTTCGTCGGTTCAAAGCCATCCAACTCCCCGAGGAGTTGATTGAGGGTCTGCTCGCGCTCCTCATTGCCTGGAACCGCCGCCGCCCCCCGCCGCCGCCCCACCGCATCGATCTCATCGAGGAACACGATCGCCGGGGGTGAGGCCTTGGCCTGCTCGAAGAGATCCCGCATGCGCGACGCTCCGACCCCGACGAACATCTCGACGAACTCCGTGGCGGCCGCACTGTAAAAGGCGCAGCCGGCCTCTCCGGCCACGGCACGGGCCAGGAGCGTCTTGCCGGTGCCGGGGGGACCCACTAGAATGATCCCCTTCGGAATCCGAGCGCCGAGCGCCTGAAATGGCCGCGGGTCACGCAGGAAATCCACGATATCCTGCAGCGAATTTTTCGCTTCGTCTTCCCCGGCGACGTCTTTGAAGGTCACGTTGGATTCTGCTTTCGTATGGATTCGAGCGCGGCTCTTGCCAAACTTGAAGAGACTTCCTTGCTGTTGCTGCATCCGCCGGCCCATGTAGACGAGAAAGCCCACAATCAAGAGCAGCGGCAGCGCGCTAATTATTACATCGACCACCCAGGGGTTGCCGGAACCCGCCGAGGTGACCGTGACGTTATGCGCGAGAAGCATCGACCAAAGCGTAGGATCAGGAAATGGCGGAAGAACCGTTACAAACGCAGTGTACGACCGCTGATCCTTGGTCTTGGGCCCGGGGGGCCAGAGGATCGGGTGCTTCACCGTTCCGTCAACACGCATCCCGACCGTGCTGATGGCGGCGACGTTGCCACTCTCGACCTGCTGACGGAAGGCCGTGTACGGCAGGGTGACCGGCTGTGGGCCACGATGCGCAACGTATCCCACGATGTTGAATGCCAGAAGCGCGAGGAGCATCCAGGTCCACTGCGGGACCCGTGGCCTCGCGGGTCCCGCAGCATCCTTCGGCCGATTAACCAAGGTTCACCCCATGCCCGCGGTCAAACTCGCTGACTGCCGGCGAAGATTGAATCGAACCAGGGTATTGGTATGGAGATCATTTTCCGGCTGTCCCGTCCTTCCCCTCCCAGGATGTGCGCATGCGGGTCAGGCGGGCGCTTTCCGCTCCGCCCGACTGCGTGTTTGAAGGCACGGTGAAATTTCAAGCGGGCCATCGCTCCGCGGCCGTCAACCACCTCACGCCGGGACTCCTGTGTTTCGCCCTCAATCGCACCATCATCGGCAAGCTGTTCGAAGGGGTTGAACCGTTTGCGACTCTACTCGCACGCTTCGACTTCCAGGTGCTCGGGGTGAAAGTCGTCAACGACCGTCGGTATTATTAACCAGAGCATAAAATGTTTGACATCCCGGCGTGAATCTGCTATGCTGGGTTCGTGGGGGAGACCGACGCACGGCATTTGTCGCCCGCGGCGCTGGACGCCTTGCGGGAGCGGGTCATGCGCGCGGTCGCGGCCGGCATGTCCCACGCCGAGGCGGCGCGGGTG
>Ga0207416_1001569_pt1 | contig 29318 bp, 25 predicted proteins | sample PaiPotPPM11metaG_FD_184107 | JGI IMG/M metagenome (GOLD analysis project Ga0207416, IMG submission 184107) | Iron sulfur acid spring bacterial and archeal communities from Banff, Canada, to study Microbial Dark Matter (Phase II) - Paint Pots PPM... ... | reverse complement strand
CTCCTCGCCTGGGTGGTCGAAGCCGCCCGCGCCTGCCCTCAACTTGACCACGTCCTCGTCGCCACCGACTCCGCAGAAGTCGTCGCTCTCTGCAACCAGCTCGGCTTCCCCGTCGAACTCACCTCGCCCGATCTCCCCAGCGGCACTGACCGCGTCCACGCCATCGCCCAGCACATCGACGCCGAAATCTACGTCAACATCCAGGGCGACGAGCCCTTCCTCCGCCCCGAACACATCACCGCGCTGCTCCGTCCCTTCGCGCACGCGCACGTGGACGTCACCACCCTCAAGGTCCCCTGCACACGCGAGAACATCACCAACCCCAACGCCGTCAAAGTCGTCACCGCCGCCGACGGCCGCGCCCTCTACTTCTCCCGCGCCACCATCCCGTACGATCGCGACGACGCGCACCCGCCTTACTGGAAGCACATCGGCCTCTACGCCTATCGCCGCGCCGCGCTCAACCGCTTCCCGACCCTGCCAGCGAGCCAGCTTGAGCGCACGGAACGCCTCGAGCAACTCCGCTACCTCGAGAACGGCCTCAGCCTCTACGTCGAGCCCACCGAGCAGGACACCATCGGCATCGACACCGAAGCCGACCTCCAACTCGCCGAGCATATCCTCCTCAACCGCGTCAGCCGCTAAGGCTGGGCACAAACAAAGTTCGCCGCCTCATTCGTGCTCCCGCGGCCCGTGTACTTCGCCACCTCGGGATACGGACACAGCGGCCGTGTGCGGTCCACCTTCCCATCCGTCGCGTGCGAAGCCACCACCGCGTCCGGTGCGGTGCCCCGCTCCCGCCACGCCTCCAACGCACTCAACATGTCGAACTTGTTCGGCCCATTGCCGCCGCCGCAGTGGTTCATCCCCGGAGCCATGAACAGCCGGTACGACGCATCCGCCTTCTTCCCCACGGACGCAAGCACGCTCTCGTAATAGTGGATCGAGTTCTCCGGCATCACCTGCTGATCCGTCCACCCGTGATACTGAATCAGCTTTCCGCCACGTGCGAAGAACGGCCGCAGATCGGGATCCGTCGCGCTCAGCACACCTCCATCCCGCTGCATCGCCTTCGCCACATCGCCATCGAAGTTCAGCGTTTTGAAATTCCATTGCGCATCTTCGAAGACAACGTACTTGAAGTAATCCGTCGCCAACTGAATCGGTTCCGGCCCGCCCGCCAGCCGTCCCCACACCAGTTCGCTGCCACGCTCCATCGGCGGAAAGATCTCCTCGCCCGTCCGAGGATTCGTCGCCGGCGAATAAATCCGTCTAGCCGCCGTCACCTGCGCTGCAGTCAGGCAGCCCGGCCCATCGCCCTGCTTGCACGCGAGCACTCCCGGATCAAACCTGCACTTCCGCGGATCGTCAATCACGCCATCCTTCACGCCATCCATCGCATCGCACGCCGCCAGCGCCGCCCGGTGAATCACCGGATACTTGGCCGGCGGAATATAACTCGCTGCATCCGACAACGTCGCCTGTCCCACCCAGATGCGCCCGAACATCATCTTCGTCCAGTTGTTGGTCGCCGAACCCGCAATGATACCGTCATAGTCCTCCGGATACCGCTGCGCCTCCATCAACGCCTGCCTGCCACCCGACGAGCAGCCCTCGAAGTACGCGAGCTTCTGCGGCTCTCCGTAATACGCGGCGATCAGCGCCTTCGCCGCCACGGTCATCGCGTGAATCGATCTGTAACCAAAATCGATCAATTTCTCCGGATGCCCCATCGCAAAGCTCGCACTCCCGCCCGTATGCCCAGTGTCGGTCGAGCTCGCCGCATATCCGCGCGCCACTGCGCTCGCCAGCGCGCCTTCATCGATCGACCCGCCCCATCCACCATTGCCCGTACCTTCATACTTGCCGTTCCACGCAGCCTGCTCCGGCATCCACACTTCAATCCTGATCTCGGAGTCACTCGTCGGCCGCAGCGTCGCCGCCACTTTGCAAGACGCCGGTAACTTCCCCGCACTCGCCACTCTCTCGGCACGCGTCACCGTCATGTCCGGCAAACGCACGGACCGCAGAGTCTCACACGTCTGCGCAATCGCCGCAGCACCGCACAGCATCATCGCCACCAATCCGGCACCAACCGCAATCCACTTCTTCATCGCACCCGCCAGTCTCGCCTCTTCCGCCGCGCCTGGTCTGCATTGTGACCATGGACACAAGTTACTTCGGTGCTCGCCCCATACGTAAACACTCCCACAAAAGTCGCAAGCCCCAAAAATTAATTTCATCGAATTCCACAACTATGCATCCAGCCCTGTGTCTTTGCCAACGGAAGGCTTGAGAGGAATGCAGATTCCACCCGGGCCGCCCAACAATCGTTATTACCGGCGATGACTCCGTACACGAGCGCGCCCAGACAAATTCGACCAACTGATGCGATCGAGTCCACCGGGTCATAGCACCCCTATCCCCCGTGCGCCCGATCGCACCAACGAACCCTGGGTGAGTGGCATACGTGCCAACTCTGCGCTCGTTCCAAAAAAGCTGCGGAGCACGCAGAAAGCGAAGGGCCCTCATCATGTCTTATCTCTCTCCACGAAACACTGGCAAACCTCTCTTCTGTCTCTTTTCGCTCGCACTCGTATCGCTGATCGTCGCGGGATGCGGCGGCGCCATCACCCAGAACCTGGCCACAGGCGGAGTCTCCGGCCCGGCCTTCGTCGTCGGCACCGATGCCCCGATGGCCAGCGTCACCTCCTTCAATCTCCAGGTAATGAACGTCACCGCAACGACCTCTGGGGGCACCAGTGTTTCACTTCTCAGCGGCTCGCCCACAGTTGACTTCGCACGTTTCAACGGCCTGCAGACGCTGCTCGACATGAACGACGTTCCGGTAGGCACCTATACCAGCGTTGCCATTACGCTCGGCCCTGCGACCATCGGCTACCTGAACACCGTCGCAGGTTCCGCGCCCACCATCCAGACTCAGGCCGCGACCCTCACCTCTTCCACCATCAACATCACCCTGCCCTCGCCGCTCGTTGTCTCGCAGTCCGCACCGGTAGGCCTGCACATGGACTTCGACTTGCACAAGTCCATCCAGGTCGATTCCAACGGTCAGATCACCGGCATGGTTACGCCTACCTTCAATGTCAACGCCGTCGGTCCCACCGACTCCGGCGCCTACATCGACGAGTTCGACGCCGCCGTCGTCAGCGTCAACGCCAACGCGCAGTCCTTCGTCATCCAGGGCCCGCACGGCCGCAACTTCACCATCAACGTCACTGGCAACACGCTCTGGGATAACAACGAGAGCATCAGCCAGCTGACCACCAGCAGCATCGTCCAGGTCTCCGGCGAACTCGACCGCGCGGACGCTACGCTGGATGCCGATGAGGTCGCCATCCTCTCGCAGGACGGCTTCTTCGCCGCCGGCCAGGTGACCTACGTCGTGCCCACCTCGGGCCCGGCCACCCAACTTGACCTGTATGTGCGCGCCCTGCTGCCCACCACCACCGGGCTCTCGCTCGGCCAGATCGCCCAGGTCAATCTAACCGGCAACGAGAACTACTTCATCTACCGCATGCACAATCCGCTGACGCAGTTCCTCTTCAACCCCAGCACCTTGCTCGCTGGACAGGCAGTCGCCATCGGTGGTCCCGTCAGCGGTGCAACCAACCCGAACGCCGTCACCACCAAGCGCGTCGTGCTCCGGCAATGGGGCTTCAACGGAACAGTCGTTCCCAGTTCCCTCAACGCAGCTGCCGGTACGTTCCAGATGCAGGTGAACGGCTTCGCCGGCTTGCTGATCCCCCAGACCGTGACCGTGTACGTCGTCAACAACACGACGTTCCGCAACGGCCTCACCGCCATGAGCAGTGTCACAGCCAGCGCCAATGTGCGCGTGGTTGGCCTGCTGCTCAAGGATCCCGTATCGGGCCAGACAATTCTGATCGCCCGCTACGTGGATTCCCTCAACTAAAAACGCTGCACGTCCAAAGCAATCGCCGGAGCCAGAATTTCTGGCTCCGGCATTTTTGGTAACTAGAACTCGACTGCCATTCCGGAAAGGAATCCGCGCTTTGTTTGTCATTCCGCAGCGCGGCGGAGGAATCTGCTTCTGTCGTTATGATTCAGCCACGACCGCCTGAAACTGCAGTTCCAGTCCATCCGCGGAAACCCGTAACCCAACCTTCTCCAGCGACTCCACAATCCAGGTCGCCCCACTCAATTCGCTCACCTCATGCGTATTCAGCACGCCGAGCACGCGGCAACCCGCTGCAAGGCCCGCACCCACGCCCGAGGGCGCATCCTCCACCACCACACACTCGCCCGGTGTCAGCCCCAGCATCTGCGCCCCGCGCCGGTACGGCTCCGGATCGGGCTTGCCCCGCTCCACCATATCGCCCGAGATCAGCCGCGCCGGAACCGGCAGTCCCGCCGCCGCAAGCCGCGCTACCAGCAGCCTGTGCGTTGCCGAAGTCACAATCGCCCACCGCTCCAGCGGCAGCCGCTCCAGCAGCGCCCTCGCTCCCGGCAGCACTACGATGTCGCCGGTGTCCTCAATCTCCAGGTCCTCGATCACCCGCAGACCTTCGGCATATTGCGCCTCGCTCCAGTTCGGCTTCAGCGACCGCATCAGGTCCAGCGCGCGTACACCGTGCTGCACCTGGAAGTTCTCTGCATCCGGCACATCGTACAGTTCGCACCAGCGCTTCCAGCACCGCTCCACCGATCCAATGGAACTAATCAGCACGCCGTCCATATCGAACAGCAGCCCCTTGGTCTCGATCGCAACATCTCCGACGCGCATCTCCAAACCTGTCTCCGTCTCCATCCCCACGCTCAAGCCGCTCTCCCCGCCAACACAAATTGCCGCGCCGCTTCCAGCACCAGCGTCACGGACTCAGCCGAACAGCTTTCGCAATACACCCGCAACAGCGGCTCCGTCCCCGAAGCCCGCAACAGCAGCCACGTTTCCGCTGCATTCTTCTTGTCCGCGCACACCGGATTCTCCAGGAAGAACTTGATCCCGTCCAGCGTCTCCACGCGCAGCACCTTCATCCCGGCCATCGTGTCGCCCGCCCCCAGAGCGCCGGCCCGTGCGATCGCCGACTGTTTCAGTTCCTCATCGATGTGCATGTCGATGCGCCCATACTGGTGTTCGCCGAACTCCTCTTGCAGCGCCGCCACCAGCTCGCCCAGCGTCTTCTTCTCGTCCGCCATCACATTCGCCAGCAGCAGCGAGTTCAGCAGCCCATCGCGCTCCGGCAGGTGTTTGCTGACGCCTACGCCGCCCGACTCCTCGCCGCCGATCAGGATCTCGTGCTCCAGCATCAGGTCCACCACGTACTTGAACCCGATCCCGTGCTCATGCAGCGTGCGCCCATACTTCGCTGCAATGCGGTCGATCATCTTCGTCGTGTTGAATGCGCGTGTCAAATCGCCCGGCCACTGTTTACGCACCACCAGCCACTTCGCCAGCACCGCGAGAATCTTATGCGCGTCCACCACGTTGCCGTGCTCGTCCACCGCGCCAATGCGGTCCGCATCGCCATCCGTGATCAACCCCGCATCGCACTTCTCCGCAACCACCATCTCCTGCGCAGCCTTGATGTGCGGCAGAATCGGCTCCGGATTAATCCCCGGAAACAGCGGATTCAACTCCGCGCGAATCTCCACAAACGGAATCTCCAGCCGCGTAAAGATCGAAGCAATCACCCCGCGCCCGCAACCATACATGCAGTCGATCAGGAACTTGTACCCCGACCTCTGGATCGCATCGAGATCGACAAACCGTGCCAGCGCCGTGATGTACTCGGGGTTGAAGTTCGCTTCCGTGATGCGCCCTTTCTTCTCCGTATCCGGCAGCGGGAGGTCGAGATAGCTCTCAATCGACGTCATGATCGAAGGTTTGCCCGACCCGCCATAACTCGCCTTGTATTTCACGCCGTTCCAGTGCGCCGGATTGTGGCTGGACGTAATCATCACGCCGCCCGCAGCCTTGCGTTCGCGTACCGCGTAGGAAAGCGCGGGGGTCGGCGTAATCTCCGACGCCAGCGCCACCGGAATCCCCGCCGCCGACAACACCTCCGCCACCACACCGGCAAACGCCCGCGACCCGAAACGCGTGTCCCACCCAATGCACACGCCGCGCTTCGGCTCTTCATGCTTCAGCACGTAGTGTGCAATCGCCCGCGCCGCCACCCGTACATTCGCGTAGGTGAAGTCATCGGCAATAATGCCGCGCCAACCATCCGTGCCAAACTTCACCACCGTCGTCGTCTCTGCCATCTTCACTCCCGGGCTCACACTTGCTGGCTCATCGCTGACAGATGATAGCTGATCGCTGAAATTCAAAAGACCGGCCCCAATAACCTCAAATCAAGTCCTCGCGTCCCCGCGCCTTCAACTCCGCCACCACCTTGCCCACATCCTGCGACCGATCCCGCGTCGTGATCAGCAGCGCATCGTCCGTTTCCACCACCACCAGGTCGCTCACACCCACCAGCGCGACCGTCTTGCCCGGCGCATATACATAGTTCCCCTTGGCATCGATCACCACCGGCACTCCGCTCACGCCATCGCACACGTTCACCTGTCGTGCGTGTTCCGGCGACCCTCCCGCGCGATGTTCCTGCAACGATGCCCAAGACCCCAGGTCGTTCCACGCAAAGTCCGCCGGCAGGCAGTAGATCTCCGACCGCATTTCGCCCTTCGCCGACCTCGGCTCCAGCACTGCGTAATCAACGCTGATGTTCTCGCACTGCGGATACACCTCGGCAAACACGCGCTCGAATTCCGGAGTTCCATACGCCGCGGCAATTTTCTCCAGCAGCGGAGCCATCGCCGGGCAATGTTCCCGGATCGCTCCGGCAAGCGTCCGCGCGCTCCACAGAAAGATTCCGCCGTTCCACGCATAGTTCCCCGACGCAACAAACTGCTCCGCCAGCGCCCGGTCCGGCTTCTCCGTAAACCGCTTCACGCGCCGTACCGGCACCTCACCGTGAGGCACAATGGCATCCGCGGAATCACCCAGCTCGATATATCCGTAGCCCGTCTCCGCCCGCGTCGGCGGCACTCCCAGCACCACGATCCGTTCGCCGCTCGCCGCCAGCGTCACACCTGCGCGGATCACCTGGGCAAACCGCCCCTCATCACCCACCACATGGTCCGAAGGAAACACGCCGATCACCGTACCCGGCGCCGCAGGCTCCAGCAGAAACGCCGCCAGCGCGCACGCCGGAGCCGTATTCCGCGCCGCCGGCTCGCTCAGAATGTTTCCTCGCGGCACCTCCGGCAACTGCTCCGCAATCACCTCATCCAGCAAGCTGTTCGTGATCACCCATACATCGCTCGCCGCAGCCAGCGGCAGCAGCCGGTCCAGCGTCTGCTGAATCATCGTGCAATCGCCGTCAAGCGCCAGCACCTGCTTTGCGCGGGCGCGGCGGCTCCGCGGCCAGAAGCGGGTGCCGCTGCCGCCCGCAAGAATCACCGGCGCAAACCGCGGTCCCGTCTTACTACTTGTAAAACTCATAGCGTCCAATGTAGTGGAAAATCAGCGCTTAGCCCAATGTCGTAAAATACTCGCGCATACGCTTCACGCCCTCATCCACCACCTCGGCGGACACTGCGTACGACAGCCGAACATGCTCACTCGTCCCAAACGGCTCGCCCGGGACCGTCACCACGTGCGCCTCCGTCAGCAGCTTCGATGCCAGGTCCGCTGCCGACTGGATCCCGCCCTTGCCGATAAAAGCGCTCACATTCGGATACACATAGAACGCCCCCTGCGGCACCGTGCAGGTCATCCCCGGTATCGTGGCAAACCCCGCCAGGATCCGGTCGCGCAGCTTCATATAATCCGCCCGCATCTCCGCCACGCACTCCTGCGGCCCGCTCAGCGCCGCAATCGCCGCCTTCTGCACAATGGTCGTCGTGTTCGACGTGCTCTGCGATTGCAGCTTGCCCATCGCCGAGATAATCGACTTCGGCCCCAGCGCAAATCCCGCGCGCCATCCCGTCATCGCGTACGTCTTCGAGAGCGATCCCAGCACAATCATGTGCTCCTTGCACTCCACGCACGAAGCACCCGAAACCGCGTCGCCCGCAAAGTTCAGGTAGACGTAGCACTCATCCAGCAGCACATAAATCCCCAGCTTGTGCGCCAGTCGCACAATCGCATACAAGTCCTCCACCGGAATCACGGCGCCCGACGGATTCGACGGCGTATTCAGAATGATCGCCTTCGTCTTCGGCGTAATCGCCGCTTCGATCATCTTCGCCGTCACGCGGAAATCTTCACGCTCGTCCGTCTGCACAAATACCGGCTTGCCCCCGGCAAACTCAATGATGTCCTTGTACGACACCCAGTACGGTACCGGCACAATCACTTCATCGCCGTGCTCGATCAGCACCTCGACCGCATTGAAGATCGCCAGCTTGCCGCCGGTCGTGAACACGCACTCTTCCACCGCGTAGTTCGTGCCGAAGTCCGCCGCGTGCCGTTCTACCGCCGCCTTGCGCACCGCCGGCATGCCGGCCACGTTCGTGTACTTCGAGAAATTCTTCTCAATCGCGTCGATCGCCGCGTCCTTGATATGTCGCGGCGTCGAAAAATGCGGTTCGCCCGCGCCGAAGTTGGCCAGGCTCGTCCCCGCCGCCTCCATCTTCAGCGCCTCAGCGGTAATGGCCATGGTGGCCGACACTTCAATCCGGTTGATCCGGTCGGTAAGGACCTTCGTCATAGTTGCGCTCATTCGCATGGACTCCCACCTATAGTCTGGCAGATTTCGTCCCTCAAAGAAAGCGCTTACACTGGAGCGTGAAAACCGTTCGTCCTCCACGCGTTTGCATCGAACTGCCTATGGGGCGACTGATATGCCACTTGGTCCAAACCCAGCCATTTGGATTATCGCGGCCAGGGAGGGGTTCGCCAACCGGCTGACCGACGCTTTGGTCGGCATCCTCGTTGTTGCCCTGATCCTTCTGCTCTACACCGAGATGAGCCGGGGCAAGTAACTACCGCCCACTCAGCCCTTCCTCACCACCCATGTCGTCATGCACCTCTGCCCTTGCACCACCGTCGTCTTCAGCGGATCGACCAACCGCCCGCCCAACTGCTGCGTCAGTCCCATCAGCATCCCCTCATCCGCCAGGTACCAGGTCTGCCCATCCGGCATCCGGAACAGCCGCTCGGACGCTCCCCCCGCCCGCGGAAACCCCATCCCAATGGTCGATCCCAGCCGGGCGAACAGCAGCCCGCCCGGCCGCAGCACCCGCCACATCGACTTCACCATCGCGTCGAACTGTGCATCGCCCGTCGCAAAATGCAGCACGGAATTGCACACCACCACATCCGCAAACGCATCCGGAAACGGCATCGCCTGAATCGCAGCCACCTGGAAGTTCTCCGCCGGTAGCCCCGGCGCCAGTTCCCGCGCTATGCCCCGCACATGCTCGACTGCCCCCGCGTTTGCATCTACGCCGAAGACCTCGTACCCCTCGCGCAGCAGGTACACCAGGTTCCGCCCGCCCCCGCACCCCGCATCGACCACCCGCATCCCGGGCGCAATATTCCCGCGCAGCAATTGGTCGAATACATAAATATCAATCTGCCCAAACTGTTCCCACAACGTCATCTGCAGCTCACCCGCCGGCCTGGACCTTCCCGGTCCCCTTCGCCTTCATCCGCCGCATCACCAGCTCAGGCACCAGCGCCGACACGTCCCCACCCAGCTTGAACACGCCCTTGATCAGCCGCGAGCTCACATACGTGTACTGCTCCGTCGGCATCATGAACAGCGTCTCCAGATCCGGATCGAGCTTCCGGTTCATCATCGCCATCGGAAACTCGTACTCGTAATCCGTGATCGCGCGAATCCCCCGCAGCACCGCCTTCGCGCCCTCGGCGCGCGCAAAGTCCACCAGCAGCCCGTCGAACGTCGTCACCGAAACATTCGTGAAGCCACCCTCGACAATCGCTTCCGCGATCATCTGCTGCCGCTCCGCCACCGTAAACAGTGGCGTCCCCTTCTCCGCATTCCGCAGGATCGCGACCACCAGTTGATCCACAATCTTCGCCCCGCGTGCAATCAGGTCCAGGTGCCCATTGGTCAGCGGATCGAACGTTCCCGGATAAATCGCCTTGACAGTTGGCATATCGCCATCCAGCATACCCCAGAGCAATCCTCCGGCCCCGCGCCTGAAATATTCCTCCACCGGCGTAGACTTCTCCCGAGTGGCGCTCGTCTGTCCCAATAGCTGCTCAAATGGCGCAGGATAAGGCGCAGAACGCGGCCAGGAATGAACATGGTGCCTGAAAACATCCAGACCTTTCCCACCATCGTCGGCACCTCGTCGCGCGCTACGCCTCTTGACGATCTCGAAACCGTCGTTGCCCTCTACCAGCCTCGCGTTTTCCGCTTCCTGCTGGCCCAGCTCCGCGACCGCGACGCCGCCGAGACCCTCACTCAGGAAACCTTCCTCCGCGCCTGGACCTCACGCGACTCCTTCCGCGAAGACTGCTCCGTCGCCACCTGGCTCATCCGCATCGCGCTCAACCTCGCCCGCGATCACACCCGCACCGGCCGCTTCCGCTTCTGGAAGCACCTCTCCAACTCCGCCGTCGACGTCGCCGAAATCGCGGCCAGCATCCCCAACCGCGAAGGCTCAGCCGAATCGCATTTGATTGCCCAGGAGCAGGTCGCCTTGATCTGGCAAACCGTCGGCACACTCTCCGACCGTCAACGCACTGTCTTCCTCCTCCGTTTCCTCGAAGAGATGGAGATCCCTGAAATCGCTGCCGTCACCGGCATGCCTCTGGGGACCGTCAAGAGCCACCTCTACCGCGCCCTCAACGCCATCCGCACCCGGCAACACCCTCTTCCGGCGACTGCCACCAGGAAAACGCCATGACTCCTCAACCCGTCCGCCAATCCGCCGCTCATCTCACCGAAGAACAATTCGGAGAACTCCTCTCCGCATCTCCTCGCGGCGCCGTGTCGCCCGCCGAAGCCCATCTCGCCGACTGCGATCAGTGCGCCGCAGAGTTCGCCCGGTTGCGTGACTGCCTCTCGCTTTTCCGCCAGGCCACGACTTCCTACGCCGGCAAACAGCTCCGTCCGATGTCTCTCCCGGCGCGCCCGCTCTTCCCCGCTGCAGAACGTGTCTGGTGGACTGCCGCCGCCGCGCTCGCCCTCGCCGCAATCCTGCCCATGCAGACTCTGCGCCAGCATTCGCAGCGTCCTGCCCCATCCGCAGTTAGTGCGCAAGCCGCAGTTCAGGACGACACCGCCGAAACCGATCAGGCCCTCCTCGAAGACATTAGCAATGTCACCTCCGCCTCCGTGCCAACCCCCATGCAGGCGCTCGCAGATCCCATCTCCACCAATCCGACCTCCACTCAGAACTCAACCCAAAGGAAAGACTAACTATGAACTCCCGTACGACTCGTAATTCTCTGCTGTCTGTGGCAACTTTCGCTCTCGCCGGCTCACTTACCCTCGCTCAACAGCCGCCCGCCGCTCCCGCTCCGCCGGACGCCTCTGCGCCAGCCGCTCCCGTAGAACGCCATCCCCCAATGATGCAGGGCCGCCCCGGAATGCAAGGCGGCGGAATGATGCAGGGCAGGCCCAACTTCGCCGAACACTTCCGCGGCAGACCAGGCATGGAATCCCACTTCCACATCGGCCCTGAAGGCATGTGGTGGAAGAACCCCAACGTCGTCCAGAGGCTCACCCTCACCCCTGAACAGGTCAAAAAGATGGACGGCATCTTCCAGACCAGCCGCATCCAACTCATCGACCTCAAGGCCAACGTCGAGAAGCAGGAAGTGATGCTTGAGCCTCTGCTCAGCGCGAATCCGCTCGACACCGCCAAGGCCCAGGCCCAGATCGACAAGGTCGCCGACGCTCGCGCCGACCTCGAGAAAGCCAACGCCAAGATGCTCCTCGGCATCCGCGGCGTCCTCACGCCCGATCAGTGGACCAAGCTCCGCGACCGCAGCCATGGCGACGGCGGCGGACAGGGTGGTCCCGGCCCGGCCGGCGGCCAGATGCGCGGACATGGACCCGGGAGCGGCAACATGAACCTGGTCGAACCCGCACCGGAGCAGTAGGCCAACAACGACGTTCCATCGCACTCGGGGGTACCTGCCAACGCGGGTACCCTTTTCTTTTGCCGCCACCGGCATAATTCCTTTGCTTGCAGTGTCCCACACCCATCCCGCATGCGTATGATGGGTTCGAGCTTCACCTCCACTCCCAGGAGTCTCCTCGATGTCCAACACCATCGACGCGCAATCGTCCGCGTCCGCCGGCACACCGGCAAAGCTTGCCAACCCCGGCCCGCTCGGCCTCGCTGCCTTCGGCCTCACGACCATCGTCCTCAGCGCCGTCAACGCCGGCATCCTGCCCCACGAGGCCGTCCCCGCTATCGTGCCCCTGGCCTTCGCCTACGGCGGCCTCGCCCAGGTCATCGCCGGCATCCTCGAGTTCCGCACCGGCAACACCTTCGGCATGGTCGCCTTCACCTCCTACGGCATGTTCTGGTGGTGGTACGCGCTGCTCAACTGGACCATCGGAGCAGGCTGGCTCAAAGCATCTCCACCTTCCGCCGGCGGCACCATCCTGCTCATGTGGGGCGTCTTCACGTTCCTGATGTGGCTCATCAGCTTCCGCCTCAACAAGGCCGTCTGGAGCGTCTTCCTCCTGCTCTGGATCACGTTCCTGCTGCTCGCCTGGGGAGACTTCGGCTTCTCCATCGGCCCCCTCACCTGCGGCCAGCTCGGCGGCTACTTCGGCCTGCTGACCGGCGCCGACGCCCTCGCCCTCGCCTTCGTCGAAATCCTCAACGACACCGCCAACCGCGTCCTCATCCCCCTAGGCAAACCCTTCGTAACCTAGCCCAGTCTAGTTTGATCGAATGATAGCCGAGCGCATTCCCCCATAATGCGCTCGGCTATCATTTGTGGATGAAGATCGGAATAATGAACGACCGCTCTGACAAAAAAACACAGAGGTCGAGTCAATGGATAAGTCAGCCGAACTCATCCTTGCCAAGATCGACGCGGGAATTGACGACGCAAACAATGGCAGATTCGCTACAAGAAAGCAGATTGAAATGGAGTTCACTCGCTGGCGTCAAGCAAGACGAAAAACTCCCTAGTGCCGTCATTCTGAGCGTGGCTCAGAATCCCCCTCGTCTCTTGCCCGCCGCGATTCCTTCCACGCACTCCAGCGAACCTTCAACTCCGGCAATACCGCACCCAAATTTCTACGGGCATTTTCCCGGTTCGTCATAGGCCATTCAAAGCTGACACCCCAAACTCCCCATCGATTCGCTTCAGGTGCGCAGACTTCCTCGAACGGAGGACTGCCGCCAACATCCCATACCAGGCCACATCGGCTGTTGTCCGGCGCTACCACAAACGCGTCTCCGTCCATCCCGTCATCGCTCGACCATTCGCCGCCAAAGCCAGCAATCATTCCCAGCTTGAATCCTTCAACCTCGACGTCATCGAGAATCGGGAACCCGTGATACACCAGTGCGCCCTCTGGTCGAGCAAGAAAAGCGGGCAGGCTGGGATCAGCACTGCCCGCGCTCTTATCGATCTGAATCTGTCGACCTTGTGGCTCGTCGGCCAAACGTACCTCTCTATCGTTTCCCCTTGACCACCTCAGCCGCGGCGCTCGCCCCATTCAGTGGCACCGGAGGAACCTCCGCCGGAACCACCGCCGCGCCAATCCCCATCTTCTTGCGCAACTCCGAATCCACCCGGGCGAAGACGTCCTTGTTCTCCTTCAGGAAACTCCGCACATTCTCCCGGCCCTGCCCGATGCGCTCGCCCTGGAAGCTGTACCACGCGCCGCTCTTGTCGACGATCCCGTGCGTAACCGCCAGGTCCAGCGCATCGCCCTCGCGCGAGATGCCCTCGCCGTAAAGAATGTCGAACTCCGCATCCCGGAACGGCGCCGCCACCTTGTTCTTCACAATCTTGACCTTGGTCCGCGAGCCGACGACAACGTCACCCTCTTTCACCGCGCCAATCCGCCGAATATCAATCCGCATGGACGAGTAGAACTTCAGCGCCTTACCGCCCGTCGTCGTCTCCGGGTTCCCGAACATCACGCCAATCTTTTCGCGAATCTGGTTGATGAAGATCAAACACGTCCGCGACTTCGACACCGTCCCGGTCAGTTTCCGCAGCGCCTGCGACATCAGCCGCGCTTGCAGCCCCATGTGCGAATCGCCCATCTCGCCGTCGAGTTCCGCCTTCGGCACCAGCGCCGCCACCGAGTCCACCACCAGCACGTCGATCGCGCCCGAGCGCACCAGCGCCTCTACAATCTCCAGTGCCTGCTCGCCATAGTCCGGCTGCGAGATCAGCAAATTATCGATATCCACGCCCAGCTTCTTCGCATACCCCGGGTCCAGCGCGTGCTCCGCATCCACAAACGCCGCCAGGCCGCCGGCCTTTTGCGCCTCCGCAATAATCTGTAGCGTGATCGTCGTCTTGCCCGAAGATTCCGGCCCGAAGATCTCAATCACCCGCCCGCGCGGTACACCACCCACGCCCAGCGCCGCGTCAAACGAGATCGATCCCGTCGAAATGACCGCGATCGGCACAACGGCTTCCTTCGACCCGAGCCGCATGATCGAGCCCTTGCCAAACTGTTTTTCTAAAGACGAAAGGGCTGCTTCGATAGCTTTATTACGATCATCGGCCACGCTAGTAATTCTCCTCAGGTGAAGTCATGAGGATTCTAGCACCGATTCGGGAATAGGCGAAGAAAAATCGAATCTGTTCGAATATCGCCACACACCGGCGCTTACCGCCGGGGGTCCATTCATGCGGTTTCATCGCATGAGTGGGATATACACCCCGCTAAGGAACCGCCGGCGCCGGAGCCGCCGCAATCGTCGACGTCGTCGATCCCACCCAGCGATACGTCTGCGCCACCTGCGCAGTCTTCGACTGGAAGTAATTCCGCTCTGCCAGCCCGCGATAGAACTCGCCCGTCAACTCCGCTGCGTGAGGCCCGAAGCTCGGCCGTCCACCCTCAATGAAGAAGACCGTCACGATCCGCCCCGCCGGCGTCTCTGCGTACGATGCGAACCAGCCAAACCGTGTGCCGTTGTCCGAGCACGTCCCCGTCTTGCCCAGCACCGGGAAGTCGTGGAAGTTCACCTTCAGCGAGCGCGCCGTGCCATAGTCCACCGCGCCTTCCATGCCGTCCTTCATCTCCGGAATCAGCGGCGCGATATCCAGCAGCCGCTTCACCTTCGGCTCGAAGTTCGCCGCCTCGTCCGGGGTAGTCGGATGCTGCAGGTAGTAGAGCGTCCCGCCGTTCGCAATCGCCGACACCAGCGCCCCCAGCTGCAGCGGCGTCATCGAAATGCTCTCGCCAAAGGAGCACATCCGCCCCACACCGCCCGCCGACTCCGGCAGCGGCGTATCCGGGTAGACTCCCAGCTGCTCGCCCTCAATGTTGTAGCCCGCCAGCTCGCCCAGGCCGAACATATTCGCGTAGTGCTTCACGCGCTCAAAGCCCAGCATCCGTCCCAGCGTCTCGAAATATGGATTGATCGACAGCGCCAGCGCCTTGGTCAGCGTCATCGTGTAATGCCCGCCCAGGTTTACCGGCGTGTCCCGCGTAATCAGTCCCTCGTCCAGCGCCGCCAGCGCCACCGACAGCTTGATCGTCGAGCACGGCTCCGCACCGCTCGATAGCGCCAGCCTCTGGTTCACCATCGCCAGGATGCGCCCGCTCGAGGGATCGATCGCCAATGCCGTCCCATTCATGTTGCCCAGCGCCTCAACGGCCGCCGCGCGAACCACCGGATCCTCGCCCGCCGTCACATCGCCCAGCGTCAGGCTGTCCGTAAACGAATTCCCCGTGAACCGCTCATACGTTGGGTGCCGCCGCGCCGACCGCCGCACCGCGAGCACCATATGCGCGCCACTCGTGCTCCGGGTCGCCGCAGAAGTCCTGCTACGCGTCGTCGCCGTGTGGGTCGTACTCACCACCGCGTGCGTCCGCGCAGTCGTCGTCCTGCGCACCGACGCTTTAGAGGTCACCGAGCTCCGGGTCGTCTTCGCCCTGTGCACAGACGACTTCGACACCGTCGGCACATCGGCCGCGCGCGCCGCAACGCCGCTCCCGATTCCGACTGCCAGGCAGATAAGTGTTGCAATGCTCCAGGTCGCTTTCTGGCCCATTCTGATGTTTCTCCCAAGGGATTGTCGTGCCTCGTACTACGGGGTTTGTGCCCGCCCGCTTCCTTCTTTGACTCTCGTACCCTGCCAGCGTGAGGCGACGACACCTCAACCCAGACCCTGCCGGCCTACATCCCGGAAAACTTTTGACCTGCCCCTTATTCGATGCTCCTGCCCCACCAAATGCAATCACTCGCAGGTGGTATTCAGCCAAAACAGCGGGGTCCCGGTTCCCCGGTAGTCCATGTTTCTTATTCTACGGGACTCCCGACCAAAATTGGTGTGACATACTTCACATCCTCGCCGGCCGATCCCCGCTCCAGCCCTTAGTGGCCCCGCCGCAGAAACGCCGGAATATCCAGTTCGTCCGCGTCCGTATGCTCCGCATGGGTCGCGCTCGCTCCGGCGTACAGCAGAACCTCGCCCAGTCCCGCCGCCGGGGCCTGCATCGCGCCCGCCTTCATCTCCGCCTCGCGGGCCGCTCGCGAACTCCGGAAGAAATCGTCGTCGAACACCGAAGCCGATACCGGAACCAGTTCCGGCTGGCGCGCCGCATCTCCAGCAACGGCGACCTCCGGAGCATCCTCCGCCTCCATCGTCTCGTCCTCCGCCGCCAGTTCCTCATCCAGAGCATCCGCGTCCTCAATCTCCGCGCGCCCCCACGTCAAGTCGTCCTGTGCCTCAACCTCAACCGCAGCACGCTCCGGCGCACTCACCGCCTCGGTCCGCGACAGCGAAATCTGCTGCGCCGCCTCCACCCGCGTCGTCTGCCGAACCTCGCGCTCCTCGCTGGCAAACAGCGCCGGCGCCTCTCCGCCCCGTGGCCCAATCGCCCGCCCGCGAATTGGCACCTCGTAGTCCGCCGCCGGCATCATCGCCTCGTTCAGCATTCGCGAGCGCCGATCCGGCATGTCCTGCTTGAACCCGGTCGCGATCACCGTAATCTTCACGTCATCGCCCAGCCGCTCATCCAGCACCGCGCCGAAGATGATGTTGCAATCCTCGTGCGCCGCGTTCTGAATAATCGTCGAAGCCTCGTTCACTTCGCTCAGCTTCAGATTGCTCGAGCCCGTAATGTTGATCAGGATCCCGCGCGCCCCGTCGATCGCCCCCGCCTCCAGCAGCGGACTCGCCATCGCCGCGATCGCCGCATCCATTGCGCGCGTGTCGCCCTTACCCGTCGCCGTCCCCATCACGGCGTAGCCCATCCCCGCCATCGTCGTCTTCACGTCGGCGAAGTCGCGGTTGATCACGCCGGGGATCGTAATGATGTCCGAGATCCCCTGCACGCCCTGGCGCAGCACATCGTCCGCAATCCGGAAGCTCTCAAAGAAGCCCGCATCCTTCGCCACCGCCAGCAGCTTCTCATTCGGAATCACAATCAGCGTATCGACCGACTCCAGCAGTTCCTGCATACCGCGCTCGGCCTGCATCATCCGCCGCTTGCCTTCGAACGCGAACGGCCGCGTCACCACCGCAACCGTCAGCGCGCCCATCTCGCTCGCCAGGCTCGCAATCACCGGAGCCGCGCCCGTGCCCGTCCCACCGCCCAGCCCGGCAGTCACGAACACCATGTCCGCGCCCTCGAGCGCTTCAATAATCTTGTCCGAATCTTCGAGCGCCGCCCGCCGCCCTACATCCGGATTCGCGCCCGCGCCCAGCCCGCTCGTCAGTTTCACCCCAAGCTGCAGCTTCACCGGCGCATTCGACAACTGCAGCGCCTGCACATCCGTATTCGCCGAGATAAACTCGACGCCCTCCACTCCGGCCGCAATCATGCGGTTGACGGCATTGTTCCCGCCGCCGCCCACGCCGATCACCTTAATCCGCGCGCCCCGTGGCGCATCTTCTTGATACTGAATCCGGAGATCGTCTCCCTGCTCGGCCATCGCTTTACTCCCTGAGAAAAATATTTGCGCTCAAACGCGCTGCATGCGCCAAATCTGCTCTCCGTGCGGCTTTCAGCGGCTCATCGACTGCTCAATTCTGACACCGCATCCGCGCGGTGGAAACAAACCCGCACCCAAATGAACCACGCAAGGTACTTCTAATTCTCGCATTGCACCACCACCGCAACAAAGTCACCGCACCACCCACTGCAACCACCACCGTTTGTCATAACCACCACCATCTGTCATTCTGAGCGCAGCGAAGAAACCCCGCATTTGCTTGATCGCGCCACCCGTTCCCGTGCCCAAGTACAACCGCTTGCACCACCGCGCAACACTATCACCTGATTCAAGCCGCCGAATCCGTCTCCGCCTGCGCTTCTTCCAGCGTCCGCTCCAACCGCCGAACCTCTTCCCGCAGCTCCTGATTCCTGGTCAGCAGCGAGAAGATCAATTCGTTTAGCCTGCGCGTTCTCTCGGTCAACTCATCGATCTTGTTTTCATCTTTCGCCACAGAAAATCACCCTCTCCCTGTCCAACTGCTACCGCAGCCGAACCCAGGGACTCCTCCCCGATGAAGTCGCGACATCGCGCGGATGTCCGGAAACTGAGCGTGCTCTAAATCGAAAGAAACCAGCAATCGAAAGAGAAAGACCAGCGTCCGACGTTCAGGCCGTGTCTTCCTGTCGTACTGAGGCCGCCCTGCGCCTCATTCGTGCCGAACTGCGCCTGCCTCTCGGCGGACTCGCTTCTTGACTGATCTGCTCGACAAACGTCACCGCGGCATCCGTGCTGCGCGTTAGAAAATCCAGAATCAACTTCAACTCGTCGTCACTGTAGCCGGACCACAGCTGGACCACTGCAGCCTCAAGCCTGTCGTACGTCGCCCCCACCCGAGCCCCCGCCTCTGGCTTCACCCGGATAAAGTGCCGGCGCCGATCGTTCGGGTCGGCAACCCGCACCACGTACCCCGCCCGCTCCAGGCGATCGACCACCGTGGTCATCGCCCCCGACGTCAGCCCCGTAGCCTTCGCCAGGTCACCGGCCGTCGTCTCCTCGCTCAGAACGATCAGGTCCAGCGTCTCAAGATCGGTCGGATGCATGCCAAAGCGATCCGCAATCACCCTGCCCATCAGCACGCTCTGCACACCCATCCGGCGAACCTCGCGGCCCACCAGCTCGATCAGTCTGCGGGGAGCCTCCGTATATACGTTCCCTGCATCCACTAGTTCCAAAACCCGGCCTCCCTACGTCGCGACCTCTCCGTCCATGCAAGTTATTTCTACCGTATGATTATTTGATTGTCAAGATATTTGAAGATTAAAGTTCCTTACCCTCACCTTTGTCATCCTTACCCTCACCTTTGTCATCCCTACCCTGACCTTTGTCATTAGGAGCGTAGCGAAGAACCCCCGCATTGGTTTTTGCCGTTGCTTGTTCTCGGGTTTTCGCCGTTGCTTGTTCTCGCTCTTCCCCCCAACTGTCACCCCACTCCCGAGCTCGCTCACACCGCCATCGGCACGAGCGAGCCCTGGTTCCACCCCATCACATCTCGTCAATCGCCTTCGCCGCCGCATCAATCGCCTCGGCGATCTTCTTCAACTGCTCGGTCGTCACGCCCTCGCGCGACAGCCGCGACCGCACCGCACCGCGCAGGTTCATGAACGCCCGCATCACCTCCGGCCGCCGCCCCCGCTCGAAACCCTTGCCCGCCTCTTCCAGCCGCGCAAACAGTTCCTCGATACGCCGCTTGTTGGCCTCGAGAAACGCCGTTCCCTCCGCCGTCACCGAGTAGACCTTCTTGTTATTCTCCGACGTCGAAACAGCCAGCCCTTCTTCCTCCAGCAGCGTCAGCGTTGGATAGATCACACCAGCGCTCGGCGTATATCCGCCCGACAACCGTTCCTCCATCGTCTTGATCAGCTGGTACCCGTAGCTCGGCTGTTCCGCCAGCAGTTGCAAAATCACCAGCTTCAAATCGCCGGCGTCGAACAGCCGCTCCCGCCCGCCGCCGAACCCGCGGTCGAACCGGCCTTCGCCCCAACCGCCGCGCCGCCAGCCCCGGGCCTCAAAGGACCGCTCCTGCCCGCCGCAGCCATGCCGCTCGCTTCCGCAACCCCCAAGCCGTCCCGAACGACCTTCGCGTTCCTCACTCTCACGTTCAAAAATCACATATCTCATTTCAAATCTCCCATCCCAGATACATCGCAAGATATATCTTTTCATCTGAGACGAACTATATCGCAAGATATATCTTACAGTCAATCCGTCCAAGTGCCTTACCAATGGGGGACCTACCCCCTGGCGAACACCACCACCCCGTTCGCCGGAATCACGACGTTCGCCGAAGCTGGCATTCCCTGAGCAGGAATCCACTCCGCGGTCACTTCGCCGTCGTTTCCAGCGACCTGTGGGTTGACCCAGTTGTCGTACACGTCGCTGTTGAACACTTCGACCCATCGTCCAGCGCTCGGGAAGCCGATTCGGTAGCCCCACCAGGTCGATTCCCTCAGCGTCGCGACCACAACGCAGTCCTGCCCCGCGCCGAGCACCCAGCGCTGGAAGGCGATCACGCGGTCCGCGTTGGAAGTAAAGAAAACGTTCAGTCCCTCGCCGCGCAGCGCGGGCTGCGAATTCCGCAATCGCACCGCGTCCTGCGTAAACCGGAGGAAGTCGCCCATCGCCGGGTCGGCCGATTTGCCGTTGGCGCCCGCCGCCAGACCGCCCCACCCGATCAGTTCGTTCGGATCGGTAAAATCCGCGCCCCACTGCTTCTGCTCCAGAAATTCCTGCCCCATGAACAGTTGCGGAATGCCCGGCGCCGTCAGCAACAGCGCCGTCGCAACTCGGGCTCGGCTGCGCGCGTACCAGGTCCGCGCATTCGAGCCGTCTGCCAGCGCCGGAATGCGCAAGCTTGTCCCAACCTTCACGATGTCGTGATTCTCGACGCACGGAACCGTCTGCCACGCATGCGCGAAGTTCGTCGGCCACAGCGACATCGCGATGCCGGTCATTTCGACCCACGCGCCCGCGCCGCCAGCAGACTGCCCGATCGCGGTGCGAATCGCCTCGCGCAGCGCATCGTGCTGTACCACGTCGAAGCCCATTCCGCCGCTCGCCACCGGCGCAACCGCTTCGGTCGCCGGCACGTTGCCGTATTCGCCCGGCCAGTACTCTGCATTCTTCAGCGCCCGCGGATTGATTCCGTGCACGGTGCTGGTCATGCCGCGCACAAAGTCCCAGCCGCTCTGACCATTCATCGTCAGCAGCATGGAAATCTCGTCGGCCCGGAAGCCATCCGCGTGAAGCTCTTCCAGAAAGTACCGCGCGTTGCCTTGGAGAAAACCGACAACATCCGCATTCCACAGCGCGAACGACAAGCCGCCCACAAAGCCCTGGTCGGTGAAGTACAAGCTCTGGTTGTTGTCATACGTTCCGTTCGGCCCGGTCGTCGAGGCCCGATCCCAGAAGTAAAGGCTGTAATCGTCGCCGTGCAGCAGCCCACTCGGATCCACCGTCTTCGGCACAGGATAGGTTGCGCTCCATCCGCCCGCATGGTTGAAGACAACATCGAACGCAATCGCAATTCCGTACACGTGCAGCAGGTCGACCATCGCCTTCATCTGCGCGGCTTCCGGAGTGATGTCCGCGATCGTCATCGGAGCGAATCCCTTCGCCGCCAGCAGACGGTTGATCGTCGCCAGGTAGCCTGCGAGCGCCACCGGATCGCTGACCCCGTATTCGCAGTCCGGCGAAAAGTAGTCCGAGCCGTCGTAGCCCAGCGTCGGCCCCTTGTCCTCGTTGCCCGTCACCGGCAGCGGCTGCACCACGTTGATCCCCAGCGCGACTAGGTACTCGACCTTCTCGATCACGTCGAGATACGTCGATCCCGCGCCAGCCACCGCCGGCGCGTAGGTGCCGACATGCAGCTGATACACCACCATGTCGGAGAACTCCGGCGAGCGAAAGCCCGCGTCGTGCCACGGATACGCGTGCGCCGAACGAATCACCGCGCGGCACACCGGAAACGGTTCTGCCGGATCGTTCGCCAGCTCGCGCGCCCATGGATCGCGCTTCGGCCCACTCGATCCCACGCCGGCGACGTAGAAGATGTAGGTGTCGCCTTCGGCCGCTCTCGCGAGGAAGCCCGACCAGTAACCGTTCGCGTCCTTCGCCATCAGCAGGTCGGGATCCTCACCGGATCGGCTGACGCCACCGAACACGCCGTTGACATAGACCGCCGTCGCTCGCGGAGCCCAGGCACGAAACGTCGCGCCGCCGCCGGCAAGTCCCTGGTCTGAGAGCAGCGTCGCGCCCATCGGCATCGTCGCGGTGCAATTTTCCTGCGAGATCATTCCGCCTCCGATCGAAGTAGTTTCTCACCATCTTCGCATCGGTCTACCATCAATGCCGATGCCCATCGCGAAACTCACGGTCGAGATTTCCATTCCGCACGCCCAGTCGCTGAAGGATCGGCGTCAGGTCGTACGATCGCTGAAAGACAAGTTGCGTCACGGCTTCAATGTCTCGGTTGCCGAGACGGACGACGCCAACCTCTGGAACCGCGCGACCCTCAGCGTGGTCGCGATCTCCGGCTCGGCCGACTATCTGACCGGCCAAATGCGCGAGGTCGACGACGCGCTGAACCGGCTGGCCAATACGCTCGGCGCGGAGATCGTTGATTCTTATGTCGAAATGCTCGCCGAGTAGAATGTAGAGGCCTCCGCAGCCGCGTCAAACCTGCGGATTTGGTATCCTTGAATGTTTGATGAATTAACTCACCATGCCTGAGCACCGAGCAAGAACCTACCACCGCAATCGCGTCGCCAGCACGTTTTCCGAAGAGATCGGGGCGATGCTGGAGGGCGAACTTTCCGACCCGCGCATCGCGCCGAGCTACGTCACCGACGTAGTGCTCGCGCCTGGCGGCAAGAGCGCCCGTGTCTTCGTTGCCGTCCACGGCAGCACGGAAGAAGAAGACTCCACTCTAGCCGCGCTGATGACCGCGCGCGGCTTCATCCGCTCGCAACTACGCGACCGCATGGGCGTGCGTCACGTGCCGGAACTGACCTTCGCCATCGACCGCTCCGAGCGGATGACTGGGCGAATGGAAGAATTGCTGGCGCGGACGCGCAAGCGCGACCGGAAGCGCGACGAAAAGTCCGCGGCTCTGGCCGCGTCCCCTACAACCCAACCCACGGAGCGACTTCCCTGAGGTCGGCGCGGGCCGCTTTCCAGCACCATGCCTGGAAGCGCCCTCTGAGCCGCGACTCTGGTAGCCTTGTCTGGCCCAGTGTCCGGCTCGCCCGGTTCTGTCACGATGGATCTATTGGCTGAGTCACCACAATCCGCTGCGTCCGGCGCAAGCAAGCGCAACGCACTCGCTGCGTGGTTGCGCGCCAAGGTCAAGAGCATTCAGGGCGAATCGCCGTGGGAGTTCGTCGTCCTCATCGTGATGACGTCCTTCGTGCTGTTCTATGGCCTGATCCCCCTGTTCGGCGGCGATCAGGTTGGACTGGTAGGCGCCGACGAACCGCGCTACGCGCAAATCGCGCGCGAGATGCTGCAGACACACAACCAGATCTGCGGCCAGCTCCACACGGAGATCGTTCCCCGCAGCCTGCGGCCCGGTGCGCTCGAGAACTCCTTCCGCTGTCTCGACGCCGGCACAGTAACTCCAATCCTCTACGGCCATCCGTGGCTGGAGAAACCGGCGCTCTACTACTGGCGCGCGATGGGCTTCTTCCGGGAGTTCGGCATTTCGGACTGGTCGGCGAGGCTGCCTTCGGCGTCGGCAACATTCCTGCTGATCGCGATGATCTTCCTGCACATGCGGCGCTTCCGCCCTGGAGGTCAGCTCGATGCGGCTCTGATTACGACCTCGTGCGTCGCGATCGTCGGCTTCGCGCGCGGAGCGTCGACCGATATGCAGCTCGCGGCGCCGTTCTGCATCGGCATGCTCGGCTGGTACGCGTGGTACGAGACGGGCAAGAAGTTCTGGCTGTTCGACCTCTACTTCTTCGGAGCCGCCGCGACGCTGGCCAAAGGGCCGGTTGCGCCGTTCCTCGCGCTCGGCATCATTCTGACCTTCCTCGGTCTGCGGCGCGAGTGGTCGGCGCTGCGGCGCACCATCTGGATTCCCGGCGTGCTGCTCTACCTGGTGATGGTGCTGCCCTGGTACATCGCGGTGCAGCGCGAGAATCCGACGTTCGTAAAGCAGTTCTTCGTCGAGCACAACCTGGAGCGCTTTGCGACCAACCTGTATCAGCACCATCAGCCCTGGTGGTATTACATCGCCGTCCTCATCGTGGGCCTGATGCCCTGGACTGTGATCGCGATCCGGGCAGTGATTGCGGCGATGGAGGACTCGCTCGCCGAGTGGAAGGTGCGGCTGAATCCCAAGCGCTATCTCGGTCACTCGCGGGCCGGTGACGCGTTCCCTGAGTTCCTGGTGATCTGGGCGCTGCTGCCGATCGCCTTCTTCACCTTCTCCAAGTCGAAGCTGCCTGGTTACATTCTGCCGTCGATTCCTCCGGTCACGATTCTCACCGGCGACTATCTGAACCGCATTCGCCGTTGCGGACTGCCCAAGTGGCTGCTGTGGTCGCACGCGACCCTGTGCGCCATCGTAACGTTCGTGGTAGTGCTGTCGCCACAGCATATGGTCTACGAGACGCTGGTGCCGTCGGCGAGCTGGCTGCTGAGCGCGGCCGCCGCGGCGCTGCTGGTGCTGTTTGCGGTGGTGCAGACGATCCGCATCGGCGGTATCGCACACGTGCGCAACGCGACGCTTTTTCCGGTGCTGGCGGCGATGATTTTCCTGCTTGGCTTCCACGGCAAGGACCTGGACCTCAACTACTCGGCGCGGCCGCTGGCTCGCGAGATGCAGCAGCAGGCTCCGGATGTGCACACTCTGGCCTTCGAGGATGTCCGGCGCGATATGGTTTACGGCCTTGCTTTCTATCGAAATGAGCAGCCCATCGATTACTGCGAGCCTTCCGACAAGCCGCGCCTGAACGAGGAGAATTGCAGCGGCGGTGTCCAGATTCCTGACGACGAGCATCTGCTGGTGATCCCGTCCAGCGAGGGTGCCCAGCTGGATCACTGGCTCAACGGACGGGTTTACGCCCCGCTGTTTCTGTACGATCCGCAGGGGTTGGAAGTCTACCGGGTCTATCCGAAACGCTAGTCCTGGTGCGGTTTGCAGGGAATGCCGAACAATATTGCTCGACGAGGGTGAGGTTCGACAGGTATTTTGGTTCGAACTGTAGTCGAACTGTTGGTTGGGTCCATGGCTAGTTTGCCGGTTGCTTCTCAAATCGAACTTCTCGACCTGCGGCATTTCTCTGCGCGTCAACTTCGCCCTCTGCTGGAGCGCGAAGCCGAACTGTGGCGCGTGCGGCTGCGCTGGGACTACCGGAGTTCGACCGAGCTGCTGCTGCAGTATCTGGAGTCGCGCATTCTGCACGGCTACGTCGCGCTGGATCGCGGACGGGTTTGCGGCTACACGTTCTGTGTCTACGAAGGCTATAAGGCGGTGGTCGGCGATGCGTTTGCCGCTGGACACACGACCCTGGGCGACGCGGACACGACGCGGCTGCTGCTGACTCACGTGCTGGACATGCTGCGGCACTCTCCTGCGGTCGATCGCGTGGAGTCGCAGCTGCTGCTGTTCGATGCAGGCGAGTTTGCCGACATCTTCGCAGGGCCGGAATTCAAACTCTATCCGCGGCTGTTTCTGGAGTGCGAACTCGAGCGGCCCGGGCGTGCGATGGCACTCGATGTTCCGGCCGATCTCGAGCTGACGCAGTGGGCGGCGCAGGATTATCAGCTTGCCGCGGAGCTGATCTATGCGTGTTACGTGGGCCATACTGATGCGTTGATCAACGATCAGTACCGATCGCTGCATGGATCGCTGCGGTTTCTGCACAACATCGTGCGGTTTCCCGGCTGCGGCGTCTTCGAGCAGAATTTCTCGTGGATGCTGCGCGACCGCAAGAGCCGCGCGCTGGTCGGGATGGTGCTGTTGTCGCGGGTCGCGGAGGGAGTTGCGCATGTTACGCAACTCTGCGTCGCTCCGGCGTATCGTGGCCGCGGACTGGGCAAGCTGCTGTTGAACCAGTGCGCCGCAAGCCTGCTGAGCGCGGGGTTTGAAGCGGTCACGCTGACCGTCACCGAAGGCAACGACCAGGCGGTGAAGCTCTACGACCGATTCGGCTTCACTCTGCGGCATCGCTTTGATGCGATGGTGATGGACACACGCGCAAAGCGGCGCTAGTCCCAGACTTCCCGCGGAGCGGGGCGACTCCAGCAGATCAGCCACACGATGAGGCAGAGTGTGCAGGCTCCCGCGGTGTCGAGCAAGACATCGACCGGCGTACCGGTGCGGCTGGGAAGGAACGTCTGGTGAAACTCGTCGGCGCTGGCGATAATCGCGGTTGAGAAGATCGCCAGGATCGACGACTCCAATCGCCAGGAAAGCAGCGTCGATGGGCCTCGGCGGCGCAGCGTGTACAGCCAGGCGCGGAGAAACGTGAAGCCAACTGTGCCGTAGCCGACGAAGTGTCCGGTCTTGCGGAGATGGTGATGGAACGATTCCCACGCGGGATCCGTGAAGGCGCCGAAGATGCGCTCCACGATCGGACGGAGGAAGCTGCTGGTGTTCTGCGACGAGAAGGTAGCAGTGGACTCGATGCAGATGACTGCAACCGCGAGCACGACCGGCGTCCACACACGCATCCACCAGCGCCAGCCTTCGATGTTTTCACTTGACCACGGCGATGGCTTGAAGAAGAAAACCGGACCCATTCTTCTAACTTACCAGTGGCGCAATCTTCTCACCGATCCGCGGCGGCGCAGCATCACGATCTGCAGCTAGCAGGCGCGCAAGGCTTTTCTGCGGCGGCGCGCACGCAGCGCCAGGACAACGATCGTGAGGAACATCGCGCCGGTGGTGTCGACCATGACGTCGTGGAAGCTGCTGACACGGCCGGGAACGAACTTCTGATGCCACTCATCGAGGCAGGCGACCAGAAACGTGCAGGCAATGCCGAGCGACGACGCGAACAGCACCAGCTTGCTCCCGACGGCGAGAGCGTAGGCGCGCATCGAGGTATACCAGGCCTTGCGGAAGATCAGGCCAACGATGCCGTAGCCGAAGAAGTGTCCGACCTTGCGGCCGCCTTCGTTGACTTCCGAGGTGAGGTTCCAATGCCAGTGGCCAAAGAGCGCGCGCCAGACTCCATCGACGAGGACTTCGGTGTGCGAACCGCTCATGAAACTGGTTGACGTGCAGCGGATAAAGACCAGCGCGCAGAGGACAGGAATCCAGACGTTGCGCAGAGAACGCGGCGAAGGGATCTGTACCGAACTCTGAGGGGTGATGGGAGAGGGGCTGAAAAAAGTTGGTGAAGTCGACATCCGGTGCGGCTCCATCTTTGTGATTTGCGCGCGAACCTTTGCGGTCCTACCAACGCGATATGCAAGTGATGGGCCAAAACCGGAGACCTTTTGTTATCTGTGACTTATTCGGTTACGTGAATTTCTTTGCACACTGCGCTACGGTAAGAATTACCCGAAGCCGGCGCTGCATCCTCAGTTTGTGAAGGCATTTACAAAAAGGTTGCCTACTCCGCGTGATAATTTGGGGCTTCGCGCGTGATGATGACGTCGTGGACGTGCGACTCGCGCAGGCCCGCGTTGGAGATGCGGATGAAGCGTGAATTCGTCTGCAGTTCCTCGATAGTGGCGCAGCCGAGATAGCCCATGCCGGAGCGCAATCCGCCGACGAGTTGGTAGACCATCGCTTCGAGCGGGCCGCGATGCGGCACGCGGCCTTCGATGCCTTCGGGCACGAACTTCGCGAGACGGTTGGAGCCGTTCGACTCGCGCGCGGTGACGGAGGTGCGCGCGGCTTCGGCGGCTTCGGTCATATCGTCGGCCGACTGGAAGTAGCGTTCGCCGGAGCCCTGCGACATTGCGCTCAACGAACCCATGCCGCGATAGGCCTTGAAGCTGCGGCCCTGGTAGAGGATGGTTTCGCCGGGCGACTCGTCGACGCCGGCAAAGAGCGAGCCGATCATGACGATGTTGGCGCCGGCGGCGATGGCCTTGGTGACGTCACCGGAGTACTTGATACCGCCATCGGCGATGAGCGGAACGCCGGCTTTCGACGCGGCTTTGGCGGCTTCGGCGATGGCGGTGATCTGGGGCATGCCGGCGCCCGTGACCATGCGCGTGGTGCAGATGGAGCCGGGACCGATGCCAACTTTGACGGCATCGGCGCCCGCGTCGATGAGGGCCATCGCGCCGTCGTAGGTGGCGATGTTGCCGGCGAGCAGGTCGGTGTCCGGGAAACGCTTCTTGCACTCGCGAACGGCTTCGAGCACGCGCGAGGAGTGGCCGTGCGCGGAGTCGATGGCGAGCGCGTCGACGCGCATGGCGATGAGTTCGGCGGCACGTTCGAGGAAGTCGCCGGTTGCGCCGATTGCACCGGCGACGCGCAGGCGCCCCTTCTCGTCCTTCGAGGCGTTGGGATACTTCAGTTTTTTCTGGATGTCCTTTACGGTGATGAGGCCTTTGAGTTCGTAATCGTCATTGACGACGAGGAGCTTTTCGACGCGGTGCTGGTGAAGGATCTCCTCGGCCTGCTCGAGCGTGGTGCCGACGGGGACGGTGATGAGGTTCTTCTTGGTCATCACGTCGTCGATGGGGATGTCGGTGCGCGAGACGAAGCGGAGGTCGCGGTTGGTGAGGATACCGACGAGGCGGCCTTTGCGCGTAACCGGGACGCCGGAGATTTTGAAGCGGCGCATCAGCTCGAGCGCATCGGAGATAGGCTGCTCGGGCGCGATGGTGATTGGATCGACGATCATGCCGGACTCGGAGCGCTTGACTTTGTCGATTTCACCGGCCTGCTGGTCGATGGTGAGGTTGCGGTGAATGACTCCCAGGCCTCCCTGCTGCGCCATGGCGATGGCCAGGCGCGATTCGGTAACGGTATCCATGGCGGCCGAGACGAGGGGGGTGTTGAGGGTGATGTTCCGCGTGAGCTGGGTCTGAGTGCTGACCTGGGTGGGGACGACCTCGCTGTACGCGGGGACGAGCAAGACGTCGTCGAACGTCAGGGCTTCCGGAATCGGAGTGATGATCATCTTTTTCTTTCTGGTTGGGGGCAGCGAGGGCCACGTTTCGCGCGGGGTTTTGTAAATTGTAGCGCGGCTGGGCCGCGCAGGTTCGAGGTTCGGGGTTCGAGG
>Ga0207416_1001568_pt1 | contig 29318 bp, 28 predicted proteins | sample PaiPotPPM11metaG_FD_184107 | JGI IMG/M metagenome (GOLD analysis project Ga0207416, IMG submission 184107) | Iron sulfur acid spring bacterial and archeal communities from Banff, Canada, to study Microbial Dark Matter (Phase II) - Paint Pots PPM... ... | reverse complement strand
ACTGGTCGGGCAGCTTTTGACGGATCGTTTGTTCGATCACGCGGCGCCCGGCAAAGCCGATCATCGCTTTCGGCTCCGCGATGATCACGTCGGATTCGAAAGCAAACGACGCCGAGACGCCACCCGTGGTCGGGTCCGTGAGCACGGTCACAAAAAAGTTGCCGTCTTCAACAAAGCGAGTAACCGCTGCGGTCGTTTTCGCCATCTGCATTAGGGCAAACATGCCCTCTTCCATGCGCGCGCCGCCGGATGCGGTGAAAATGATACACGGGACCTTGCGCTTAAGCGCCTCTTCCAGCAAGAGCGCGATCCGTTCGCCGACTACCGTGCCCATCGTGCCGCCGCGAAAATGGAAATCCATGACGCCTAATGCGACATCGTGGCCCCCGATTTGCCCGAAGCCGCACACAACACCCTCGGTGAGCCCGCTCTTTTCGCGATCGCCCGATAATTTCACGGGATACGTTTTGCGATCGACCCAGCCCAAGGGGTCGCCCGGCAGAATCTCGCTGCCGACTTCGTTGAAGTCGCCGTCGATCAACGTGCTGATGCGATCGAACGCCGTCATGCGAAAATGGTGGCCGCACTTCGTGCAGACGAAGAGGTTCGCCGCAAGATCGCGCCGGTAGAGCACCTCGCCGCACTTCGAACACTTACTCCACAACGCGGCATCGCGCCCGTCGTCACTTCGGCTACGGCGAATCCGCAGCCATTCCGGGATCGCCACGATCTACTCTTCCATTCCTACGATTTGCCCGGGAAAAGGCGCGCCGTGTAGAGCTTGCGTAATTGCGTGAGATAGTTGACGATCTCTCGCTGATTGAGCTTCGATTCACCGACGATCCGGTCGGTAAACACGTACGGAATTTCGACGGCGCGGCCATAATGCGCTTTGGCGATAACTTCGAGCCCGATCTTGAAACCGATCGGGTCGAGTTCAACGCCGTCGAGCGCCTCGCGACGCACCAAGAAATATCCGCTCGTAATATCTTTGACGTTCGTGAGGGGACGAGCCAGCCAACACGCGACCATTGAGGTAATGACGCGCCGCGCGGGCCAATTCGTAATGCCGCCGCCTTTGACATAACGGCTGCCGATCGCCAAGCCGTATTCGCCGGAGGCCAAGGCCGCGACCATTGCCGGAAGGATGGCGATATCGTGGCTGAAATCGGCGTCCATCGCCCCCAAAGCGCGCGACTCGGGGCGGGCGGTCTTCCATCCGTCGATCACGCCGCTCGAAAGCCCGAGCTTGCCGGGACGGTGGAGGCACAGTACGGGCAGCTCCTTAGAAAGCGCATCGACGATCGCGCCGGTACCGTCCGGCGAGTTATCGTCGACGACGATAATCTCACCGTCCAGGCCGTTGGCGACGAACAGCGCAGCCAGCTCGCGCAGCAACTTTTCGATGCCGCCGGCTTCGTTGTACGTGGGGATGACGATTGAAAACGGAAGTCCAGGCATAGTCAAACGCATATTATACGACGCGGGGCTCGCCAACTCCGGTTCAGCCGGCCTGATTTCACACGGCTTCGAGGTAGCCGATCACCGACAGCAGCATCAAGCCCGCGGTCTCCGTTCGCAGCACGCGCCCTCCCAGATGCAGCAACGTTGCCCCGGCGTTCTTCGCGGCATCGGCTTCGCCGTGCGAAAACCCGCCTTCGGGCCCGATGACGATAAGGATCCGCGCCGTTCCCTCGAGCAATAGCGGCAGCGTTGTGCGCAGCGCATCGGGCGGCGCCAACTCCCACGCAAACAAGACGCGGTCGTATCGTCCGAATGACGAGAGCAGTTCCTCGAACGATTGCGTCGTCGCGATGGTTGGAACGTCGCGGCGCCCCGATTGCTGCGCGGCCGCGAGCGCCAGCCGCCGCCATCGTTCGATCTTCGCCGCGCCCGTCTCGCGCGCGATGGCACGCTCGGAGGTAAACGGAAGGATCGACACAACGCCGAGTTCGGTCGCCTTCTCGACGATGAAATCCATTTTTTGCCCTTTGGGCAATCCTTGCGCGAGTTCGACGCGGATGCGCGCGAGCTCGCTCGACGGAGCATGGAGCGGCTTCTCCAACGCAGCTCGTACGCGCGAGCCTTCGATCCGCAGGACTGCCTCGAACACGCACGCCCCCGAATCTACGGCTTCGATCGTATCGCCGTCGCGCAGTCGTAACACGTGCACGATTTTGTGCGCGTCGCTGCCTTCGATCTCGACGATCTCACCGGTTGCGCGCACGCCCTCGATGAAAAAGCGCCGCGCGGGCACGCCTTACTCCGGGCGAAACGCGTCTTTGACGCGGTCGAAGAAGCTCTTCTCGTCGATCGCATCGCCGCCGGCGCGCGCGTACTCTTCCAGCAGCTCTCGCTGACGCTTGTTCATCTTGGTAGGCACCGCGACGTGGATCGTTACGTGATGGTCGCCGCGCTGGCTACCGCGAACGCTGGGCATGCCGTAGCCGCGCAACCGCAACGTCGAGCCGGTTTGCGTGCCGGCCGGAATCGTGAGCGGCAGCTCGCCTTCGAGCGATGGAACGCCGATGGTGGCGCCCAGCGTCGCTTGCGGAAAACTCAGCGGGATATCGACGTACGTATCGAGCCCGTCGCGCCGAAGCAGCGGATGCGGCGCAACGTTGAGGTACACGTACAGATCGCCCGCCGCGCCGCCGCGAATACCCGCTTCGCCACTGCCCGCGATGCGAATGCGCGACCCGTCGTCGACACCGGCCGGAACCTTGACGCTCAAGCGTCGCTCCACTTCGCGCCGCCCGCGACCGTTGCACGTTTCGCACGGTTGCGCGACGACGTGGCCCTCGCCATCGCAGAACGTGCAGGTCGTCTGGGTCACGAACTGTCCGAGCGGCGTTTGGCGCACGGTGCGCATGATGCCCGAGCCGCCGCATCGCTCGCACGCCGTGATCAGCGTGCCCGGAGCCGCGCCCGCCCCTTTACAGGTGTCGCACTGCGCCAGGTGTGAGAACTGAATTTCCTTGGTGGTGCCGGAGAATGCGTCTTCGAGCGTGATTTCTAAATCGTAGCGTAGGTCCGAGCCGCGCTGTGGAGCGTTTCTGCGGGGTTGGCCCTGGGCGCGCGCGTCGCCGAAAAACATATCGAAGATATCGCCGAAGCCCGACTGCGCAAAGCCCCCAAATCCGAAATCCGCGCCGTTGCCGGCGCCGTTCGCCGTGCCGAAGCGATCGTACTGCGCGCGCTTCTGCGGGTCCGAGAGCACTTCGTAGGCTTCGTTGATCTCTTTGAAATGGTGCTCCGCGGTCGTTTTATCTTCCGCGACGTCCGGGTGATGCGTGCGCGCGAGAGAGCGGTAGGCACGTTTGATCTCCTCGGCGGACGCGGCGCGTGCGATACCAAGCAGTTCGTAATAGTCTTTGGTCGGCATGTTTGGAGCGTATCAACCTTTACTTATTTAAGTTCGACGTCGGAGAGACGCTCGGAGAGTGTTTCGGCGGTACCTGAAGCTAGGGCCAGCAGTCTGCCGTACGGCATGCGCCTCGGGCCCAAAATCGAGAGCATCCCAACGGCATGCTGGCCAAAGCGATAGGGAACGGTGACGACCGAGAGATCAGTGAGTTCGTCGAGCCCCAACTCCTGGCCGATGATGACGCTGGGTTTTTCGGAGCTGATCGCCTCTGCGACCAAATCGTAGAGCGTCTTCTGCTCTTCGACAATGCGTAAAATCGAGCGGAGCTTCCGCAAATCTTGGAACTCGGGCTGATCGAGCAGATTCTGCGCTCCGGCCGAGGTGATCGTCGCACTCTCGTTCGAGCGCGCCGCGCGCAATGCTTGGGTGACGGCGCCGCGCAATTCTTCGTCGATGCCGAGTTCGCTCGCGGCGGCCGCCACGTGATCCTCGCCGATGTCGCGCAGCGGACGATTGGAGAGCCGCGCGTTCAACGCATTCGAGAAGCGCGTCAAGTCGTCGGCGTGGATTTCGGTTGCCAATTCGAAGAGACTCTGCGTCGCAACGCCGAGGGACGTCACGACGATCGCTACCCCGGAGCGCGGCGAGAGCCAAATCAATTGAAGATGGCGGAACACCTGTGAATCGGGTTGCGGCTTCGTAACGAACGCCAGGTTCTTAGAGAGCCGGCCGACCAATCGCGTGGTGTGGTCGATGATCTCGTCGAGTTCGCGGCTGGCGTCGCGCAGTTCGTCGCGGATGCGCCGCCGATCGTCGCCCGCCAGCTCCTCGGGCTGCATCAAGTCGTCAACGTAGGTTCGGTAGCCGGCATCGGACGGCACGCGCCCCGCCGAGGTATGAGGCTGAATCAGGTAGCCCCCGGCTTCCAGCTCGGCCAGCTCGTTTCGAACGGTCGCGGAACTGACGCCCAGGTTATATTTCTGGGTCAGCGTGTTCGAGCCCACCGGCTCGGCCGTGGCGATGTACTCGTACACCACCGTGGCCAAGATGTAGGCCTTGCGCTTGTCTAAACCGCCCTCGCCCTTCATAGCCCCTTATCCTAGCACTCCATGCCAAAGACTGCCAAATGCTTTCGTACTTGTCCCCCCGAGTTCCGCCCGCCCTGGGACGACTTTTCCGGCAGGCTTGGTGCGGGGCCGACGGTAACAAATCGGCATGAATACGCAAGCGATCGAAGCGCTCGCTCATGAGGGGCGGCGGTTCCCACCGTCGCCCGAGTTCGCGGCGCAGGCCAATGCCAAGCCCGGCATCTACGAGGAAGCCGAGCGCGATTACCTCGCCTACTGGGCTTCGTGGGCGCGCAAACTCGAATGGATGAAGCCGTTCAGCCAGGTTCTTGAATGGAACGAACCGTTCGCGCGCTGGTTCTCCGACGGCGAACTCAACGCGAGCGTCAATTGTTTGGATCGCCACGTGCGCGCCGGCAAGGGCGCGAAAATCGCCTACTACTACGAAGGCGAACCGGGCGATCGTTGGACGATCACGTACCAGCAACTGCTCGACGATGTCTGCCGCTTCGCAAACGGTCTGCGCAAGCTCGGCATCAAGAAGGGCGATCGCGTCGCCATCTACATGCCGATGATTCCGGAACTGCCGGTGGCGATTCTGGCTTGCGCGCGCATCGGAGCCGCGCACTCGGTGATCTTTGGCGGGTTCTCGCCGGATTCCATTATCGACCGCGTGAACGACGCCGAGTGCGTTGCGCTCATCACCGCCGATTTCGGATGGCGACGCGGCAACAAGGTGCCGCTCAAAACCAACTGCGATATCGCGATGGTGCAGACGCCTTCGATCAAGCACTGCATCGTTGCCAAGCGCATCGGTGATGCCGTCGAGATGAAGGACGGGCGCGACCATTGGTGGAGCGACCTCGTCGACGGCTTGTCGACAACGTGCGAGCCCGAGCGCATGAACGCCGAAGACTTGCTCTTCTTGCTCTATACGAGCGGCACGACGGCCAAACCCAAAGGCATCAAACACACGACCGGCGGTTACCTCACGCAAGCGGCGGCGACGCACAGCCTCGTCTTCGATCTGAAGCCCGAAAACGACATCTACTGGTGTGCTGCCGACATCGGCTGGGTGACCGGGCATACCTATATCGTGTACGGGCCGTTGGCCAACGGCGCAACCAGCGTTATTTACGAAGGCACGCCCGATTTCCCCGATAAGGATCGGTTGTGGGCGATCATCGAGCGTTATAAGGTCTCGATTCTCTATACCGCTCCCACGGCGATTCGCAGCTTCATGAAATGGGGCGACGCATACCCGAAGAAGCACGACCTCTCATCGCTACGGTTGCTCGGTTCGGTGGGCGAACCCATCAATCCTGAGGCATGGATGTGGTATCGCGATACGATCGGCGGCGGACGCACGCCGGTCGTCGATACGTGGTGGCAAACCGAAACCGGCGGCATCATGATCTCGCCGCTCCCCGGCATCACCACCACCATGCCGGGCAGCGCGACGCAACCATTACCCGGCATCAGCGCCGATATCGTGAACGACCAGGGCGAATCGGTGCCGCTCGGCGGCGGCGGATATATCGTTCTCAAACGGCCGTGGCCCGGAATGCTACGCGGGATCTGGGGCGACGACGAGCGTTACGTGAAGACGTATTGGTCGAAGTTTCCGGGTATGTATCTTGCGGGCGACGGTTGCAACCGCGATGCCGAAGGCAACTACTGGTTCATGGGCCGCATCGACGACGTGATGAACGTGAGCGGGCATCGCATCTCGACCACGGAGATCGAAAGCGCTCTGGTCGGCCATCCCAAAGTCGCCGAGGCCGCCGTGTGCGGAAAACTCGACGAGATGACCGGGCAAGCGATCTACGCGTTCGTTTCACTACGCGGATCGAATCCGGGGTCGCCCGAACTAGCCGACGAGCTACGCGAGTTCGTGGGTGAAAAACTCGGCAAATTCACGCGTCCGAAGTACATCACGTTCACGCAAGAACTCCCCAAGACGCGTAGCGGAAAAATCATGCGCCGTCTGCTGCGCGATATCGCCGAAGGCCGAACGCTCGGAGATACCACCACGCTCGCCGATTCGGCGGTCGTCAAAGAACTCCAAGATCGCGCAAAAATGGAGAGCGGCGAAGAGTAGTCCAACGGCGCAGAAAAGGCCATCGAGAGCCGCTTAGTATGGGGCAAGCTCTCGATGGTTACGTAGCAGTGTCCTGCGCCTAATGGTCCTTTGCGAGTTTCACACTCGTATCGCCAAGCGCTTGGCCGAGGTCGTAGAACGCCTGATTGCTGATTGTGTGATACTTTGCATCGGCCGCCTGCCCATACTTGGCGTCGATGTCATCCATCACCTGATTGTGAATCTTATTCGACACGGCATGATCGAGCATCCATCCGGTCCAGAATGTCCCGTTGCTGGTGGTGCCCATCTTTACCAGTGCAACCGCTAAGGCCTTGCCCGTGAGGGGCGCGGGCGCCGGCAGCGTGATGCCGTCGGCGGTTGCGATCTTCAGTGAATCGTCGACCGCAAAATCGAATGTTTTAAGAAATTGCGTTACTGCGGCTTTCCCGTACTGCTTGTCGAGCTTGGCGACTTCTTTGCCTAGCATTGCCGAACCAACCATTGAGGTAAGCGCGGTAGCCGTGGAAAAATGCGTCGCACCGCCACCGGCTTTGACGAGAGCGGCAGTTGCGGCCAAGTTCGGTGCGCCCTTGTAGGAGGGGCCGCAGTAGCGGTCCTTCGAGCCGCTCATGGAGCCACTCTTAGCGCCGCCAGCCATGCTACCGTCGGCCATCGCGCTGGCACCGGCGGTCGGGCTGCTTTGATCCGTGCTGGTAGTGGTGGTTGACGACGTGCTGTTACAACCGATCAGCGCGAGTGCTAGACCCGCAGCCGCGCCTGCGCTCAGAAGCGCGCGCCTATATGCAATCATCGAGAAAGACATCCTTTCGATATTTGGGAGCGTCCGAGCGCTCCCAACAGATAGCGAGTCTATACCCTCGACGTTTGGCTTCGTAACATGCGGGCGCGCTAGGGCCTGGCCGACCTACGGCCGGTGGCTCGGTTTAGGCGACGGCTTGCCCATCATGCGATCAGCATGCATCGCGTGGCCCTCCGTCGCATCGCTTTTCATAGCGTCACTTTTCATAACGTGGCCCTTCATCGCATCGCTTTTCATAGCGTGGCCTTTCATTGCGTGGCCTTTCATCGCTGCGGGCGACGGTTTCGCGTGAGCGGCGGACGTGCTGTCGGCCATGGCGACCGAGGTCCCGAGGGCGAGCATCATCGCCGTGGCGGCTAGCAGTTTCATTGCGGTGGTCTCCTCCAAAGAGTGGTGTTTAGATGAGAGAACGCCGCAACAACCCGCACCGGATGACTCTTAGCGCCTATATCTAAACGTCAGTTCTTGGCGCTAGCCGCTCCCGCCCGATGCGATCGCCTATCCGATCATCCCAGGCCCTCAAACGTCATGCATCGCATCAACGGCAAGATGGTCTCCTCGAATCGAATTAAAGAACAATGCCGTCCGGCAGACGTAGCGCTCCTCAACGGACAACGTGCGCGAATGCGTAGGCCACGCCAGCTCTACGTAATACGAGTTTAGGCGCGCCGGGAGCTGAGGGGATAAAGAGAATCGTTTGGTTCCCTAGGCGCGTCGTCGTTCCAAAGACCCGTCCACCGGGTTCGCCGATCACTTCGTACGGGGTAGTCCCCTGGACGATAACATATAGCCACACCGTTTCGTGGGCGAACACGACCTTGGCGAGCGGGGCATCGCGGCGGATATTCGCAAATTGTGCGTGGACGAAGTGGCCGTGTAGCATCGCGGACATCGCGTTGGATTCAACGACGATCGCAGCTTGCTCCCGAGAGTAGCGGGCGGTGAAAATGCTCCCCAGTATAGCCAGCGCGACGATCGCTGCGATGGCGAACCTCACGTAGGATGCCGGTCGTTGCTTCCGCTTGCTCACGGCGCTCGCGATGCTCGCAACGCGCGCGGCTAACCTGGGCGTCGGTGGGCGCGCGGTCACGAAGGCGCATACCGCGCTCTCAGCCTCACCCAGGATCTGCGCGCATTGATCGCAGAAGAGCACGTGGGCGTCGACCTCGGCCATCGCTTTCTCGTCGAGGGTTCCAAGGGCATACGCAGCGGCGTTCTCGGTTATGAACGCTTGCAAACGATCTTCGCTCATAGCGTGTCCTCGCTGCACAAGGTTGTCCGTAACGCACGCAATGCGCTCGCAAGCCGACTCTTCACGGTGCCGACTGGTATGCCGAGATGCTGCGCAATCTCCTCATGCGTTAGCCCGTCAAAATACGAAGACATTACGATCTCGCGTTGTTCCTGACTTAGATGCTCGATGGCTCGCCCGACTCGTATGCGTTCGATCGGATCGACCAGTTCGTCGAGATACGCCTCCGGCGTTGCGATGCGGCGTTCGATCTGCGACCGATTTGCGTCGCGTCGTGCTCGCGAAAGGGCCTCGTTGCGCACGCACACCGCAAGAAAATGCGAGAGGGCACCGCGCGCTGGGCGATAGGCATGGCCCCGCGACCACAATCGCGCTAGCACATCATGCACGCAATCTTCGGCAGCTTGATCGTCGCGCAGCACGCCATACGCGGCGCCCATCAAAAGCCCCGCGTAACTAGTGTATGCGGCTTCGAATGCCCAGGGCTCGCAAGCGGTGAAACCGATTTCAAGCGCTGTGCGTTCTCGTTCAGCCGAGGGTTTGATCGTCGAGATCGCTCACTCCATGTTGTGCAACGGTTACGGTGCGGAATCCTAAGACGCGTAAAAGGTCGTCGTGTGGCAACTTCAGGGGGCCGGGGTGTAGCGCCTTGCCCGGTGCGGCCTGCGGATATGCGGTGGAGTGCGCCGTGGCAAAGTGGATGTTCCCTTCGACGTGGTGAATCACCTGATGGATGTGGCCGTTTAGGACCGTAACACGTTCGAAGGGCTGAAGGAGGGCGAGCGCTTTTGCCCCATCCTTGGTCGTCCATCCCCACTGCGGATAGAGCGCATAGAGCGGCACGTGGGCGAAGACCACTACCGGCGTGCTGGCCTTGACGGAACGCAAATCATGCTCGAGCCACGCGATCTGCTCCGATCCGAGCAACCCCATATTTTCGAAGTCGAAAACATTAACCAGTGCGACGTAGTGAATGCCGCCTTCGTTCCAGGAAAACCATCCGGTTGATCCGCTCGCAGCCGGAAACGCATCGTAGAAAAGCTTGTGATCGCTGAGCATGTCGTGTTCGCCGGGAACGGCCATGTAGCGCGCCCGAAGTTTCCCAAGGGCCTGCTTTCCGCTATCGAATTGCTCTGGGGAAGAGAGGTGCGAAACGTCGCCGGTATGCATTACAAAACGTGGCTGCTTCGCAAGTCGATTGATAGCATCGATCGATTTTGAGAAGGTTTCCAGCACGTCGGGATTTGCCGGCATGTGGAATCCCAGGTGACTATCGCTGATCTGCACGAAGAGCGTGTCGGCATCCGGTCCGACATCGGCAAGCGCCTTCCCAACAAGAAGCCCTTCGCCGCTCATGGTAAAGGCGATTCCGGCCCCGGTCCAACCGACATGCTCTAAAAATGCGCCACGCTTCATAAAACTATCTCTTCCTGACGATGATGCTGCCGTGCATGTACGGGTGCAGCTCACAGACGAATGCATACATGCCGGGCGTAGTAAAACGGTGCACCCAATGCGCTCCGGTGTCGAGGCCTCCAGAATTGAATCCATGACCCGTAACGGTATGCGCGTCTTGGTCTTGATTGATAAACGTGACGCTGCTCCCAGCCGCGACCGTAAGGCTCGCTGGAACGAACGCAAAATTCCGGATATAGACCACCGCTCGGGTCGGTGCCGCAGCCGCCGGCGCCGCCGCGAGGAGCAAGCTCGCCAAAACCAATCGTACAATGCCCATACTACCTCTACGCGCATCTAGCCCCGACGGTTCGCTCGAAAGCAAAAGATTATCGGCCGCTAGTGTCGGCGCACGCCTTCTCAATCCGGCCGCGCACGTTGATGCCGGGTTGCCGATTTCCAGCCGTGCGGGGCTTAGTTCGGGCGAGCTGGAGTCACGCGGCCGTTTAGGATATCGCGTACCGAGACCGGCGGATAACCGACGCTTTCGTAGAGGCTGTTCTGCCACGCGAGTGCAATCAGATTGCGATACATCGTGGCGCCGCGCGCGAGTTGTTCGTCGGTAAACGCAACGGCCCGCGGTGACCCGCGTTGAAAATCACCGCTTCCGTAGAGCGCGTAGAGCGGATCCACCGCGCTCGCGGTGCCTTGTAAGTACGTCCCTACCATCGCCGCGAGTTCGCCTTGCGAGAGCAGATGCCCGGGCGCTCCGCCCGAGTACGCCGGAATCCGCGCGGCGACCGCTCCGGCCTTCGCGTAGCGATCGACGAACGTACTCTCGAAGTATGAATGGATGTGGTTGCGCGTATAGCCGTGCGGATTTGAATAACGGCCCCAGCCGTTGTAGTGAATCGTGATGTGTAGCGGCTGGCTGCCATCGCCGACAAAGTGCCCCCAATCTCCGATATCGCGCAACGTTAGGGTCTCCCGCAACGCTCGCGCGGCGGAGAATTGCCGGCGCGCAGCGGCGGTTCGCGCGTGCTGCGCCATGTATGCATCCGCACGCCAATACGCGAAGTCTTTACGCACGCGTTCGAATCCGTCCATGATCGTGTAGGGAACGTACCCAACGCGATACGGCGTCGTGCGCGCGTTGGCCAGCGCATCGGCGTATGCCGCCATGCTATCGGGTAGCGCGTTCAAACGCACGACTCCCGCAACGCTGCCGTCGTCGCCGACATCCAGAAAATGGCCGGCATCGTGATCGGCATCCCACGACTCGCCGGCACCCTTGATGTTGTCCTCCTCGGGGCCAAGTGCCGCAATCTCCGCGACTGCGGCGGGGGACCGCACGAAGGCCGGGAGCGACGCGGGAAGTTTCTCTGCGGCCAGGCGACTGATCAGCTCGTGGCCGGCCGTGCCCCACGCAAAGGCCGTCGCGGGGCTGAGCGACACTGTCCCGAGCAGGGCGAGAGCGAGCGCGACCACCTGGGGGCGCGCACCGATCGAACGATGGGTCATGCAAAAAACTCCGTTAGTTGATCGAGGTGTTCGATCCGCGTCGCCGGGGGCAACGCGGCCAGAATGGTGGCGCCGTAGCGCGTCGATGCGGCACGACCGTCGAGGAGCGCGACAACGCCCCGATCGTTCATGCTGCGAATCAGTCGTCCAAAGCCCTGCTTGAGACGCACGGTAGCGGCGGGAATCATATAATGCTCGAACCCATCGAGGCCTCGGCCTTCCAGCGCCTTGATACGCGCGGCGACGAGCGGCTCCGTGGGCGAGGGAAACGGCAGCCGATCGATGATGACGCAGGAGAGCGCCTCGCCGACAACGTCGATGCCTTCCCAGAACGTCCCGGTTGCGAAGAGCACGGCGTTGGGCGTTCTGCGAAACCAGTCCAGCAGATGCGCGCGCGGCAATTCGCCCTGCAGCTTGATGGGGAACGGCACGCGTTCGCGCACGAGCGCGTAGACTTCACGCAAGCGCGCGTACGAGGTAAAGAGTACGAACGCGCGGCCGCGCGTGCGGTCGAGGCACTCTTCGACGATCGGCGCGGCCCGGCGCGAAAAATCATGCGATTTGGGGTTAAGCTGGGCGGGCGCGATATAAAGCCGTGCCTGCTTCGCATAATCGAACGGCGAAGGGGCGACGAGCTCTTGCGCCTCGTCGATGCCGAGCGAGCGCTTGAGGAAATCGAACGACCCGCCCGCAATCGAAATCGTGGCGCTGGTCAGCACGACGCTTTGCGTGCGCGAAAAGAGCGATGCGCGCAGAAAATCCGCAACGTCGTACGGCGCGCTGTTGACTTCGTAGCGGGCGTCGCCGTCACCGCGCTCGACCCACGCAATCGCCTCATCTTCAGGCGCGTGCGCGCGATCGATCGTCGCTTCGTGGGCGAGCACGCCGCGCAAGGCGAGGTCGCGCCGCCGCTCCGCCTCGGCATCGTTCTCCGGCTTCTTCTTGAGCGCATCGTGCCAATTAGCGTAGAGCCAGTTTTCGAGCTTATACAACGTATCGCGCAGGCGTTCGAGCGCCGGCCAGGCAGATTCGTTCGCACGCAGAGGGTAACGTTCGCCCGGGACGCTCGCCAGCGCCGATTCGAGGCCGCGCAACCCATCGTCGAACTCGCTATCGAACATCGCCGGCAAATGATAGGTGCGATGCATCTTGCGTAGCATCCGGGTGAGCGAGCTGCGCGAGAGCGTCGCGGTGAGCGCATCGGTGGCCCAGCGTTCGGCCTGATGCGCTTCGTCCAGCACCGCAACGTCGTAGGGCGGCAGCAGCCCTCCGCCCATGGCGAGATCGAGAAAGAAGAGCGCGTGGTTGACGACCACGAGATCGGCGTACTTCGCTTCGTCGCGCTTCTTGAAAAAATGACACTCGCGAAAGCGCTCGCAGAACTCGCCGACGCAATCGTCGGCATCCGCATCGAGTTGCTCCCACTCATCGCTGCTCGGCAGGAACGGCAACTCCGCGCGATCGCCGCTTTGGGTGCGACCCGCCCACTCCCAGATCTCTTGCATGGAACGCGACGGCGCGACCAGCCGGTCGGCGCGCATGCGTTCGAACTTCTGCCGGCAGAGATAATGGCTGCGACCTTTGAGGAGCGTGACGCGCAAGGGGATGCCTAGGGCCTCGCGCACGAGCGGAATGTCTTTATGGACGAGCTGTTCTTGCAACGCAATCGTGCCGGTAGAGAGCACGACTTTCTTGCCGCTGCGAATCGCCGGGACGAGGTAGGCCAGCGATTTGCCGACGCCCGTGCCGGCTTCGACGATCGTGTGCATGCCTTCGAGGATGCCGCGCTCGACGAGCTGCGCCATTTGTACCTGCCCGAGGCGCGCTTCAAAGCCCGGCAATGCGCTCGCGATCGGCCCTCCCGGCGCGAAGACGCTCTCGATGGTTGCGGGCATTATAGCGAGTGCGGCCGCTCGCCCGGTGACTGGACTTCAGATTCCAGATAGGCGCCGGTATTCGCGTCGACCACCCGCGCGCGAACGGGTTTGGGCGGGAAGTAGATCAGCGCCGTCACGATAAAACCGGAGATCAGGCCGCCGACGTGCGCCTGCCACGAAATCGACGGCACCGTAAACGTAATGATGAGATTCAGTACTAAGATCCCGAGGTTCGCCTTCACCAGCTCCATGCCGCGCGGACCGAGCTTGAACCCGATCGCGAAGAGCGCTCCGAAGAGGCCGAAGATCGCACCGCTCGCGCCGACCGTCGGAACCAGCGGCGGGCTGAAATACACGACGCACAGCCCCGAGGCAACCAGCGCCACGAGATAGACGACAAGCATGCGCGCGCGGCCGATCGCCGCCTCGATGAAACGCCCGAGGATCCACAGCGAGATCATATTCACGCCGATATGCAAGAGGCTCCCGTGCAAAAACGCACCGGTGACGATGCGCCACCACTGGCCGTCTTGTAACACCGCTGCGGGGAAAAGCGACCCCGCCTGCAACACCGCCATGATGTTGCCGCCGCCCGAGAGCAGGCCCGGCCCGGCAACCGAGAGTTCCCACAAGAACGCGAGCACGTTGAGCAGCACCAGGATACGCGTCATCATGCCTTCACCGCGATCATGCTGGCTAATTCGAGCGATATGGCATGGCGCGTGCCGTCGATTTCAATCGTGATCGGCCCGCCGAGCGGGGCCTTGTGCGCGATGTGCAAATCGACGCCCGGACGAATGCCGATCTCGCCGAGATAGCGCAGCATTTCCGGCAGCTCTTCGGTCACGGAGACGACGCGCACGCGCGCTCCATCGGAGACCTGCGCGAGCGGCTCGCCTAGGCGCTCCGGATCGCTCAAGTCTTTCGGCGGAATCGGCTGGCCGTGCGGACATGTTTTGGGGTCTTTGAGCAGCTTCATCAGTTGCGCTTCAACCCGGTCGGAGATGGCGTGTTCGAGCATGCAGGCCTCTTCGTGCACTTCATCCCACGGCATGCCCAGAACGTCGGTCAGCAAACACTCCGCAATCCGATGGCGGCGCAGCACGCGCACGGCAACCTCGAGCCCCCTGCGCGTCAGCGCGACCTCGCCGCGCGCGACGTGTTCGACGAAGCCGTCCTTGCCGAGTTTCTTGAGCATGCCCGAAACCGAGGCGGGCGCAACGCCCAGCGCCGAGGCGAGCCCGGAGGTCGTAACCCCGGGCCCCTCGCGCTCGAGCCGGTAGACGGCTTCGAGATACTCCTCGATCGATTCGGCGAAATGGCTATGTCCGGACATGCTGCTCCAGCTTCTCGTGCACGGGGCCGAGTTCCGTGCGAACGCGCTCCCGCAAGGCATGCTTATCCGCATCGGCCAGAAAGGTTGCGTCCACCGCCTGTGCGATGAAGCGCCGCAGGGCCGGCACGCCCATGCTCCGCGCCACCATAGCGTATTCACGCGAGATCGAGGTTTCGAAAAGCGTCGGATCGTCGGCGTCGATCGTGATGTGAGCCCCCTGCCGGTCCAGTTCCGCGAGCGGGTGCTCAGCATCGCGCTCGACCGCACCGGTCAAGGCGTTGGAGGAGGGGCAAATCTCCAGCGGGATCCTCCGCTCGCACAGCAGTTCGACGACCGCCGGATCCTCGATGGCACGCACGCCGTGCCCGATGCGCTCGGCGCCCAAAATTTCGATCGCGGCCCGAACGCTGTGCGCACCCGCCGCTTCGCCCGCATGTGCGACCGTATGCAAGCCAAGCGCGCGCGCCTGCGCGAAAACGTCGGCAAAGAGTTCCGCCGGAAAGCGCGCCTCGTCGCCGCCCAAGCCGATGCCGATGACGTCGAGATCGCCGAGCGCTGCCGCGAGTTGCATGGTTTGGCCCGCACTATTCACGCCGAAGTTGCGCGTCACGTCGACAATCAGCGCGAACGACGCGCCGTGCGCCCGCGCTGCTCGCAATTCCTGAGCGATGGCTGCGACCGCGTCGCGCAGATCGAGCTCGGGATGGAAGAATCGCCACACCGACGGCGAGATGAAGAGTTCGCCGTAAACGACGTTTTGCGCCAGCGCATCGGCCACGAACTCGCGCGCCAGCCGCGCGTAGTCGTCGGGCGTACGGAGTGCGCGGCTGACAGCCGCGAAGGTGAGCAAGAACTCGCGAAAATCCGCGAAGCGATAGACCTCGGCCGGATCCGTCGGACCCGCGGCCTGCTCGCCGGCCCCCTCGCCCGGCCGGTACCGCGTAGAAAGGCCGTCGCGCTCGACCAGTTCCAGAAAAGTGGCAGCCTGCAACGAGCCCTCCAGATGGCAATGCAAGTGCACCTTGGGGGCCCATGCGACAAAGGTATCCACATCGTCGCTCACCAGATCACCCTTCGAGAAAGGAGCCCGAAGCGCCCGCGTCGCATTATCATCCTTCGCCCATCGCGGGGTGGAGCAGTCCGGTAGCTCGTCGGGCTCATAACCCGAAGGTCGCAAGTTCAAATCTTGCCCCCGCAACCAAGTACAGGTCCGACACGGAAACGTTGTCGGACCTGTTTAATTTTTAGATGCGGTCCGTGGACCGCGGCGGCGTAGTTGTCGGGCTAAGTCCAGCGCAGGATGGATCGCGTCCCGGGCCGTGACGTATGAACCGCGGGTCGGTGGGGTTGGGTGTCAGCCGGTGATTACGAGCGGAGAGCCTGGCGGTGTCGCTGACGACCCCCGTTCCTTCGAGTTGCAATCAATCGATTACCGGGCCTGTTTTCTTATTTCCGTAGATGGAACCGCTCAGCGCCCCCTTCTCGGGGACTCCAGCGGGAGCGTTACCTCGACTTCCCGCATACCGGTGGGACAGTTTCTGGGCGCCAAAAAGGACTCGCCTAGAGTCATATAAGGCGCCTCAAGAGAAAGAGAGCCGAGTGATAGATGTCACGAATGCGAAACAGCGCCGTCGCTTTTATCTCGAACGGGGTCTGCGCAAGCGACCGATCGGAGCGGGAAGCAGCATCGCATTTCTCATGGCCTTGCCAAGGACCAAACTAGCCATGAAGCCGGAAGACATCTTCGGAGACATTCCGTTCATCGTCATCGGCGGCGTCGCCACACGCGCCTACGCTCCAGAACGCCAAACCAAAGATATCGATTTCTTGGTCGAACACGACCGTTACGCCGATGCCCTTGCGCAGCTTCCTACCCATGGATTTACGAAAAGCAACGAACTCTTCTTCCCCAATACGTCGCTCGGGCTCTATGGCGAGGCCTGGACGAAGGACGCCCTCGAAGTCGATGTCATCTCAAGCCGCCAAGAATGGTGTAAACAAGCCTTTCGCGGACGAGTTGAAGACCAGACTGGATTGCGCGTCATTCCCTTACCCTATCTGGTACTGATGAAGTTCGACTCGGCACGAGGCGTGGACCAAGGCGACCTCACGCGAATGCTCGGTCCGCTCGACGACGAGAAGATCGACCAAATCATTCAGGTTGTCGAACGTCACTCCGGCGACCCGGGCGTCGCCGATGAAATTCGTCAGTACGCACAACTCGGGCGTTGGGAAATGCAAAGCAACGACCATACACCCACCGACGACCACAGTGGCGGACGATAGCACAAGATTTATTTCCGGGCCTGATCCGATCTGTAATCGGGTTCCCAATCAGGTCCGACAACGGAAACGTTGTTGGATCTGATTATTTCCGGCGCGAGTTGTCGCCCGATTCGCTCCTTGGGATGCGCACCGCTGCAATGTCGGGCGGCGATCGCATTATGTCATCTCCGCTCGAATGGCCTTGAGGCGACACGTTATGATCAATTTCAGAAGCCGCTTGGTAATCGGGCGATCGAGCGGTATGCGAAGAGCGCCTTTCGATGCGGCGTATCCGCGCAGTTCGTCTCCGAGCTGCGAAAGCACTTGGCCGCTGTATGGATAGATGCCAATATGATTGGCGCGCGCGCCGAATCCAAGAAACGGCTTTCCTTCATACGTGAGGGTCGGCATGTTATACGATATGGTCTCTTCCGCGCTTGGCACAATTTCTTTCGCAAGCACGCGAATCCGCTGCAGCTTTGTTCGTTTTTCCGGTTCGATCGTCTCGAGATAATCGTCGATGAGACTCATCAATAGCCCCCTTGGCCTTGCCTGCCACTCGATGAACACGCCCCGGTCGTCCTGGCCGTCCTTGCGTTGGGCGCGCGGTCCTTGAATGGTTGTGCAACATTGCTTCTACGGGTCCCGCACAGTTCAGCTTGTGCCGTCACCGCAGCCTCTCATCCTAGTGGCCGCTTGCCCGGGCCACGAAACGCCGTAAGGTTAGTGCGACGGTCGCGCTACGTTAGTGCTGAGCGGTTGCGGAGGCGTAGCGCGTTCTCATGGTTCGCGCTCCCTCGGCGAGGGCGTGAAGTTTCCCATAGGCGACGCTGCGTGCCATGGGGGCCATGCCGCAGTTCGTTGTTGCGACGATCGATTCCGCAGGCAGATATTCGAGCGCAGTTTCGATCGTTCGTACGACGTCTTCGGGCCGTTCGATCTCGTCGGAGGCCACGTCGATGACGCCGACCGCGACGGACTTCGTCTTGAGATGCGCGAGTACGTGCGGAGGGACGCGCGAGCCGGCAAGCTCGATCGCTACTTGGTCGACGGTACTGCGCGCCAACATCGGAAGCACGATGTCGTACTGATCCCAATGAGTGCCGAGCGAATGTTTCCAATCGATGTTCGCTTGAATCCCGTATCCGTAGCAAACGTGGACGGCCGTCTTACACGGCACGTCGCGAATGCAGGCGTCAAGGGCGTCGATCCCCCACTGGTCAACCTCTTCGAAAAAAACGTTAAACGCTGGTTCGTCAAGCTGAACGACGTCGACACCGAGCGCACACAGATCGAGAATCTCATCGCGAATCACCTCTGCGAAGGCGAACGCGAGATCGCGCCGCGAGCCGTAGTAGCCATCGTACAGGGTATCCACAATCGTCATTGGCCCGGGAATGGTGATCTTCAACGTTCGATCGGTCATGCTGCGCGCGAAGCCCACCTCTGCCGCGTGCACGCTGTTCTTGCGGCGAATCGGAGCGACGACGCTCGGGCAATCGGCTTCGTAGCGATCGGCTCGGATGCCGCGCCGCACCTTTTTCGTAAAATCGACGCCTTCAACACCGGCGACGAACCCATGGACGAAGTGTGCGCGAGACTGTTCTCCGTCGGTCACCACGTCGATCCCCGCGCGCTCCTGTTCGAACAGCGCGATCCTTGTCGCGTCGCGCATCGCCTCGGCCAGGGTATCCCCGCTCTGGCGCCATTGCGGCCAGAGGCGTTCGGTCTCGGCGAGCCAAGACGGTTTTGGGAGACTGCCGGCGATCGTCGTTGGAAAGAGCATCCCACAGGGTACTCCTACCAGCCTTCTCCTCCCTCGTCATGGGCGGCAGTGAACGCAGCGACCATATCGAATTGTAAGGGGGATTTGCGAGGGAACATGGACAGCGCTACGCCTCAGCCGGCCGGAGCCGATCCCGAGCCCAAGGTACCAACGGACCTGCGCAAAGCTCTTGGTACCGCGCCGTCGGCAAAGATGCAATGGAACGGGCTCACGCCGATTGCGCGCCGAGACTTTATCAGCTGGATAGATTCTGCCAAACAGGCGGAGACACGTAAGCGCCGTATCGAGCGAGCCTGTGAGATGCTAGTGGCCGGAAAGCGCCGCCCATGCTGTTTTTCAATCGTCCCGCTCGATCTTCAAAAGGCTCTTGCCAAAAAACCGAAGGCAAAGGCTCGCTGGAGCGATCTTACCCCGAACGCGCGCCGGGATGTTATCAACTGGATCGACTCTGCAGAAGCCCGAGACGCACGACGACGACGGATTGAAGAAACGTGCACAGCGCTCGCGGCGGGCAAGCGACACCCCTAACCGAGATAACCCGTTTCGCGTACCGGCTACGTCGCGTATTGGGCTTCGCCGTTGCCGAAGGACCAGTTCTCTTTCTTCACCTCGACGAGGCTGATGAAGACGTCCTCGCGGCGAAGTTTGAGGCGTTCGTGGAGACCGTCGGCGACGGCTTTGTAGAACGCACGCTTGAGCTCGACGGTGCGGCCCTCGTTGAGCGTGAGTTGTACGACGATCGCGGCGTCGCTGCGTTGGACGCCTAGATATGTTGGGTCGATCACGAGATCGGTTTTGGCATGCTCGGCGATCACCAGGAAGCGATCGTCCTTGGGCACGTTGAGCGTCTCGATCATCGCGGTGTACACCACGTCGCCGACGGCGCTGCGGTACTCGGGCGATGAACCGGCGGGGAGATCGATTCGAACCAGTGGCATAGCTTCTCCTTTATGCGATATACGCGTTCGGTGTCGCTCCTCGGTATCAATCGCCTGCTATGTCGGGGAGTCTACGGGGCGGGAATTGGCAAAGACGCCCATGGCGTGGAAGCCCGAGTCGACGAAATGCACTTCCGCCGTCACGGCAGCCGAAAGATCCGAGGCGAGATAGACGGCCGTCTTACCGACGTCCTCCGGCGTCACATTGCGGCGCAGCGGTGATTCCGCGGCGACCATGTCGAGGATGTATCGCAGTCCATGGACCTGGCGCGAACTCGCGGTCGAAATCGGCCCAGCCGAAATGGCATTGACGCGGATCCCACGCGGGCCAAGGTCGTACGCGAGATAACGTACGATCGCTTCCAGCGCGGCTTTCGCAATGCCGGCCAGGTTGTAATTCGGCACGATCGCCGTTGAACCGAGATACGTTAACGCGATGATGCTGGCGCCGTCCTCAAACAGATCGACGAACGCATTCGAGAGCGCGATCAATGAATACGACGAGATGTCGAGCGCAAGTGCAAATCCGTCGCGTGACGTTGTATACACCTTACCCTGCAAGTCTTCTTTACGGGTATAGGCGATGGAATGGACCAGCACATCCAGGTGGCCGTAATCTCGACGCACGGATGCGGCCAAATCGGCAAGAGCTTCGTCCGAGCTTACATCGCACGGGTAACAGTGCGCTCCCCCAAGTTCGGCGGCGAGTTTTTCGACCTCGTCGCGAACGCGTTCACCCTGATAGATGAAACAGAGTCGAGCCCCATGCGCGTGTAAGGCTCGCGCGATACCGGTTGCAATCGACCATCGATTGGCAACGCCGGTGACCAGTGCGATCTTGCCATCTAAAAGTCCCACAACGATTCACCATGCTCCGATTAGCGAGTTAGGGTGGAAATGACGTCGGCTGCAGTATACGTGAGCTGACCGGGCGGTAGGAAACGCACGATCTCCGTCAGATCGTCTCCGGCCGTAACGAGGCCCCCTTCAGGATTGCCGTCCTTGCGCATCTGCGGCAGCCCTACCGTAGCAAGCAGCGCGTTGCAGATACATTTGCGTCCAACCGTGTCTTCGATGTGGCCACCCTTGGCAACATAGGCCTTCACCGGTTCGCTCGCGCAGCGAAAGGCAATCTTGCCCGAAGGCGTTTTGTACGCTTCGCGGAGATATCCGAGGTCGCACACGCGCTCGCGCTCCATATACACTTCGTCTTGCGATAGGGTTCCTTCGAGGCTTGCGACTTTGAACGGGAACCCCGTCGGCGAAGCCAGCGGATCGGTCCAGACGTTCGTCTCGCGCGCGGCGGCTTGCTCTATCAGCGCGCGCTTGTAGTCGTCCCGCAGCGAGGATTCAGCGCAGAATGCGAACGCGGTTCCGATCTGTACGCCTTGTGCTCCCTCAGCTAACGCCTCGCGCAATTTTTCCCGAGAAGCATACCCGCCCGCGAGCCAGAATGGCAGATTCAAAGCGCGCATTTTTCCCAGGTCCACGATGTCGCGCTCCCCGTAGACGACATCACCCGCTTCGTTGATTTGGAGCTTCCCGCGCGGCGGCGCGTTATGTCCGCCTGCGCTGGGGCCCTCAACGATAAAACCGTCGACGCGTCCTTGCGTTTTTTTCACCATCGTCGCCGCCAATGTATTCGACGCAACGATGGCGAGAAACGCGGGACGTTGTAACGGGGGAAGATCGCATTCCATGAATTCGCGCGGGGCAAACCGCAGGGTGGTGTCGTCGCCCTCTTGCGCCCCGATGACGGTCAGCGGATAGGTGGCGGGCTCGTGATCGATAAACCGGTCGATCGCGTCGGGAATCTTTATGGGAATGCCGGCGCCCATGAGGACATAGCCGACGCCCGCAAGCATCGCGCCGTAGAGCGATGGGAGATGCGGTAATTGAGATTTTTCAAGGTAGTTGATGCCGACGGGATTGCCATGCCCCTCGCGGGCCAGGAAGACTTCGACGAAGTTGGCGATCATGCAGAGCATTTGCATCGCAGGGCGGTTTTGCTTCACCCACATCGGCAGCGTCTTGTAAGGCTGGTTCGGCGCTCGGCCGCCGGGGTTGTAATAGGTCTTCCACACGCGTTCGACCATGCGTTGAAAGGGAAAGCGCTCTACGCCGCGCCGCATGTGCCCGCCCGGGTCACCGTCTTGCAGGCGCCGGGCGAAAATCTGGTCGAGCGCCGCCCCGGAAACGACCCCGAGCTGCCCCAGGCCGGAAACGGCGCCGGCTAGCCGCCAGCCAGAGACGCCCACGCCCATGCCGCCCTGGATGATCGTCGGAGCGCCGTTCACAGGCGTAGTATCACACGGCGCGACGGCTTTCGGGCACGCCTTCTCACGCAGCTAGGGATCGGCGGCTTGGGCGCTCTGGCCAAAACCGCTATTTCAGCGATTCCACATAGGTCGCGACGTCCAGCACGTCTTTATTGCTCAAAGTCTCCGGATAGAGCTTTGGCATAGGGGAAACCGGGTTTTTAATCCATGCGATCGCTTGGTCGAGATTTTTCCGCGATGCCTCGCTCTGCAAGGACGGCCCCATGCCGCCTTGCCCCGTCGCGCCATGGCAGCTCGAACAATTTTGCATATAGACTTGCTTGCCGTGTGCCGGATCCCCGACCGCCGCAACGACAACCGGCGCGGCCGGGGCCGCAGTTGCCGGCGGGCGGGTCGCTGCGACAATGGCGGGCGCGCTCGTTTTGCGGACCGGTGTGACGACGGTTTTCGGGTTCACCGGCTTGGGCGTTTTGGCGGGAAGGACCGGCGCCGCGATGATGCTCCGGGTCGGCGCAGGCGACGCTTTTTTAGTGGGTGCAGGCGCAGCCTTTTTGGCGGCCACAGGCACAGCCGTATGCCGCGGCGAGGCGGTTATCTCGGCAACGGCCTTGGCGCTCGTGCCGGGGGCAGCCGTCGCCTGCGCGGTCGATGCCGGTTTCGAGCATCCGGTGATGGCGAGAACGCCCAGCGTTGCCGCCGCGAGCAGACCGGTAATCCGTACGCGCATGGTTTCTCTCAATATCTGTAGCTGTCGTGCTTCCGCCGCGCAATCGTGAAGCGACGAACCAGCTCCCTTCGACAACCGAGGAACCGAGCCTCGCTAGGAGAGAATGCCGAGTTCCTTTCCGACGGCTTCGAATGCGGCGAGCGCTTTGTCCATCTCGGATTCCGTCAGCTTGGCGCTGAGCTGCGTGCGAATCCGCGCCGTGCCCTCGGGGACGACCGGGAAGCCGAAGCCAGTCACAAAGATCCCGCGTTTGAGCAGCAGGTCGCTCATTTGAATCGCAAACGCCGTATCGCCGACGATGATCGGCACGATCGCGCTTGGGCCCTCGAGCGGTTTGAAGCCGAGCCGCGTGAGGCCCGCGCGAAAGTACGCGATATTCGAACGGAGGCGATCCATCAGTTCGGGGTGCGCATCGAGATATTCGAGCGCGGCGAGCGAGCTACAGGCAACCGTTGCCGGGAGCGCGTTCGAAAAGAGCTGCGGTCGCGATTTTTGAATCAGCGTATCGATGAGCGCGTGGCTGCCGGCGACGAATCCGCCCGCCGCTCCGCCGAGCGCTTTCCCGAGCGTGCCGGTGATGATATCGACTTCACCGGTTAAACCGAAGTGCTCGATCGTTCCGCGGCCGGTCTTCCCCATAACCCCGGTGCCGTGCGAATCGTCGACCACGCTCACGGCGCCGTATTTCTTGCAGAGCGCCACGATCTCGGGAAGCTTCGCCAGGGAACCCTCCATCGAGAATACGCCGTCGGTCACGACGAGAATCGGCGCGCAGCCTTGCGCGTCTTTCAGCTTCTCTTCGAGCGACGCCATGTCGCTATGCTTGTACACGGCACGCTTGGCCTTACTTGCCAAACGCACGCCGTCGATGATCGATGCGTGATTCAGCTCGTCGCTGATAATCGCCGAGCCTTCGCCGCAGATCGTCGCGAACAGCCCCGTGTTCGCGCTCCAACACGAGACGTACGTCAACGACGCCGGCGTCCCGAGAAACGCTGCAATCCGCTCCTCCAGCGTGCGATGGATATCGAACGTTCCGCAGATAAAGCGCACCGATGCGGTCCCCGCGCCGTACGTATCCAGTCCGCGTTTACCGGCTTCGATCACTTCGAATTGGTCGGAGAGGCCGAGGTAATTGTTGCTGGAAAGCACGATTACGTCGCCGGCTTCTTCCATGTGCACTTCGGGCGCCATCGGCGTCGTAATGTGACGCAGATGCTTGTAAGTTCCCGCCGCTTTGAGCGCGTCGAGATCGGTTTGGAGGCGGGTTTCGAATGCCGTATTCACGATGCGATATCACCTTTGAGATCGAGGACGATTTTGGCCGCTTCGCCGCTGCGCATAAGTTCGAATGCACGATCGAACTGTTCGAACGGCAACACGTGCGTGATGATGGGGCGTAGGTCGACGCGCCCGCTCTTCACCAGCGCCTGCGTTTGATACCACGTTTCGAACATCTTGCGACCGTTGATGCCGAGTACCGTCAGGCCCTTGAAGATAATGCGTTCGGCGAGATTGATGTTAATCGAATCGCTGGGGATGCCGAGCAGCGCAGCGGTGCCGCCGTTGCGTACCATCTGCAAGCCGCTATCGATCGCCGAACCGCTACCGGACATTTCCAGGAGCACGTCGACGCCGTCACCGTTCGTCCGGCGCTTGATCTCGTCGACCAATCCGGGAGTACGGGCATCGAACGTCTCGTCGGCGCCCAACCGCTTGGCGAGCTCGAGCTTTGCCGGGTTCACGTCGATCGCATACACCGACGCGGCGCCCGCCGCGCGCGCAACCGGGATCGCCATCAACCCGATCGATCCGACGCCGGTAATCACGACGCTTTTCGTGCTGACGCCCGCAGCCATCACGGTATGGACCGCATTGCCGAGCGGATCGAAGATCGCGGCAAACTCATCGGGAATCGCCGGATCGAGTTTCCAGACGTTGTACTCGGGCATCGCAATATAATCCGCGAACGCACCGTCGCGATCGACGCCGATGATCTCGACGCGCTCGCAGATATGCGCCTGCCCCGTGCGACAAAGCACGCAGGTGAGATCCGCAATGTGGCCTTCGGCGGAGACGCGCTCGCCGACCGCAACCGAACGTACCGCGCTTCCGACGGCGGCAACGGTTCCCATAAATTCGTGGCCGATCACCAGCGGCGGCTTCACCCGCGCCTGCGCCCATTTATCCCAGCTGTAGATGTGCTGGTCGGTGCCGCAGACTCCCGCCTTCTCGACGTGAATTAGCACGTCGGTCGGCCCGATTTCGGGGATGGGCACCTCTTCGAGCACGAAGCCGGCTTCGGGGCGGAGTTTTCGCAACGCACGCATGGTTGAAGTCATGTCGGGCCAGACTATTTGGCATCACCCTTCGCGTCACCTAGACGATAAAAAAGCGGAACCGGGGACGACCCCGGCTCCGCTTCGTGCGACCTCGATCGAGAGCGACTAGAAGTCGTACTCGGCTTGGAAGCGGTTGTACTTGAAGAGCGGCAGGCCCGCGGTGGTCTGCGTGCGCTCGCCGTAACGGTAGTGCACGAGGAAACCGTGATAGGCGCCCTTGCCGACCTTATTGAGGCGGTAGAGGGCGTCGAAATCGGTCTCGTACGTTGCCTGCGCGTACGCCGGGTTGTTGTAGCTGTACCACGCGCGCGTCACGTAGCTCACGAAACGTTTGTCGTTAGACGTGAACGTCACTTGCGCTTTGAACGCGTTGCCCGGGCTGCGACGGTCCGACATGCCCTGCGTAAGCGAGGTGGTGAAGAGCGGATCGGTGGCATACGAATCGGTGTACGGGCTGGCCAAACCGCCGTAGTACATGTTGGTCGTGCCGTTGGCGTTCGACGAACAATTGCCCGAGCCACCGGTCGGGAGCAGGTAGTTGAGCGATCCGGTCGCGGCGGTTGCGGTACCGGCAATCGAGTTGCCCTTGCAGCTAAAGCCGGCCGGAAGCGTGACGGTATCGGTCTTGACGGGAACCGTGTCGTACCCGAGCGTCACTGCGACGTTCGGCGTAACGTTGATACCGCCCTGAAGGCCGAACACGGTGGCATCGATCTTGCCGAGCACGGCCGAGCCGGTGTCCTTCTCGCTGCCGAGTTGCAGCGCTACGAACGGGTTGAGTTTCGAGCCCGAGATCGGGTAGCGAGCATCGAGCCACAGAAGGTTCGCGATGTTCTGGAAGCCGTAGTAATACGCATTGGCGGTGAGGCCTTTGAAGCCCGCGTATCCGACTTTGCCGTAGAAGAATCCATCGGTCGCGATGGTTTGGCCGCCGGGAGCGAGCGTGTTGCTCGGGACGCCGGGGGAGCCCGCCGGGAAGCTCGTGAGCAGCGTCGATTTATCGAACGCCGAACTCGTGCGGTTCTCCCAGCGAATGTAATCGGAGGCCTCAACCGTGAACTGCTTGTCGATCGCGTAGCTAACGTCGGCGCCCTGGAAGGCGGCCGGCTTGATGCGCGAATCGGAAGCGTTCGCCCACGGCGTATTGATGATTTGGTTCCCGACCTTGGCGTAGAAGCCGTCGGCTTTGTACTGCAGGTACGCTTCGTACAGCGTGCTCAGCTGGAAGCCCGGAATCGTGTCGTCCGGATTCGTCGCCGGCTGCTTGTTCGAAACGCAGGGCAGGCCCTTTGCATGGTCGGCGGCAGACGAACATGCGCCGAGCGGGTTTGCATACAAGTACGATGCGCCCGCCGTGAACGGCGAGTTCGCGAACTTGTATTCGCCGTGCAAGCTGATGCCGAGATTGAACGACTGCTGGTTGGCTTGGCCGGTAGCGCCGCCTTGAGCGGAGCTGCTGGCGTTCTGCCGCGTGAAGTCGTAGGCGCGGACGTAACCGCTGTACGAGAACGGATTTGGAGTGGCCTTCGGCGCAGGGGTTTCCTGCGCGACGACGGTCGTTGCCGGTGTTGCCGATGTTGCCGCCAGCGCGAACGTCGTGCCCGCCAAAGCCATCGCGAACACGGTCACTGCGACGCGCGCGAGTTTGGTTAACACGTAAAAAATGCTCCTAAGTTGTGGGACAGGAGTAACGCCCATAGTGTAACGACACGCGATTAAGCGCGGCTTAACGAATCTTTAAGTCTCTCAACGTACTGACGATAGCACCTATAGTCGCACGCGCAGGTGCGTAGAGGTTAGCCGTAGCGGCCCGTGATGTAATCTTCGGTGCGCTTGTCTTTGGGCTTGGTGAAAATCGCCGACGTGCTGCCGGTCTCGATCAATTCGCCCATCAGAAAGAACGACGTGAAGTCGCTGATGCGGGCGGCTTGCTGCATCGAGTGGGTGACGATCACCACCGTGTACTCTTTTTTGAGCTGGTCGATGAGATCTTCGATCTTGCTCGTCGCAATCGGGTCGAGCGCCGACGCGGGCTCGTCCATCAAAATCACTTCGGGATCGACCGCGAGGCAGCGGGCGATGCACAGCCGCTGCTGCTGGCCGCCGGAGAGCTCCAGCGCCGATTTGTCGAGGCGATCTTTGACTTCGTCCCACAGCGCCGCATGGCGCAAGCTGCGCTCGGCAATCTCCATGAGCGCCTTGCGGTTGCTTAGGCCGTGGATGCGCGGCCCATACGCCACATTCTCGAAGACGGTCTTCGGGAACGGATTGGGACGTTGAAATACCATGCCGATGCGGTGGCGTATCGTCACCGGGTCGACGCCGGGCGCATAGATGTCGTCCCCGTCAAGGTAGACGTGCCCCTGCACCCGAGCGTTGGGCGTGAGGTCGTGCATGCGATTGAGCGCTCGAACGAAGGTTGACTTACCGCAACCCGACGGACCGATCAACGCCATGACGCAATTTTGAGGAACGCTTAATTGGGCGTTCTTGATCGCTTGAAAGTTTCCATAAAAGACATTGAGATCGGTAACCTGCAGTTTGGTCGATGCCGCAACGCTGGCGTCCGTGTTGGTGGCGATCATGAACTACAGTGTACTCTCCGAGTGGCGCTTCGAGCCAGCGACAAAAACCTTCGCGAGGCGCTTCCATCCTACGGGCGAAGGTGTAAGAACGTATTAACTGATTCTTAAGCTTTATTAAGGCCAAGGCCGTTCGACGGAGGCTCCGTCAAGAACGCCTCCGCATACCATTCGCGGGCATCTTGGAGGGTCTTGCCGCGGCAGTACACATCGAGAAACGCCAGAATCTCGTGCCGCATCGCGCTCTCGTCCGAATCCAACGTATCGATCGATCGCCACATGCACCTAGCCTGGCATACCCAGATTAGCCCACGATTATGGAAAGATTATGGCTCGCGGCTTCCCACGCGCATGATCGGGATGCGAATGGTAAAAGACGTGCCGCTCCCGAGCATCGATTCGGCCGAGATCGTTCCGCCGTGGGCGTCGATGATGCCCTTGACGATCGCGAGGCCCAAGCCGGCACCGCCGCTCATGCGCGTGCGCGAACGATCCACCACGTAGAAACGCTCGAAGATTCGGGGTAGGTCGCGGTAGGGAATCCCAACGCCGGTATCCCGCACGCGCAAGACCGCATCCCCGCCCTGCGCGTCGACCTCGACGATCACGGCACCGCCGGCCGGCGTATGGCGCAACGCGTTGTCGATCAAGTTGACGAAGACTTGCGATAGACGGTCGGGATCGGCTTCCACCCGCACCGGCCGCATCGATCGTAGCTCCAAGTTCACGCCCTTGTTCGATGCCTGCGGTTCGAACGAAGCCACGATCGGCTGCGCCACCGCATCCAGATCGACGTCGCGCAGATTGAGATGCAACTGCCCCGATTCGGCTCGCGCTTGGTCGAGCAATTGTTGCACGAGCTCGGCTAAACGATCGACCTGCCCGAGCGCTTGCGGAAGAAAGAGATCCGCAGCCTCGTCGTCGGGTGAGGCGATCACGGTCTCGAGCATGAGTTTGATGGACGAAAGCGGCGTGCGCAACTCGTGCGAGACGTTGGAGAGAAACTCTTTGCGCGCTCGGTCGAGGCGCGCGAGATCGGTCTGGTCGTCGACGAAAACCACGACGCGACGCGTGTGGTCTTCGCCCTCCGCAGCGAGCGGATAGACCGACACGCGGTACGTTCGCCGGCCGCCCGAGCCGGCCAGCATCAGCGGCGCGATCGAGGCCTCGCCGCGGAGCGCTTCGTCGACTCGGCGCTCGAGCTCCACGTTGGGTATCGAGGCGATCACGTGCGATCCCACCGCTCGGTCGAGATCGAAGCCGAAAATCGTCGCGGCGGCGGCATTGGCGAACGTGACGCGCGCGTTTTCGTCGACGAAAACCACTCCCAGCGGAAGAGCCCGTACGAGTCGCACGAACGCGCCTTCGAAATCGCTCCCTTGCGCGGCGGTCGATTGTTGTTCCGGCGCCGCCGTTCGGGAAAAGGCTCGCATCATCCGGGCTCGCGCGAAAACGATGCCGGCGCTCGCTCCGATCGCCGCACCGGCCGCAACCAGGACCAGGGTCCAAACGGCAGGCAGCAACAAGGCGATTACGATTTGAACATATATCCGCGACTGCGCACCGTGAGGATGTGCCGCGGATTACGCGAGTCTTCCTCGATTTTTTCGCGCAGCCATCGCACGTGCACGCTGACCGTTTGCTGCTCGCCTTCGAAATCGTAACCCCACACTTTATCGAG
>Ga0207416_1001566_pt1 | contig 29343 bp, 23 predicted proteins | sample PaiPotPPM11metaG_FD_184107 | JGI IMG/M metagenome (GOLD analysis project Ga0207416, IMG submission 184107) | Iron sulfur acid spring bacterial and archeal communities from Banff, Canada, to study Microbial Dark Matter (Phase II) - Paint Pots PPM... ... | reverse complement strand
GCGGCAGCCCGGTACCGGTCCGCCGGCGTGTCGTCGGGGAACGCGCCGGACTCCTGGTACTCCAGCGCGCGGGCGCGGACGCTGGCATCGGCCGCGAGGGTCTGGTCGGTCGGCAGTTCGCGGCCGGACAGCGCCGCCGCGCCGGATTGTTCGCGAAACATCTCCACCCGCGACCTGCTCCGCTCTGCCTCCTTCCGCCGCCGGACGGCGGAGCCCGGGTCGACGGTGACCGCCGCCGTGGCGGCGAGCCTGGCCACCTGACCGTAGGTCTTGCCTGGCAACTCGGCCAGGATCATCGCCTCGGCCGCCGCGGCGTCCTGATCCGACAGCGGCCCCAGCGCCTCGTCGACCGCCTTGGCCTTGGCCAGGGTCAGTTGCCCGGCCGCGAGCAGCGCCCCGGTCCCGGGCAGTCGGACCCCCAGGCCCCACGCCTGCCACATCAGCCGCTCCGCCGACACCGCCGGCATCGAAAGCGCCAGCGCCACGTCGTGCGTGAGGGACTTGGTCCAGCCGTCGGGCAGGTCGCCGTGGTACCCGCCGCCAGGCAACGGCTCGTCGTCGTCCCTGATCAGCGCCCGCAGCACGGCGAGCTTCCCGGCCGCCGCCCGCGACTCCAGCGCCTGCCACTGCCGCAGCAGCCCGAACATCTCCTCCCGCGACACCCCGTCGCACCGCCACTCCGGCCCGGACCCCGCCTCCACCGCCGCGGCCAGCGAAGCCGACGGAGGGCAGCGGTCCCACCGGCCGCCAGGCGCGAACCCAGGCAACTGAGGGTCGCGGCCGACGGAACCGGGGACGTCGCCGGGCAGGCCGGGGCCCGGGCGGGGCGACGCGCCCGGCCCGTTTCCCTGATCCGCCTGCTCCGCCACGAACGACTCCCCGTTTGAATAGGTGAGAAATCAAAAGCTGATACTCGAATATTATCGCTATTCAAGATCGACAGCAGCGGAGACAGCCTTACCAAGTCGCCATTGTTTCCTGTCCCGCAAATCCGGAATTTCCGAATAATCGGGAAGCTCCGCGAGTTAGCCGTCGAGAGCCAGGACTCAGGAAGGCCGAGTTCCCGGCGTGATTGCCCAGCCTGCACTGAGCTGAGCTCCAGCTAGAGGCAACACACTCGTGCTGAATTCCGAAGTACTCACTGTGTACCCCCGTCCGCCCGGCCGCCGGCGGCCTTGCCGCGGTCATCGCCTCGCGCCCCAGGGAGTCTCGCCCCGTGTCCATAACCCTCGCGGACCCGCTCGACCCGTCAGCAGACGAGACCCCACCGAGAACAGGACGTCCGCGCCGGCGCTGGGAGCTGTGGCGTTCGCCCGAAAGCCAGCCGGCGTGGGCCCGTCCGACGCTGCTGGCCATCGCCGCGGTGGCGGCGGCGCTGTACGCGTGGAACATCACAGAAGCCGGGCTCGCGCCGTTCTACTCGGTCGCGGTCAAGAGCATGTCGGAAAGCTGGAAGGCCTTCTTCTACGGCGCGCTCGATCCGAACGCCACGATCACGATCGACAAGCTGGCCGGCTCGTTCCTGCCGCAGGCGCTTTCCGCGCGGATCTTCGGCTTTCACGCCTGGTCGGTGGCTCTCCCGCAGGTCATCGAGGGTGTCATCGCCGTGCTCGCCATGTACCGCGTGGTACGCCGCTGGGCGGGGGTACTGCCAGGCCTGCTCGCGGCCGCCGTCTTCACCTTGACCCCGATCGCGGCGTCGATGTTCGGGCACAGCATGGAGGACGGCGCGCTCACCATGTGCCTGGTGCTCGCCGCCGACGCCTACCAGCGCGCCGTTTCTGAAGGCAGGCTCCGGTCGCTGCTGATGGCCGGCGTCTGGGTGGGCCTTGGCTTCCAGGCCAAGATGCTCCAGGCCTGGATGGTCTTGCCCGCCCTCGCCGTCGGTTACCTGGTGACCGCGCCCACCCCGCTGCGCAAGCGGCTGGCGCACCTTGGCGCGGCCGGCGTCGTCATGCTCGCGGTGTCGATGTCGTGGATCGCCCTGTACACGTTCACCCCGGCCGCGGACCGTCCGTACGTGGACGGTTCGACCAACAACAGCGCGATCGCCATGGTCTTCGGCTACAACGGCGTGGAGCGGTTCGGCATCTCCTTCCCCGGTGCGGTCACGTCCGGGCCTGGCGTCACGTCGGGTACCTCCGGTGCCGTGCGGAGCGCCGCACCGGTCGCCGGGACGCCCACTGAGAGCACCGGGTCCGGACCAGCCGGATTCTCCGCCGCGGGCACCGGCACCGCCCCGAGCGGCGCAACGGCCAGCGCGGGCAGCGCAACGGCCAGCGCGGGCAGCGCGCCGGCCAGCGCGGGCAGCGCGCCGACTGGTGCAGGCGGAGGGCCCGGCGGTGGCGGGGGGAGCGGCGGCTTCGGCACCGGCTGGACGAAGCTGCTCGGCAGCGAGTACGGCACCCAGATCGGCTGGCTCTACCCCCTCGCCGTGCTCGCCCTCGTCTTCGGCCTCGCGTGGACCCGCCGGGCCCGCCGGACCCAGCCCGCGGGGCAGGTGCGCGGCGGTTTCGCGATGTGGGGCACCTGGCTGGCCACTTACGGCCTGATCTTCAGCAAGATGAGCACGATCCCGCACACCGCCTACGTGTCGTCGCTCGCACCGCCGATCGCGGCGCTGGGTGGCGCCGGGATCGTCATGTTCTGGCGCGCCTACCGGGCGGAAGGCTGGCGCGGCTGGGTGCTGCCGCTCGCGGTCGCCGCCGAGGCGGCGTGGGCGTACTTCCTCTGGCGCGACTACGCGGGATTCCTGCCCTGGGCGCGGGACCTCCTGGTGGTGGCAGGCGCGGTCGCGGTCGTCGCCCTTGTCGTAGTGAGGCTGTCCCGCCTGGCCCGGGCCCGCCTGGTGACGGTGGCGCTCGGCACGGGCGTGGCCGCCATGCTCGTCGCGCCGGCCACCTGGGCGGCCTCCGTGCTCGACGTGAGCTACGCCGGCACCTCGTTCAACGCCACCGCCGGTCCTTCCGGAGGATCGGGCGCCTTCGGCGGAACCGCCCCGCGAGCGGCCGGCCGCTCGGCGAAGTTCGCCGACCGTTTCGCCGACCGCCTCGCCGAGGGGGCCGCGGACGGCGGCGGCTTCACGCCCCCAGGCGGCGGTCCCGCACCCGGCGGTTCCGCCGCCGGCGGCGCTGGAGGCGGCATCGGTGCGTCCGCCACGACCACCCTGACCAGCGCGGAGCAACGGCTCTACGACTACGTCAGCACCCACCGCGACGGCGCCAGCTACCTGATGGCCGTCGGATCGTGGGAAGAGGCGTCGCCGTACATCCTCGCGACCGGCCAGGAGGTCATGCCCATGGGCGGCTTCAGCGGCACGGTCCCTTCGCCCACCCTGGCGGCCGTCAAGCAGCTAGTACGCACCGGCCAGCTCAGGTACTTCCTGGTCAGCGGCGCGGGCACCGGCGCGGGATTCGGGGGAGGAGGTGGCGGCTCCACCGCGGCGACGATCGACGCATGGGTAGAGTCCGCCTGCAAGGCGGTCCCCACGGCCGACTATGCGGCCACGACGACGGCAAGCGCGGGGGAGGAGTCCCTGTACGCGTGCTCCTGATTAACTAGGAACATGCCCACCGGAACGCCAGCCAGACCACGTCAAGCCACTGACGCCAGCGGTCGGCTGGTGAGAGCGGCCTGGTGATGGTCCGGCCGCACGGCATGACGACGGCATGGTGAGCGCCGTCCCCGACGCGACAGGCTCCTACCGGCGGCTGCTTGGCGACCCGGTGCTGCGCGGCCTCGCGCTGGCGGACGTCTGCGCGCGGCTGCCGCAAGGCATGGTCAGCATCACGCTGCTCCTCGTCGCCGCCGTCCACGCCTCGATGACCACGGCCGGGCTCGTCGTGGCGGGCTACACGCTCGGCCAGGGCGTGACCGGCCCGCTGCGCGGCCGGCTCGCGGACCGGCACGGGCTCGCGCGGGTGTGCGCCGTCTGCGCCGGCCTGTACGTCGCGGCGCTGCTGTCGCTCCTCGCCGGTGCCCTAACAGGAAGCCCGGCCTGGCTGCTCGTGACGACGGCCGCCGCGGCGGGGCTCGTCGTCCCGCCGCTCAGCCCGGGAATGCGCAGCCTGTGGTCGGCGCACGCGGCGGGCGCCTTGCGGCATGCCGCGTTCGCGCTGGACGCGGCCGTCTTCGACCTGGCCTACATCACGGGACCCGTGCTCGCCAGCCTGCTGGCGGCGGGCATCGCCCCCGCGGCGGCCGTCGCGGTGCTGCTGGCGCTGACCTGCGCGGCTACCGTCATCATCGGCGCGCGTCCCCGCCGCGACAAGGTCCACGACAACAGCACGACCCCAGGAAAGACCCCGCCCAAGACCGGAGCCACAGCGCCCGCGCACCGGCCCCAAGGCGCGCTGCGCTCCTCCGCCCTGCGCCGCCTCCTCATCACCGGCGCCCTCGTCAACCTCGCGCTCAGCGCTACCGAAGTGGCGCTGACCGCCTATGTCCGGCAGCACCACGCGCTGTGGGCCTCGGGCCCGCTGCTCGCCGAGGTCTCGGTCGGCAGCATCGTCGGCAGCCTGCTCCTCGGCGCGCGCCCGACCGGACAAACCGGAGACACCGGAGAAACCGCAGACACCGGAGAAACCGCAGACACCGGAGAAACCGCCGACACCGCCCCGGCCGCGCGCCGCCGCCTGCCGCGCCTGCTCGCCCGCTACGCGCTCGGCCTGGCGGCGCTGGCCGCGGCGGGCTTGTACGCGCCGCTGATAGCGGTCGCCGCCCCGCTGGCCGGCCTCTCACTCGGCCCGTCCCTGGCCACCTTGTTCGGCCTGGCATCGAGCGCGGCGCCCGACGGCGCGGGCACCGAGGCGCAGTCCTGGCTGAGTTCGATCATGAACGGCGGCGCGGCGGCGGGCGCGGCGCTGGCGGGCGCCACCTCCGCCCGCCCGGTGCTGTCCCTGGCCCTCGCGGCCGCGGCCGCCGCGGCCGCCAGCCTCGCCAGCCTGGCCCTCGCCCCCCGACGCTAATCCAATAGCCGCCAATCCAGCAGTCGGTTGGCACCGGCCAGGTGTCACATCCGCGCCCGCTGTCGCGTCATAAGTAGTGACGTCGACGAGGAGCGAATGATGCCAGGTCTCTCCCTACGATCGGCCGAGGTCCCCCGCGGGGCCGAGGTTCCGCACGCGGTCGCCGGCTTCGGCGGCTGGCTTGACGACCGGTTCGGCGGCGCCAAGGGCGTCAGGACCCTGATGCGGAAAGTCTTCCCCGACCACTGGACGTTCATGTTCGGCGAGATCGCGCTGTGGTCGTTCGTGATCTTGCTGCTCACGGGCACGTACCTGGCACTGTTCTTCCAGCCGTCGCAGGCCCAGGTGATCTATCACGGCTCGTACACCAAGCTCGACGGCATCGCGATGTCGCAGGCGTACCAGTCCACGCTGAACATCTCTTTCGACGTCCGCGGCGGCCTCCTGATGAGGCAGATCCACCACTGGGCCGCTGACCTGTTCATGATCGCGATCTGCGCGCACATGCTGCGGCATTTCTTCCTCGGCTCCTACCGCAAGCCGCGGGACGTCAACTGGCTGATCGGCATCGTGATCTTCGCCGCCGCGCTGGTCGAGGGGCTGTTCGGCTACTCACTGCCCGATGACCAGCTGTCCGGCGCCGGCCTGCGGATCTTCGAGGGCGTCCTCCAGGGCATACCGATCATCGGCACTTACACGGCCTACTTCCTGTTCGGCGGCGCCTTCCCGGGGCAGGACATCGTGCCGCGGATGTACATCACGCACGTGCTGCTGATCCCCGGGCTGATCCTGGCCCTGGTGGCGGCCCACATCTTCCTCACCTTCCACCAGAAGCACACGGCGATGCCCGCGCTCGGCAACAGCGAGCAGAAGGTGCACGGGCAGCCGTTCTGGCCGTTCTTCCTGCTGAAGGGAACCTCGTGGTTCTTCTTCATCTTCGGCGCGCTCGCGGTGCTCGGCACGTTCGCGCAGATCAACCCGATCTGGCTGTACGGTCCCTACACGCCGCTCGCGATCTCGTCGGCCAGCCAGCCCGACTGGTACCTGGGCATCCTCGAAGGGGCGCTGCGCATGATGCCCGCCTGGGAGATCAACTTCCTCGGGCACACGCTGACCCTGTCGGTGCTGATACCGTTCGCCCTTCCGCTTGGGCTCATCCTCGGCGGCGCCGCGATCTGGCCGTTCTTCGAACGCTGGGTCACCGGCGACAACGCCGCGCACCAGATCAACGACCGGCCGCGCAACGTGCCCACGCGCACCGGGATCGGCGTCGCCGTCATCGTCTTCTACGGCGTGCTGTGGGCCGAGGGGGCGAACGACGTGCTCGCCAACACGTTCAATATCCCGCTTTACACCGTCACCTGGATAGCGCGGGTGCTGGTGATCGTCGGCCCGCTCGCTGCCTACGTGATAACAAGACGGATCTGCCTCGCCCTGCAGCGCAAAGACGCGGAGATGCTCGAGCACGGCGTGGACACCGGCATCATCCGCCAGCTTCCCTCCGGCGAATTCGTCGAGGAGCAGCGCCCGCTCACCGAAGAGGAACGGGCGGTGCTTGCCGCCAGGCCCGCGGCGCGCGCCCTGCCCGCCGAGGACGCCAACGGAGTGCCGGCGCGCCCGGGAGCCGTATAACGCAATCGATTGCTAAACGCCATTGACCCGCTCTGACCGGCGACCGCACAATGGCGGAATGCCCGCTACCACGCACGTGTCCGACCCGGGGACATACTGGACGGCCGGCGATCCGGCCCGCCTCGCCACGCTGATCAGGCTCCGCGCCGTCCGCATGGTCGCGCCGCACGGCTTCGGCTACCTCGGCCAGGCCCTGTCGAGCGCCGAACAAGTCGCCGCCCTCTTCTCCGTCATGACCCCGGGCGAAGACCGCCTGGTCTGCTCGCCGGGCCACTACGTCATCGGCATCTTCGCCGCCGCGGCCGAACTCGGCATCCTCGAAGAGCACGCCGTGAAAACCTACGGCCAGGACGGGTCGAGCATCGAGGCGATCGGCACCGAGCGCTCACCGGTCGCCGACTACGTCTGCGGCTCGCTCGGTCAGGGCCTGTCGGCGGCGACCGGCTTCGCGCTCTCCGACCGCATGAAAGGCATCCACCGCAGAACGTTCGCCATGCTCAGCGACGGCGAGCTCGAGGAAGGACAGGTGTGGGAGGCCGCCATGTTCGCGGGCCACCACCGGCTCGACCGGCTCACCGTGCTCCTCGACGCGAACAACTCCCAGGTCGACGGCCCCGTGGACGCGATCACCACGCTCGAGCCGATCAAGGCCAAGTGGGAGGCGTTCGGCTGGGCGGCGGAAGACGTCGACGGCCACGACGTCACCGCCGTCATCAAGGCGCTCGCCAGGGCCGGCGACGCGAAGCAGCCATCCGTTCTGATTAACCGCACTTCGACTCGCCACGGGCTGCGCTGCCTGCCCGCGGACGCGGACGGGCACTTCATCAAGCTGCCACCTGACCTCGCGGCCGCGGCGGAAGCGGAACTGACGGCACAACTAACCACGGCACAACTAACCACGGGGCAACAAATCAAGGAGCGCTGACATGGCCGAGACCGTCAACCAGCCGCCGTACCCCACCGCGCTCAAGCCCTACGGCCACTCGCTCGTCGAACTCGGCCGGGAACGCGACGAGATCGTCTGCTTCACCGGCGACCTGACGCGGCAGTGTGAGATCGATCTCTTCCAGGACGCGTTCCCCCAAAGGTTCGTCCACGCGGGCATGGCCGAGGCGAACATGATCGGCATGGCCGCCGCCCTCGCGCGCGACGGGTTCATCCCGTTCGTCCACACCTTCGGCGTCTTCGCCACCAGGCGCCCGCTCGACCAGATCGTCAACGCGGTCGCGCTCCCCAACCTCAAGGTCCGCATACTCGGCTTCATGCCGGGCGTCTCCAGCCCGGGCGGCCCGAGCCACCAGGCGATCGACGACGTGGCGCTGATGCGGGCGATACCCAACATGACCGTGATCGACGTCGCGGACGCGGTCGAGGTCCGCCAGCTCCCGCGCGCGATCGTGGACGTGGACGGCCCCGTCTACGTGCGGCTCAAACGCGGCGAGATCCCGGTGATCTTCGGCGCGGGGCACCGGCTCGACCTGGACCGGGCGGGCGTGCTGACCCCGCCTGGCGGCCTCGTCGCGCTGCTCGCCAGCGGCATGATGCTCGCCGCCGCGCTGGCCGCCGCCCGGGTGCTCGAGGCGCACGGCGTCCCGGTCACCGTGGTGAACATCCCGGTGATCAAGCCGCTCGACGCGGCCACGGTCACCGAGGTCGCCGGGGCCGCGCGGGCCGTCGTCACCGCGGAGAACCACACCGTGGTCGGCGGGCTCGGCAGCGCGGTCGCCGAGGTGCTCGCCGAGGCCGGGCTCGGCCGCCCGCTGCGCCGCGTCGGCCTGCGCGACACCTTCGCCGAAGGATCGAAGACCGGCCCGTACCTGTTCGCCCGGTACGGGCTGTCCACGCAGGCGATCATCGACGCCGCCTGGGCGGCGCTCGGCCAGACCGGCCCGGCCCCGGCGGCCGAGGTCGCGCCGGCCGAGGACGGCGAGTACGCGCCCGTGTGAGGGAGGAGCGTGAGGGAGGAGCGTGAGGGAGGAGCGTGAGCGAAGAGCCGGAAGGAAGAAACCCGGCCGGTCACCGGTGGCCGGCCGCCGCGCCCCGCGATCGGTCCGCCCCCGCGTCGCGAGCATCTTCGTCCGAACGTACGGTTGATGTCAGTGGTCGCCCGCCCCGCACGCAAGTGCGTGGCCGGCCCAACATGGTCCAAAACGCCAGGAGTAATGCATGAGTATTACCGAGCTCACCGGCATCGATGTTCCGACCGGGCTCCTCATCGGTGGAGAGTGGGTCAAGGGGAACGGGTCGTTCCCCGTCCTTGACCCCGCGACCGAGGAGCCGCTGGCGGAGGTGGCCGACGGGACGGCGAGCGACGCGCTCGACGCGGTGGGCGCCGCGCACGCCGCGCTGCCCGGCTGGGCGGCGACGGCGCCGCGGCAGCGGGCCGAGATCCTGCGCAAGGCGTTCGAGCTCATGACCGAGCGCGCCGAACCGATCGCCCGGCTCATGTCGGCGGAGAACGGCAAGTCGCTGCGCGACGCGCGCGGCGAGGCGGCCTACGCGGCCGAGTTCTTCCGCTGGTACTCCGAAGAGGCCGTGCGCATCGAGGGCACGGTCATGCGCGCGCCGTCCGGCGCGAACAAGATCGTCACGCTGCGCCAGCCGATCGGCGTGTCGCTGCTGATCACGCCGTGGAACTTCCCCGCCGCGATGGCGACAAGGAAGATCGGCCCCGCGCTCGCGGCGGGCTGCTCGGTCGTGCTCAAGCCCGCCGAGGACACGCCGCTGACCGCGCTCGCCCTGGCCGCGCTGCTGCGCGAGGCGGGCGTGCCCGACGGCGTGATCAACGTGGTGAACACCTCCACCCCCGGCCCCGTCGTGGCCGCGATGATGAACGACTCCCGCGTGCGGAAGATGTCGTTCACCGGCTCCACCGAAGTCGGCCGCATCCTGCTCGGCCAGGCGGCGCACTCGGTCATGTCGACCTCGATGGAACTCGGCGGCAACGCGCCGTTCCTCATCTTCGAGGACGCCGACATCGACGCCGCGGTCGAGGGCGCGCTGATCGCGAAGATGCGCAACGGCGGCGAGGCCTGCACCGCGGCCAACCGCTTCTACGTCCACGAGGCGGTCGCCGACAAGTTCAACGCGGCGTTCACGGCGCGGCTGAAGGCGATGAAGCTCGGCCCCGGCCTCGACGAGTCCACCGACATCGGCCCGCTGGTCAACGAGGAGACCAGGTCCAAGGTCGTCGGCCTCGTGGACGGCGCGCTGTCCGGCGGCGCGAGCGCGCTGCTCGGCGGCCGGGCGCCGGACCGGAGGGGCTACTTCTACGAGCCGACGCTGCTCGACGGCGTGGCCGCCGACGCCGCGATACTGCAGACCGAGATCTTCGGTCCCGTCGCGCCCGTGGTGCGGTTCTCCGACGAGGCGGACGCGATCCGCTGGGCGAACGCGACCGAGTTCGGCCTCGTCGCCTACGTCTACACCCAGGACCTGCGCCGCGGGCTGCGCGTGGCGGAGGCGCTCGAGTCTGGCATGATCGGGCTCAACCGCGGCCTCGTGTCCGACCCCGCCGCGCCGTTCGGCGGCGTCAAGCAGTCGGGGCTCGGCCGCGAGGGCGCCCACGAGGGGCTGCTCGAGTACACGGAGACCAAGTACATCGCCACGGACTGGTAGCGGTATCTAAGTATCTAATCAGCGTTGCCGGGATCTAATCTCTAGATCCCGGCAACGCTCCGGTGCCGGTCCGGAGGCCCGTGTAAATTAGCGAGCAGGTCGTACGTTCGTAATTGAGTGACCGGCCGAGCGTCCGGCGAAACGTCGATATAGGAAATCTACGCGCTAAATATGAAATGACTTTTACAGCGGATGCGGCGGGAAGGGACAATCAGGATGGCACCACCAGATTCGGGCCTTGAGTTCGAGTGCGACCTGGTAGTGATCGGAGGCTGCGGCCACGTTGGGCTGCCGCTGGCGATCGCGTTCGCCGACCGAGGCGCCCGGGTAGCGATCTACGACGTCAGCGAGTCGGCGGTGGAATCCGTGAACGCGGGCAGGCTGCCGTTCGACGAGCCCGGCGCCGCTCCGCTGTTCGAGCGGGCCGTGTCCGCTGGCCGGCTCCACGCCTCGACGGACCCCTCCGTGGTCGGCACGGCGGAGCACGTGGTCGTGGTGATCGGCACGCCGGTCGACGAGCACCTCAACCCGAACCAGACGGCGATACCGAAGGCGCTCTCCGGCTGCGCGCCCTACCTGCGCGACGGGCAGATGCTCGTGCTGCGCTCCACCGTCTTCCCCGGGGTGACCGCACTCGTGGAGAAGATGATCGCGGGCCTCGGCGTGGAGATCGAGGTGGCCTTCTGCCCGGAGCGGATCGCCGAGGGCAAGGCGATGACCGAGTTGTTCGAGCTTCCGCAGATCGTGTCCGCGCGTTCCCAACAGGGCCTGGAGCGCGCGTCCGCACTGTTCGGACGGTTGACCGACACCATCGTCGAGCTGACGCCCGAGGAGGCGGAGCTCGCCAAGCTGTTCACGAACGTATGGCGGTACATCAAGTTCGCGGCGGCCAACCAGTTCTACATGATGGCCAACGACCGCGGCCTTGACTTCGAGCGGATCCGGCAGGGCCTCACCACCGACTACCCGCGGGCCGCCGACATGCCGGGGGCCGGCTTCGCCGCCGGGCCCTGCCTGTTCAAGGACACGATGCAGCTCGCGGCCTTCAACAACAACAACTTCACGCTCGGCCACACGGCGATGACGATCAACGAGGGCCTCCCGCTGTACCTCGTGCACCGGCTCGAGCAGAGGTTCGATCTCTCCGCGATGACCGTCGGCATCCTGGGCATGGCGTTCAAGGGCGGCTCGGACGACATCCGGTCGAGCCTGTCGTACAAGCTCAAGCGCGTGCTCGAGTTCAAGGCGGACCGCGTGATCTGCGCCGACCCGTACGTCACGGTCGACGACAACCTGCTGCCGCAGGACGAGGTCACCGCCCGGTCCGACCTGCTGATCATCGCGACGCCGCACCCCGAGTACCGCGACCTGGTGACCGACAAGCCGGTCGCGGACATCTGGAACGTCCTCGGCGGGGGCGTGCGCGTATGACGGGTGAGCCGCCGCGGGTTTCCGTGGTGGTGCCCGCCTACAACGAAGGCGTGCACATCACCCCCGTCCTCGACCGGATCTTCGAGGCGGTCAGGCTCCAGTGCGAGGTGCTTGTCGTCGTCGATTCGGCCGACGACAACACGGTCCCCGTGGTGACCGCCTACGCGGAGAAGGAGCCCCGGCTTCGCTGCCTCATCAACACCTACGGCCGCGGGCCCGCCAACGCGATCAGGTTCGGCATCGCCGCGGCCGCCGCGCCGGTCGTCGTCGTGACGATGGCCGACGGCTGCGACGACCCGCGCCAGATCGACGACCTCGCGCGGCTGGTGGACCGCGGCGTGGCGGTGGCGGCCGCCTCCCGGTACATGCCGGGCGGGCAGCAAGTCGGCGGGCCGCTGCTGAAGGGGCTCATGTCGAAGACCGCCGGGCGCTCGCTCGGGCTCCTCGCGCGCATCGGCACTCGGGACGCGACAAACTCGTTCAAGGCGTACTCAACGGAATTCGTCCGCAAGGTCGGCATCGACTCGAGGGACGGCTTCGAGATCGGCATCGAGCTCACCGCGAAGGCCCGCCGGATGCGGATGCCGGTGGCGGAGATCCCTACGATCTGGCTGGACCGGCAGGCGGGCATCTCCAACTTCAAGATCGCTCAGTGGATTCCCGTGTACCTTCGTTGGTACCGGTTCGCGTTCGGTCCAAGGCTTACCGCCGAGCAGATCAGGGCCCACAGCAGCCAAAACGGAAAGGTTCAGGCCACTCAATGCGGTTGACCCCCGGGGGGGCGACCCCCCGTACCCCCCGCGTACTCGTCAGCGGATCTGCCGGTTTCATCGGCGGCTACGTCGTTGAGGAACTGCTCGGCCGGGGTTACACCGTCGTCGGCGTCGACAACTTCTCCAAGTACGGGAAGGTCGCCAAGTCCTACGACAGCCACCCGAACTACCGCCTCGTCGAGGGCGACTGCCGCGATACCGAGCTGATGGCCCGCCTGCTGACCGACTGCGATCACTTCATCGCGGGCGCGGCGATGATCGGCGGCATCTCTTACTTCCACACCTACGCCTACGACCTGCTCGCCAACAACGAGCGGATCATCGCGTCGTCGTGCGACGCCGCCATCGAGGCGCACCGGGAAGGCAAGCTGCAGAAGGTCACCTACCTGTCCTCCTCGATGGTCTTCGAGTCGACGCCGGAATGGCCGTCGTACGAGGGCCAGGAGCGCGAGGTGCCGCCGCCGCTGTCCTCCTACGGCTTCCAGAAGCTGGCCGTCGAGTACTTCGCGCGCGCCGCCTGGGACCAGTACGAGCTGCCCTACACGATCGTCCGGCCGTTCAACTGCGTGGGCATCGGCGAGTCGCGCGCACTCGGCGACGAGGAGATCATGTCGGGCAACGTGAAGCTCGCGATGAGCCACGTGGTGCCCGACCTGGTGCAGAAGGTGTTCAAGGGGCAGGACCCGCTGCACATCCTCGGCACCGGCGAGCAGGTGCGTCACTACACCTACGGCGGCGACCTGGCCCGCGGCATCGTGATCGCCATGGAGCACCCGGCGGCGCTCAACGACGACTTCAACCTGTCGACGGCGCAGTCCACCACGGTGCTTGAGCTCGCCGAGGCGATCTGGCGGAAGGTCAAGGGGCCGGACGAGGCGCTGCGCGTCGTGTCCGACGACCCGTTCGAGTACGACGTGCAGCGCCGGGTGCCCGCCACGGAGAAGGCCAAGCGCGTGCTCGGCTTCGAGGCGACGACGACGCTCGACGAGATGCTCGACGAGGTCATCCCGTGGATCTCCGCCGCGATCGAGCAGGGGACGCTCTAGGGGTGCCCGCCTGCGTGGCCGGCCAGGCCTGGGAGTTCATGATGACAAGTCAGTTCATCGGCACCGGCGGGGAAATACGTGGCGACCGCCGGTTTAACGTCTGGATGCGGGGGTTCCGTTCCGCGCGGTATGCGGGTGGTGGGCCGGCTTCGGCGGGGCATAGTGACCTTTGCCGCCAAGTGAACGTAGCCTAGGAGCGTGGACAGGCGAATATTCGGGCTCGAGAACGAGTACGGCGTTACGTGTACCTTCCGGGGGCAGCGGCGGCTGTCGCCGGACGAGGTGGCCCGCTACCTCTTCCGCCGGGTGGTGTCGTGGGGCCGGAGCAGCAACGTGTTCCTCCGCAACGGCGCGCGCCTGTACCTGGACGTGGGCAGCCACCCCGAGTACGCGACCCCCGAGTGCGACAACGTGGTCGACCTGGTCGCCCACGACAAGGCCGGGGAGCGGATCCTCGAGGGCCTTCTCGTGGACGCCGACCGGCGGCTGCGCGAGGAGGGCATCGCCGGGGATATCTACCTGTTCAAGAACAACACCGACTCGGCGGGCAACTCCTACGGCTGCCACGAGAACTACCTGGTCGGCAGGCACGGTGAGTTCGGCAGGCTGGCCGACATCCTGATCCCGTTCCTGGTCACCAGGCAGATCATCTGCGGGGCGGGCAAGGTGCTGCAGACACCGCGCGGCGCGGTCTACTGCGTCAGCCAGCGGGCCGAGCACATCTGGGAGGGCGTGTCGAGCGCCACGACCCGTTCGCGGCCGATCATCAACACCCGCGACGAGCCGCTCGCCGACGCCGAGCGGTTCCGGCGGCTGCACGTCATCGTCGGCGACTCCAACATGTCCGAGACCACGATGCTGCTCAAGGTCGGCGCGACCGACCTGGTATTGCGGATGGTGGAGGCGGGCGTGGTGCCGCGGGACATGACGCTGGACAACCCGATCCGGGCGATCCGCGAGGTCAGCCACGACATGACCGGCCGGTCCCGGGTCAGGCTCGCCAACGGCCGCGAGATGTCCGCCCTGGAGATCCAGATGGAGTACCTGAACCAGGCCAAGAACTTCACCGACAAGAACGGCCTCGACCCGATCAGCAAGCGCGTGCTGGAGATGTGGGAGCGGGCGCTGTCCGCGATCGAGGACGGCGACCTGGACCGGATCGCCCGCGAGATCGACTGGGTGACCAAGTACCAGCTGATCGAGCGGTACCGGGCCCGCCACGACCTGCCGCTGTCCGCGCCGCGCATCGCCCAGCTCGACCTCGCCTACCACGACGTGCACCGCGGCCGCGGCCTGTACTACCTGCTGCAGAAGAACGGCGCGGTCGACCGGGTGACGACCGACCTGAAGATCTTCGAGGCCAAGTCCATCCCGCCGCAGACCACCCGGGCCAAGCTGCGCGGCGAGTTCATCCGGCGGGCCCAGGAGAAGCGCCGCGACTTCACCGTCGACTGGGTCCACCTGAAGCTCAACGACCAGGCCCAGCGGACCGTCCTGTGCAAGGACCCGTTCCGGTCGGTGGACGAGCGCGTGGAGAAGCTCATCGCCGGCATGTAGCTCCGCGCTTCCAAACCGGGCGAACATTGCTTCTCCTCGTTGGGGCGTCGGGAGGCGCGCAAGATTCGGCCCGGGACGGTCGTCGAGCAGAAAGCGCTCGCCGAACGTCCCGTCCGGATCCCGACGCCCCCCGACTCTCACCCGGCGTTACCTCGGGTGGCTTCGCCAGCCTCGTCCAAACCCGCGCAGGCCTGCCGCGCTGTCTTTGTCCCGCAAGGCCCTCAACTTCGCGGCCGGGGTCGTCCGCCGGCACCTGAAGGCGATCGGGTCGCGGTGGCGGAAGCTGAACGCGGGCCAGGAGGCCCTGCTCGTGCTGGTCTACCTGCGCAAAGGCGAGACGCTCGAGGAGCTGGCCGCCGGGTCCGGGGTCGGCAGGACCACAGCGTGGCGGTACGTGAACGAGGTCACCGAGCTGCTCGCGGCCAGGGCGCCGAAGCTCCGCCAGGCCGTCCGGGGCGCCAAAAAGGGCAGGTCACGCCTACGTCATCCTCGACGGCACGCTCGTCCCGATCGACCGGGTCCCCGCGACAAGCCGTTCTACTCCGGCAAGCACAAGAAGCACGGGATGAACCTGCAGGTCATCGCCTCCCCTGACGGAGACGTCCTGTGGGTGTCCGGCGCGCTGCCCGGATCGGTCCACGACAAAAAGCCGAGTGGATCTGGGGAGTGCTCGACGAGCTGGGGAAAGCCGGCCTGGTCACCCTCGCCGACAAGGGCTACCAGGGCAGCACCTGGGCAAAGACCCCGTACAAGGGCAAGAACAAGCCCGAACCGCAGAAAGAGGCCAACCGGGCCCACGCGAAACTCCGCGCGCTAGGCGAGTGCGCGAACGCCCAGCTCAAAACGTGGAGGCTCCTCCGGAAGCTCCGCTGCTGCCCGTGGCGCGCCGGAAAACTCGCCAAGGCCATTCACCTATTGCAGCTCCACGCGGCATAACCAGGTTGGAAACAGCTCAGTGAACCTAATCCTCGCGAGCCTGGATCCCGCCTCCCGCCATCCGGTTGAGGCCTGATCACGGGTCATTTCGGTGAGAGCACCCTGGACGACACCATTTCGAGCACATAAAATAGAACAAATAACCATCTATCGCCGTCATCTTTAGAGATCGCGGGTCAGAATTGGCGATATTCGCCGCGGATGACCCTCGATAATTAAATTAGCCGGCCCGCAGCCCCGGGAAAGCGGGGCAAACCGGGGCAATCCGCGGGGGCGCTGCGGGCCGCGCCCCCGATGACCCGCGATGACGCCACAGCGGGGCAACCAGCGGCAGCCGGAACCGCGGAAAGAAGCCAACGCCACCCACCCGGAACTCCGCCTTGCCAGCGAGCGCCCAAAACCCGCCGCTCAAGACGCGGCTCATCCCCGGCAAACCCCGCTGCTGCCCTGGCGTGCCGGGAAGCCAACCCGGGCCATCCACATATTGAGCTGATTCCATCCCGGAAAACCGCGAGGACCATGGTGCCGGACTTTATGTGCGTGGCTGCATGTACTCGAAGACCGAGCCGTCCGGGTGGCGGGCCACGATCCTTGTGCCGTTGGGTACCTGGCTCGGTGCTTCCAGTAGCTCGGCGCCCGCCTTGCTCAGAGCCTCGAGCACGGGGTCCAGGGAGTCGACGATGATGGTCGCCGCCTGTGACACGTACTTTTCCAGCGGGCCGGAGTAAAGCAGGAAGGGTCCCACCAATGCCAGCTCGAGATCACGGTAGGGGAATCGCCTGACTTCGACGTCCCCAGCCAGTTCACGATAGAACGGAATGGCAGCCTCAAGGCTCTCGACTTCGACGTCGGCGATCATCGCCCGGATATTACTGCTCACGGCATTTCCTTCCGTAATTTTTGTGCTGCCATCAAGCGCACCGCGGGGCGGGCGCCGCCGCGGCGCGGCCGGTCAGACTTGGACCTGTCCGCCGTCGACGAAGTGCTCGGCACCGGTGATGAACGAACTCTCCGGCCCGGCCAGGAAGGCGGCCAACGCTGCGACCTCCTCGGGACGTCCCATGCGCTGCAGCGGCAACCGCGAGGCTAGCTCTGCGTAGAAGTCTTCTGTGCTCTGGCCGAGCCGACTGGCCAGGCGGTCGATCGCGGGCGTGGCGATGGGTCCCGGCGTGATGACGTTGACGCGCACCCCGCGCGGTGCCAGCTCCGCGGCCCAGGTGCGGCCCAGACTGCGCACGGCGGCCTTGGACGCGGCGTAGACGCCCATTCTGTCGGCGCCTCGATGGATCGTGGAGGAGGCGATCAGGATCACCGACGCGGGCCGGGCGAGCAGGGGCAGCGACTTCTGCACGGTCAGCAGGCTGCCCTTGGTGTTCACGCCGAAGACGAAGTCGAACACGTCCTCCGTGACGTCCTGGAGGCGCGACCCGTCGCCCAGGCCGGCATTGGCTACGACGGCGTCCAGCTGCCGTCCGTCGCCGCGGATAACGTCCATGACGTGGTCTAGGTCGGCGCCCTGGGAGACGTCGCACGGCACGGCGACCGCGCCGGGCCCGGTCTCCCCGGCCGCTGCCTGGAGCTCGTCCTTGCGCCGGCCGGTCAGGTAGACGCGGGCCCCGTCATCGGCGAAGCGCCGGGCGATCGCCAGTCCGATACCGCTGGAGGCGCCGGTAACCAGGGCTGTCTTTCCGTTCATCGAGCGCATGGCACCCGTCCTTTCGAGATCACTGTGGCGTTCGAGTTCGTCGATAAGGCTGGCGACGGGACCGACGGCCGGATGGACGCGCCTTTGACGGTTTCGTCGAGGACCGACGCGAACGCCGACTGGTCCTCGGCTTCTGGCCATCGTCAGGCGGAGAGGACTGAACTCGCATCCGCCAGCCGCCAGCGGGGTGGCCAGTGCTGGCGCGGCCATGCCGGGCTGCTCGGTCAGGGGTGAGGCCGACGGGGCCCGCTCGCGTGTCCCACCGCCGGGTGACGGCGGCCAGTCGGGGCCGGGTAACATTTGTGCTAGACAGATGGCGGCGCATTTCCTCACCCCAGGTCGCATGACCGGACTTATCGGTCGGCGCAGCGAAAGAGATGCGCTTGACCGGCTGCTAGAGGCTGTCCAGGCGGGTGAGGGCCGGGCGCTGGTGGTGGTCGGCGAGCCGGGCGTGGGCAAGTCGGCGTTGCTGGACTACGCGGCTGACCGGGCGGTCGGTTTCCGCGTGGTGCGGGTAGTGGGTGTCCAGTCTGAGATGGAGTTGGCGTTCGCGGGGTTGCACCAGTTGTGTGCGCGGATGCTTGATCACGTCGATTGTCTGCCGGAGCCGCAGCGTGATGCGCTGCGTATCGCGTTCGGCCTGGCTGTGGGGCCCGCGCCGGACCGGTTTCTGGTCGGGCTGGCCGTGTTGAGCCTGCTGTCGGAGGTGGCCGGGGAGCGGCCGCTGGTCTGCCTCGTGGATGATGAGCAGTGGCTCGATCGCGCTTCCGCGCAGGTCCTCGCATTCGTCGCGCGCCGCCTAGTGATGGAATCGGTAGGCCTCGTCTTCACGGTCCGCGTCCGTGGCGACGAACTGACGGGATTGCCGGAGCTGACGGTCAGGGGTCTGTCCGAGGTCGAAGCGCGGGCGCTGCTGGACTTGGTGCTCACCGGCCCGCTGGATGCGCGGGTCCGCGATCAGATCGTCGCCGAGACGGGCGGCAACCCGCTGGCGCTGGTAGAGCTGGTCCGGGGGCTGACCCCGGCGGAGCTGGCGGGCGGGTTCGGGCTGCCCAGCGCGGTGCCGCTCACGGGACGGGTAGAAGAGAGCTTTCGGCGGCGGGTCGACGCCCTGCCGACCGTGAGCAGGCGCCTGCTGCAGGTCGCGGCGGCCGATCCGACCGGTGACCCGGCCCTGGTGTGGCGGGCGGCCGGGCGGCTCGGGATCGATGCCGAGGCGGTGGCGCCGACAGCCGAGGGCGGGCTGGTCGATTTCGGTGGCTCGGTGCGGTTCCGGCATCCACTCGTCCGCTCGACGGCCTACCGGTCGGCCTCGCCGGAAGAAAGGCACGCCGTGCACCGGGCCTTGGCGGAGGCGACCGACCCGGAAATTGATCCGGACCGGCGAGCCTGGCATCGGGCACAGGGCTCAGCCGGGCCCGACGAGCTGGTCGCCGGAGAGCTGGAGCGCTCGGCCGGGCGAGCGCAAGCACGCGGGGGCCTGGCCGCGGCGGCCGCGTTCCTTGAGCGCGCGGCGAAGTTGACACCCGAACCGGGCCGCCGGGCGCAGCGGCTGCTCGCCGCCGCCCGGGCCATGTGCGACGCTGGCGCGCTCGATGCGGCACTCGGGCTCCTGGTCGCGGTCGAGGCCGGCCCGCCAGACGCGTTGCGGACCGCCGAGGTCGAGCACCTGCGCGGCCAGATCGCCTTGCATCAGCGACGCAGTGGCGACGGTGCCCGGCTGCTGCTCGGTGCGGCCCGGCGCCTCGAGCAACTCAACCCTGCCCAGGCGCGCGAGACCTACTTGGAGGCGCTCGCGGCCGCGATGTGGACGGGTGACCTGGGCCACCCCGGCAGCGTGCGGGAGGCGGCCGAGGCGGCCCGCGCCGCACCCCCCGGTCCCGAACCGTCACGTGCGGTGGACGTCCTGCTCGACGCGTTCGCGATCCGCGTGACCGAGGGATACGCAGCGGCCGCGCCCACGCTGGCCCAGGCGTTCAAGATGGTTCTCAGCCTGAACCCCGCGACCGATCCGGAAGTCGGCCGCTGGCTCTGGCTCGCCGGGGCGAGCTCCAGCGCCCTTGTCGCCGTCGAACTGCTGGACGCCGAATCCTCACAGGCCCTGGCCACTCGCCTGGTCCAGTCCGCCCGCGACAGCGGCGCCCTGGTGCATTTGCAGTTCGCGCTCGACTTCCTGGCCAGAACCCACCTTCGCACGGGCGAGCTGCCTTCGGCGGCGCGACTGGTCGAAGAGGACCGGCTGATCGCCGACGTGACCGGGAACCCGCCGATCGGCGATGCCGAGATGATGCTCGCGGCCTGGCGCGGTCAAGAAGCACACGCGGCTGAGCTGATCGAGGTCGCCGAGCGGGAGGGGACGGCCCGCGGGCAGGGCAGGCTGGTCGATCTCGCGGCCTACTGCCGCGCGGTGCTCGGTAACGGCCTCGGCCGCCACGACGCCGCGCGCGACGCCGCCTGGCGCGCCTTCCGGGGAGATCAGCCAGGCTATGGGGCTTTTGCCGTCCTCGAGCTGGCCGAGTCGGCGTCCCGGACCGGCGACATATCGCTGGTCAAGGCCGCGCTTGAGTGGCTGTCCGAACGCACGCGGGTGAGCCCCACCGACTCCGTGCTGGGGATTGAAGCCCTCACCAGGGCTCTGCTCAGCGAGGGCGAGGCCGCCGACCGCCTCTACGGCGAGTCGATCAGGCTGCTCGCCCGGACGCGGGTCCGCGTGGAGCTCGCCCGCGCCCACCTGCTGTACGGCGAGTGGCTGCGCCGCGAACGCCGCCGTATGGATGCGCGCGAGCAGTTGCGCACCGCCCACGACATGTTGGCTGCGATGGGCGTCCAGGCGTTCGCCGAGCGGGCCCGCCGCGAGCTGCTGGCCACGGGTGAGACCGCCCGCAAACGCACCGTCGAGACGACCGCTGAGCTGACCGCCCAGGAGGCCCAGGTCGCCCGGCTGGCCCGCGATGGCCTGTCCAACCCGGAGATCGGCGCCCGGCTGTTCATCAGTCCGCGTACGGTCCAGTACCACCTGGGCAAGGTCTTCACCAAGCTCGGAATCAGCTCGCGCGGCCAACTCGACCGCGTGCTGCCCGCCGACCCGACCACCGGTTCGCCGCACTAACCTCGGCGACCAGCCGGGCCTCCCAGCGCGTAAGGCGGATGCGAAGTTCCTGGCCGCGGCCGCACCGCCAGGCCGTGACTGGCCAACGGCACTATGCACTGGCGGATACGAACCCGGTCTTCCCAGCATGACAATCGCAGGGACCTAGCCCCAGAAAAGATCACGAAGGAGCCGGAGCTTGACCACCTGGCTGAACACGCCCATCCAGATGCAATTCAGGGTCATCGACGGCTTGTCAGTCCGGTTCGCCGAAAGCGAGGACCGCGACGATCATGCCCTGTTGCTGAGCCCGTGGCCGGAAAGCCTGCTCGCGTTCGTTCCGACATGGGCGCGGCTGGCCGAGCACACCCACCTGGTGGCGATCGACCTGCCGGGGTTCGGCCGTTCCCAGCGCCGCGATGAGCTGCTGTCCCCGCGGGCGATGGGCGACTTCCTCGTCCGCGCCGCCGACGCCTTCGGGCTCGACAATCCCCATGTGGTCGGCCCCGATGTGGGCACCGCGGCCGCGTTGTTCGCCGCCGCTCTGCACCCGGGGCGGCTGCGCAGCCTGGTCGTCGGCAGCGGCGGCGCGGCGGTCCCGCTCCAACTCGGCTCGGTGCTCAAGGACTGGGTCGACACTCCCGACCTCAACAGCTTCCGCAGCACTGAACCGCGGCGGATCGTCGCCGGCGCGCTCGCCGCCATCGAGCGCTACCGGCTGCCCGAAGCCGTCCGCGAGGACTACCTATCATGCTACGAAGGCGACCGGATGGTCGAGTCGATGCACTACGTGCGCGCCTACCCCGCTGAGCTTCCGGTGCTGCGCGACCTGCTGCCGCAGATACAGACCCCGGTGCAGATCATTGCCGGCCGGCACGACCAGGCGGTGCCGCCGGTCAACGCCGAGTTCCTCGATCAGCGGCTGCCGAACAGCAAGCTCGACCTGCTCGACGCCGGCCACTTCACCTGGGAAGACGCGGCCGATGACTACGCCGCGCTCGTCACCAGGTGGTGGAGCGGCGGCTACGCGGCCAGCGCCACCACCAGCCAGCCGTTGCCCGGCGCAAGCCGGGTACCAACCGAAAAGGATCTGGCCCATGGCTGAGGAACTGCTCGACCTGGCGATCGCGGCGGCGGGCGGCCGCGAACTGTGGAGCGGGCTGCGGGGCCTGAAGATTGATCTTTCCGTCGGCGGCCCGATCTGGGCGATGAAGGGCTGGCCAGCGGGCGAGACGTTTGACCAGACCGTGACCCTGGACACGATCCGAGAGCACATCGTGTTCTGCCCGTTCACCCGCCCCGACCAGCAGATGGTCTTCGACGCCGCCACCGACAGCGTCACCATGCAGACCCTCGGCGGTGAACCGGTCGCGACCCTCGCGCCCGCCCGCGCGGGCTTCAAGGGAATGCTCCGCGACAGCGCCTGGGACGCTCTGCACCTCGGATATTTCCTGGGGTACGCCTGCTGGAACTACTTCACCACCCCGTTCGTGTTCAGCTACCCGGGCGTCCAGACCCGTGAGATCGAACCATGGCACGAGGCCGGACAGACGTGGCGGCGGCTGCAGGTCCGCTTCCCGGCCGAGATCGTCACGCACAACCCCGGCCAGGTGTTCTACTTCGACGCCTCCGGGGAGCAGCGCCGCATGGACTACGTGACCGAGGTCAACGGCAGCGCTCTTATCGGCCACTACACCAGCCGCTACACAGACTTCGACGGACTGTCGGTGGCCACCCGGCGCCGCGTCTTCCGCCGCAATCCCGACAACACCGTCAATCTCAACCTGCCGTCGATCACCCTCGACGTCCACGACGTCGAACTCATTCGCTCCGGCGGCGTAAAGGAGGACTCATGACCGAGAAAACCACTGCCGTTGATCACGCCGACCGGCGGCTCGTCGTCGCGCTGCCCCGTCCCTACGACGAAGCCCGCGAGCACTACGAGACCCTCGTTCCGCAGGTTGATTCCGCCCGCTTCGCCCAGATGGGCTCCTGGCAGGCCACGCAGGAACTGGCCGAGATCAACGCCCCGCACGGCTTCATGATCTATTACCGCAGTGACATCACCGCCGTCATGGCCGGCTCGCCGTCATTCTGGAAAGCCACGCAGTACCTGATGGGCAATCACGTCATCGCCGAGCGGATGTTCCGTCACGCCCCGTCGGCAATGCTGCACGCGCCGCTGCGGACCCTGCTCTACGCCGACCCCGACGGTGACACCAAGCTCGCCGTCGACCAGCCCAGCCTGTTGTTCGCCAGCTATGGGGACCCCCGGATCGCCTACGTCGGCCACGAACTCGACACCCTCCTCGCCCGGCTCATCATCCTGCTCGGCGGCGACCTGCCCCTGCAACTCGGAGCCGTATACGCGTCAGGAAACGACGACGCATGAGTCGGAGACGAACATGAGACGACCCGGGAAATCCGCAACTACACCGCGCGTACGCGGGTTTGAGAGGCTCACATGAACCAGCTTCTGGCCGAGGTCATCGACGCGCACGGCGGTATGGACCGCTGGAACGCCTACGAGCGGGTGGAGGCATCCATCGTCAGCGGAGGCGGTTTCTTCCCGCTGAAGGGGCTGATCCAGGACGCGGACCCGCGCCGGATGACAGTCTGGCTGCACGAGCAGCGCTCGTCGGTACTGCCCTACGGGGCCCCCGGCCAGCGCACGATGTTCACGCCGGACCGGATCGCCATCGAGAAGGAAGACGGCACGGTCGTCGCGCAGCGCTTCGCGCCGACGGATTCCTTCGCCGGCCATCAGATGAGTACCCCGTGGGACGAACTGCACCGCGCCTACTTCAACGGCGAGGCCCTCTGGACCTACCTGACGACGCCGTTCCTGCTGGCCGGGGACGGCGTGGACGTCGAGGAGACCGAGCCGTGGCAGCAGGACGGTGAGACCTGGCGGGTGCTGCGCGCCCAGTTCCCCGGCTCGGTCGAGACCCACAGCCGCATCCAGGACTTCTTCTTCGACGACAGCCGCATGCTGCGCCGCCATGACTACCAGGTGAACATCGCAGGCGGGTTCCCCGCGGCGCAGCTGACCTCCGAGCATGTGCGGGTGGACGGGATCAGCCTGCCGACGAAACGCCGCGCTTATACACGGGGCCCTGACCGGCGGCCGATCCTGGACATGCAGATGGTCACCATCGACATCAGCGACGCGAAGTTCCACTGAAGAACCACGTTCGCCTCAAGCGGCGAACGGCCACAGGGAACAATAACGAAAGGACGGGGCGGTAAAGCCATGGTCACGGCATATTCGCAGCTGCCGACCAACCTGGTCAGCGCCGGCAACGGCATCGACTACGCCTACCGCGACAGCGGCGGCGCGGATGCGACGCCGCTGGTCTTGCTTCAGCACTTCCGCGGGAACCTCGACAACTGGGACCCGGCGCTGATCGACGCGCTGGCGGCGGGCCGCCGCGTCATCACGTTCGACAACGCGGGAGTCGGCCGCTCCACCGGAACCACCCCGGACACCTTCGAGCAGATGGCGCGCGACGCGATCGCGTTCATCGCCGCCATGGGGCTCAGCCAGGTGGACCTGCTCGGCTTCTCTATCGGCAGCTTCGTCGCACAGCAGATCGCGCTGGTGCGGCCGGCGATCGTCCGCAGGCTCGTGCTCGCGTCCTCGGCGCCGCAGGGCGCAGCCGGCATGCACGGCTGGGCACCGGAGGTCATGGACGGAGTCGGCACGCCGCACACCAGTCCGGAGGGATACCTTGGCGTGTTCTTCACCCAGTCCGCCGCGAGCCGGAAGGCGGGCGGGGAAGCACTCGCGCGCATGGCCGCCAGGACCCAGGACCGCGACCAGCCGACAACGTGGACGACGCGCGAGGCGCAATACGACGCGGTCTGCACGTGGGGAATCCCAGATCACGCGCGGCTGCAGCGGGTGGCCGCGATCGAGATGCCGGTCTTCGCGGCGAACGGCGACAGCGACCCGATGATCCTGCCCCACTACTCCCACCTGCTCACCGGCCTGATCCCGCATGCCCGGGTGACGATCTACCCCGACGCGGCACACGGGTTCTTGTTCCAGCACCATGCCCAGTTCGCCGCCGACGTCGAAGCCTTCCTCACCGCACCGGACTAAAACCACGCACCAGGAGGGTTTGACGTCGGCTCGTACGCGCCGGTCACCCTGGTTTGTGTTGTCCGCGTGCTGGTGGTTTACCGGTCGGATGGTTCTGGCGGGGTGCTGCCTGGGTCGAGTCCGGTGCTGATCCGGTGCAGGAGTTTTTGCAGCAGCTGTGCGTCGCCGGGGTCGAGGTGGCGGCCGAAGTGCTCGTGGACCCGCGCGAAGAAGCCGGGGGCGGCGTTGCGCCAGGCGGCGCGTCCGGCGTCGGTGACGACGGCGTAGGTGACCCGCCGGTTTTCCGGGGGGATGACCCGTTCGACGTAGCCCTGGGCTTCGAGGCTGGCGACGGTGCGGGTGGCGCCGCTCTTGGATGTCACGACGGCTGCCGCCAGGTCCTGCATGCGCAGGCGCCCGTCTGGTGCGTGGGCGAGCACGGCCAGGGCCTCGTAGCTGCTGAGGGTGAGGTGGCCGGCGGCCTGGGTTTCGCGTTCGAGTGTGCTCAGGAGGCGCTGGCAGAGGTGGACCAGGCTGAGGAAGGCGCCGAAGCCCTCCCTGTCGGTCAGCTGGTCTTCGATGTCGTCCACAGGAAGATTCTGCCCGAGACAGTTGACAGCGAAAGCATCTTTTCATAATGTTTCACTTGAAAATGTTTCAGCTAGAACTGTGAGATCGAGGGATCCTGATGTCAGTCCACGCTCGCACCCCGGCCGGCTCCTCGTCCCGGCGCCGGGCAGCCGCGGTAACCGTTTCAGTCCTGGCCGCCGCCCTGGGCAGCACGTACGCCGCAGCCCAGGCGCAGGCCGCGCCGGCCACCGCCGGCACCGGCACCGGCACCCTGCGCACCGTCCAGGTGTATGACTACGCGAAACAGCAGACAGCCGAGCACGTCACGATCGCGCCTGACGGCACCCGCTATGTAAGCCTCGGCTTCGGCGGGCAGCTGGAGGTAAAGCACCCCGGCGGCCCGTCCCGGATCCTGACCTTCCCCGGCGCGGGAACCGGGACATTCTGCGGCGCAGCTGTCGTCGCCCCTGACGGGGCGGTGTACGTCTCGGTCGGATCCGCCAACCCGGCCGTGAATGGTGTCTGGACCGTGGCCCCCGACGGCACCCTGGCCCGCTACGCCGCCCTGCCGTCACAGGGCGAGGAACTTAACGGCATGGCGATGGACTCCCGGGGCAACCTGTACGTCGCCGATTCCAACCTCGGGCGGATCTACCGGGTTCCCACCCGCGGGCCCGCGGCCGGCACTGGGCAGACCTGGGTGCAGAGCCAGCTCCTGGACCCCGTCCCCGGCCAGATACTCGACGGCATCGCCTTCCCCGGAGCCAACGGGGTCGCGGTGTTCCGCGGCAGCCTCTACGTGTCCAACAGCGCACAGGAGAACATCCTGAGCATCCCGCTCACCCGCGACGGCAGCCCGGGGCCGATCCGCATCGCCTACCCGGGGATCATTTCAGACGACATCGCCTTCGACGTCCGGGGCAACCTTTACACCACCACCGACCCGTTCGAGACAGTCAACCGCGTCGCGCCCGACGGCACGGTAACCGTGCTGGCCAACTCCAGCGACGGCCTCACCGGCCCCAGCTCAGTCGCCTTCGGCGCCGGCAAGGACAGCACCACACTGTTCATCACCGACCTGGGAGTCTTCAGCACCCCGCACATATCCCAACTGCAGGCCATCAACGTCGGCATCCCAGGAGCCCCCGTCCGCTGAGCGTGTGCTCATGGTGAGCAGTCCCGCCCGGCTCGCCGGGCGGGACTGCGTGTTCAGGGAGATGGGCTCCTGGCAGTCCACGCTGGAAATCCCAGCCGACGGTGCACGGCGGGGCAGCGCCGTGCGCCTTACTGCTTGGTAAAGACGGCGTGGACGGTGATCGCGATCTTCGTCCCCATCATGCCGAGTTGGTTGAACGTGAGGCCCCAATCGGCGCGGTTGACCGGGACCTCGGCGTCGAGCGTCACCTCACCGTCATCACCGGAGACCGTGGCGCCGAAGGAGACGGGGCGGGTGGTGCCACGGACCGTGAGGCCGCCAGCCACGGTGACGCCGTCGGCGGCCGGGCTGATCGCCTCGACGCTGAAGGTGATATCGGGGTACTTGGCGGCGTCGAAGAAGTCGGCCGAGCGCAGGTGGTCGTCGCGCTTCTTGATCTTGGTATCGACGGACGCGGCGGCCACTGTGAGCGTGCCGGTGACCGCTCCGGCCCCGGTGACCGTCCCTGACCCGCTGACCTCACCGAAGACCCCCCTGACAGGGACCATGCCCCACATGCTCTTGGTGGCGAGCCGGACCTGCGACCGGGCCGCGTCAAGGGTCCACGACCCGGCGAGCCTTCCTTCTCCCAGCGCCGCAAGCGCTGTCGGCTGTCCTGACGTAGTCAACGTGGCCTCCAGGCATTAATTTTGTTCCTCTATCAAAACTATTTTGACATGCGAACAATATATGCTGGTCACGGGCACTGTCAACGGAGGGCCATGGCGAACGAAACGGGCATCTCGCAGCACTCTGCGCTGTGCCTGCGGCTGATGCAGATCTTCCCGCGCGTCACCCGCGGGATGCGCCGCTGGCAGGACGGTGCCGCGCCGCAGGCGCCCGCCGCGCTCGGCCCTCGGCACGTGGCCGCGCTCCAGCAGCTTCGCGGCGGACCGCTCACCGTCGGCGAGCTCGCCGCCCGGCTTGGCCTCACCCTGCCCACCGTCAGCGGCGTGCTCGCGGACCTGGACCGCGCCGGCTTCGTCGAGCGCCGCCCCGACCCGGCCGACAGACGGCGCACCATCGCCGCCATCGTCTGTGCCAAGGCCCCCCTGATCGACGAATGGCTCGACGGCGTGGCCAGCCCGCTCGCTCGCGTCCTCGACAAGCTCTCCCCCAGCGAGCAGCAGGCCTTCGTCAAAGCCATGGACCTGCTGGAAACCGAACTGGACAGCCGCGGCCCCCGGGCCTAACCGTCCGCGGGGGCGGACCTGCCGCTCCTCTACCAACTCGCCCACTCGCAAGGCGCGGGAGACCGCGCGGGCGACCGCGATGATTGCGGGGATGAGGGCAGCGGGCTGGACTTGCGCCGACAGCGTGACTACCGAGAGCGCGGCGACGGGGGCGCCCTGCTGGCCGAGGATCGGCGCGGCAACCGAGGTCATCGGCTCGGGCCACTGCCGTGACACGACCGCAGTACCTTGCTGCCGTACCGCGGCCAGCAGGGCTCGCAGCTCCCGCGGGGCCCGGGTGATGTTCTCCGGCCGCAGCGTCAGGTCGCCGCCGATCACCTCATCCTGCAAGGCGGCCGGGGCGTGCGCCAGCAGCACCATGCCGACGCCGGTGGAGTGCAGGGGAAGCCGCCCGCCGACCCGGTACATCACCCGGCCGGCGCCGCGCGCCGATAGCCTCTCGATCAGCACTGCCTCTCCCCCGTCCCGGACCGCGAGCAGGACATGCTGGCCGGTCGCGTGATGGAGATCCTCGAGGTACGGCAGCGCCGTCGCCCGCAGCCCGTGACCCCGCGGGGCAAGCGAGGCGACCTCCAGCAGCCGCAGCCCGACGACGTACTCGCCGTTCGCCGCCCGCTCCAGCGCGCCCCACTCCACCAGCTTGCGCGCCAGGCGCAGCGCGGTCGCCTTCGGCAGGCCGGCCCGGGCGCTCAGCGCGGTCAGCGAGAGCGACCGGTTCGCAGGTCCGAATGCCGCCATGATCCGGAACGCTCGGTCCAGGACCGGCTCGCCGCGCGCGGGCTTGCCCCCGCGCGCCGGGCAACTGCCCTCCATGGCAGCACCACCCGCTTCCCCGTTGTTTCAGTCAATGAAACCATGGCTATGCGGACGGCCTGACCTGGCTGAGGATGCCGGACATGAGCATCCAGCCTGCCGTTACCGGCGTAACTCCCGTGGTGGTGGCGGGCGGCGGGCCGGCCGGCCTGGCCGCGGCGGCCGAGCTCAGCCTGCATGGCATCGAGTGCGTAGTCGTCGAGCCTAGGCCGCAGGTGTCGCATCGCCGCCCGAGGGCCAAGACCACGAGCGTCCGGACGATGGAGCACCTGCGCCGCTGGGGCCTGGCGGGCCAGCTGCGGGCCACGGCGCCGCTAAAGGTCGCCTGGTCGCAGCGGGTTACCTTCTGCGAATCGCTGTCCGGACGCCGGATCACCGACTTCGAGGGTGCCTTCGGTCTCACCACCCGGCGCGACGACCGGTTCGCCGAGCCCGGCCAGCAGGCACCGCAGCCCGTGGTCGAGGAAGTCCTGCGCAATCGCCTCGGCGCGCGCCCCGGTGTCGGCCTGCGGCTCGGGCATGCCGTGACCGCGCTGGCCCAGGACGACGAAGGCGTCACGGTCACTGTCCGCGATCCCGGCGGCGACCGGTACCGGCTGCGGGCGCGCTACGTGCTCGGCTGCGACGGTGCCAGCGGCGTGGTCCGGGACCAAGTCGGCGCGCAGTACGTGGGCCGGTCCGATCCTCGCCCCAACTTCAACGTGGTTTTCCGCGCGCGCGGGGCTGGACACCCAT
>Ga0207416_1001565_pt1 | contig 29351 bp, 29 predicted proteins | sample PaiPotPPM11metaG_FD_184107 | JGI IMG/M metagenome (GOLD analysis project Ga0207416, IMG submission 184107) | Iron sulfur acid spring bacterial and archeal communities from Banff, Canada, to study Microbial Dark Matter (Phase II) - Paint Pots PPM... ... | reverse complement strand
CGACCAGTTCGTCGGCCGTCATGCCGGGAGGGTTCGCCGGACGCCCAGCTATGACCCCATCGCGGGAAAGATCAGCTGGAGCGAAGAGACCACGGTCAGCAGTCCGACGATGACGACCGTTGCCCAGGCGATCAGGTTAAAGGCCCACCCGTTCGTCCATTTCCCCATGAGCCGCTTGTTATTGATCAGCAAGAGCATGAGGATGAGCACGACCGGCAGCAGCATGCCGTTGGCCACTTGCGATCCGAAAATGATCGCCAGCAGGGGAGAGCCCGGAATGATCACGGCGATCGCGCCGATCGCGATGAGCGTAGCGTAGAAAGTATAGAAGATGCGCGCGTCGCGGAAGCGGTGGTCGACGCCGCGTTCAAAGCCGAACGCTTCACACACGTAGTAGGCGGTGGAGAGCGGCAAAATGGACGCCGTGAAGATCGCCGCATTCAACAGGCCGAGCGCGAAGAGCAACGACGCGAAATGGCCGGCTAGCGGCGCGAGCGCGGCCGCGACGTCACCGGCGCTGCTGATGACGATGGGGCGCGCGGCGTGCAGATTGTGAAGGTAAATCGTTGCGGCACTGGCGATAATGATGAAATATGCGATGATGTCGGTGACGAGGCAACCGACAACGACATCGGCGCGCGAATAACCGTAACTTTGTTCGTCAACGCCTTTCTCGACGACGGCAGCTTGAATGTAGAACTGCATCCACGGAGAGATCGTGGTTCCGATTACACCGATTGCCATCAGCAGATATGCTTTCGTGGGTGTGAAGTGCGGGAAGAAGGTTTGCTGAACGACCTGGTGCCAATCGGGATGCACCAAAATCCCGCTGATGACGTAGCTGATGTAGACAAAGCAAAATACGAAAAAGATGCGCTCGACGATCTTGCGCGTTCCGCGCGTGACCGTCGTAAAAACGAATACTGCGGCCAGAATGACGAGCAGATCGGTGAAGAGCTCGGTTGGTAGGAAACGTGGGATGTACCCATGCAGGATCGGAGCCGCGGACGCGATGCCTGCAAACTCCGCCGCCGTATTGCCGAGATCGCCCAGCACGAAGAAGAGCAGCACCCAGAACGTTACCTTAACGCCGAAGTTCTCGCGGATGAGATCGGCTAGGCCCTTCCCGGTGACGGCGCCCATGCGCGCGCACATCTCCTGCGTCACGATCAACGCTACGGTTATTGGAATCAAGAGCCACAGCAGCGAGTACCCGAATTGCGCGCCGGCCAACGAATATGTTGTAATGCCGCCAACGTCGTTGTCGGCGTTGGCGGTGATGATGCCTGGGCCGATGATCGAGAAGAAGATCACCAGCGACCGCAGCATGGCACGCCGGCGCAGCTTCATTGCTCTTGCTTCGGCGCCCGATAGGTGACGCGCGGCAAGTTTCGCGCGACGTGCTCCGGAACGATCGCATCGATTGCATCGTCAACCGTTACGATGCCCAGCATCTTGCCGTCGTCGTCGACGACGGGCACCGCCAGCAGATCGTACCGCGCAATCGCGGCGACGACCTCGTGGGCGGGCGTCGCGGGCTGAACGGTCACGAGCGTCGGGTTCATGATCTTGTCGATCGGCGCCGTCGGTAGTTCCAGCAATAAATCGCGCAACGTGACGACGCCCAAGAGCTGTTCCTGTCGATCGAGGACGTAGAGATAGTACACAAACTCGGTTTTCGGAGCGATGTCGCGGAGCTTATGGATCGTCGCCTCAGTTGTCCGATCCGGAAGGATCCAAACATAAGCGGTCGTCATCAGCCCGCCCGCGGTGTCGTCGGGGTATTTTACCAATTCGCGCAACTCGCCCGCGGTGCGTTCGTTCATCTCGGCAAGCAATTCGGATTGCCGCTCTTCGGGTAGTTCCCCAAGTAGGTCGGCTGCGTCGTCGAAATCCATTTCTTCGATGATGTCGGCGGCGCGTTCGGTGCCGATGTCGTCGATTAATGATTTGCGGACGTCCGTTTCCAAATGCTCGAATGCATCGGCGGCCGTCTCGTCGTCGAGTTGATGGATGACCGCGGCGGCTTCACGTTTGGAGAGATCCGAGATGACCTCGGCGAGTTCGCTCGGATGCAGGCGCGCAAGCTTGCTTTCTTTGACGGACAGCCGCACTTGGGATGGATTCTTCTCGCGGATAGGCGCGACCGAATTCCACGCGATCATCGTGCGTGGCACGTTGCGATAGATCCCGGGGGTGAATCGCCGGCCGAACCCGCTTAGCCCGAGACGACGCAGTAGTCCGCCGACGCCCACGTCGGCCGCGACGACGCGCAGTTTTCCGCCCGTGTTGGCCAGCTCGATATCGTTGATGCGCACGACTTTGCGGCCGTCAATGTCCACGATCTGTTTGTCGAGCAAATCGAGGACGAGATACAAAGCCTCTTCGTCCGGCGGGGCGGAGACTTTCGGAGCTGCGTTGAGCGCGACGGAGCCATCGGCGTCAACGTCGGATACCGTATCCATCGGTGCAAATCGCGCGCCTTGGCTCGTCTTGATGATCAGTCCGTCGACTTCGGGAAACGTTTGATCGGGGTTGTTGACGAGAAAGTCGCTGACTTTGCCGATCGGCAACTCGTTGACGGTCGCGCGCCGTCCGACCAGCTCGGAAATGAACCCCTCTTGAAACGCCACTTTGCACCCCCTTTCGCGCAAAATAAAACGACCGGCTCGCTGGGCGACCGGTCGTGGCGTGGAACGGCTAACGCGTTCTATACCCCAGTCGCGACTGCTTTGGCACCACGCGCCGTAAAGCCCGGAGGGCTTAGCCGCCTTAGACGACGCCTTAACTCGGCGAAGTCTGGTCTACCCGCTTGGCGTCTCTCGACGTTTCCGGGCAGCGGCCTGTGTATCGCGTGGACGCCTCACTACAGCGAGGTATCCTTCTTCTAAGTATAGGCTCTATCGTCAAGCGTAACACTCTCGGCCACCAAGAGACGGTCGCCTAGCGGAGCTCGCTTCCCAGTCCATCCGAAAAAAGGACGCCTCACCTAGCCTCGTTGTGTGAGCCTACGCCGCGCGCGAAAGGCGCTGCGACCGGCCTCCTCGGCCGGATGCGGCTCACTCAAGAGCAGTTTCAACTCTGCTCGCCTGCGAATCTCCAGCGCTGCGTTGATGTCCGCATGCGTGGCGAAACCACAACGGAGACATCGGAAGCGCCTTCTTCGCCGGTTTCCCCTTTCACAGCTCCCGCAGCGACTGCAGGTTTGTGAGGAGAATCGTGCGTCTACCGTGACGATCGTAACGCCAGCCTCTTCCGCTTTGCTTTCGATCATCTGTCGCAGCAGACCAAAACCTGCGTCCAATAGGACGCGATTAAGACTTGACTTTGCCCGTATAGACCTTCCTGGACATGCAGCAGTTCCTCGTGCACTGCGCGTCATCCGCCTGAGATTAAGTGATTCCAAGCCAATGCAATCAAAGGTATCTACGACGTGGCGAGACTTCTTATGCGCGTAGTCACGTCTTGCATTGGCTTCGTGTTCCTTCGCTCGGGCGAATCGCTTAACTGACGCAATTCGCGATGGATCTTTGCGATTGATACACCGCCCGGCAGCGTCTTTCTTTGTGCGTGAGTCTACTTCGCGTTGTAGACGGCCGATAGCCACCTTCCGCTTCTCGCCCGCAGCCAGATTCTTGTTCAGATCTCCATTGCTTGTCGCTGCAAGCACATGAACACCTCGATCTATGCCGACAGTACGGGTGGTTGCGCGCTTGGGTTTGACGCGTATTTCGTGCTCGACGCAGAGATACCAACGATCATTGCGTTCGACAACCCAGGCCCTCCCAAAGCATTCCGGGATTCGTCGTCCTTTGCGAAGACGTACCAAGCCGATTTTGGGAATTTTGACACGCTTCTGCATCGAATCGAAGATCAAAGCGCGGCTACCGTGCGGAAACTCGAGTTGATGCCAACGTGAGCGTGGCTTAAACCGCGGGAAACCCGGTTTCTCTCCAAGTCGGACGCGCCGAAAAGAAGCGCGCATCGCCAGGTCCAGTCTGTGTAGTACCGCATCTTCGCACTCCCTGTACACGGCACTCATTCGACCGTCCAACCGTTGCCCATGCGACCGTAACGCAGTGATTTCGGCGTACTGTTGTTTCGTGGAGATGCTGATGCGCCGGCGTCTCCACGCGTCACGTCGTTCTTCCAGGAGCGCATTAAAAAGCTCCCGAGTTATATCGAGAGCAAACTGAAGCCTCCTAGCCTGTCTCGTGGTCGGGTAGAGGCGAATGCGCTCAGTACGCTTCATAACGAACCCTAGCTTACCAACGCTGAGCGCCATATGTATGGCACACTCGTTACGGCCATGAAAATGGGCCGAGTTGAGGTTAGTCTAGATATCTTGAGACTAGGAGTGAGCTACGCCGTTGCCGTTGAGTTGACCCATCGCAACGCGGTAGCACTCGCACGAAGCGGATTCGAGTCCTTCGCGATCGACGACACTCAAATGCCCGCGGCGGTAGCGGATGAACCCGGCTTGCTGCAACGCTCCGGCGGCAATGCTCACCGCTGGGCGGTGCACGCCGAGCATCATTGCGAGGAACTCTTGCGTTAGTGAGAATTGATCGGCGCCCACGCGATCGTGCGTGAGGAGCAGCCAGCGAGCGCAGCGTTCGGTCAGCGTGTGCAAGCGGTTGCAGGCGATGGATTGTCCCATCAAGGCCACGGAACTTCGCGCATAATTCTGCGTCAACGAATGCAGCTGCGAACCGTTTTGTATGGCCGCCTGAAAAACTTCGAGTGGAACGCATTTTGCATCGCCCGGAACTTGGCAGATCGTTTGGCTCGGCGCCTTTAGCGTGCCGAGCATCAGCGCGACGCTTCCCGACAATCCTTCGCGCCCTGTCGTGCCGATTTCGACTCCCGAACCATCTTGCATGAGCGCAATCACGGAAAGAACGCATGACAAGGGAAAATAGATGTGCGAGAGCGTTTCGCTCGGGTTGTACAGCACTTCGCCCGACTTGAGCGATACGTCGCGCATATGTGGTCGCAGCGCCGCGAGTTCGAGCTGCGGCAAATCGTCGAGGATTCGATTCCCCGTGGGACTAGAAATGGGAATCAGGGGACACCTGCTCTTTCCAAAATCGAGCAAGTGGACGCTCGCTAGTGCGCGGGCCTGCCTGACTCCTCAGTATAACACGATACGTAGGGCACCGGGCGTTCCTACGCTTGGGATAAGGAGGTTGCGCCGTTCTGTGCTTGCTCCACAGAGGCGCACATTTCAAACGATTTATCCAAACCGCATATTTGAAAAATCCGGCTCAGCGATTCGTTTGCGCCGGCAATGCGCAGAATCGCCGCGGTGCCGTTTTCTTGCATGCGCTTCTTTAACACGGCCAAAGAACTTAGGCAGCTCGAATCGATGTACGAGACTTCGGAAAGATCCACGACGGCAATGTCGACGGAGTCGGCTTGGGCCAGTGTATCTTCGATTTGCGCTTTTCGCGAGAAATCCAGATCGCCGGTAAGTTTTACGACGCTGAAAGTCATGGTCAAAATCCTCTTGATGCGAAAGCAAGAAGACCTCGCTTTTAAAACGAGCGACTCACAATCGTGGTTACTTTTTAGCCGTTCGGTATAAAACGATACAGCCCTGGCATGGCTGGGAAGGCGCTCGCAGAAAGGCAACCCCATGCCGCCGACAGATCCTCTAGAGGTAGCGCTCGAAGCCGCGCGGATAGCCGGCGATATTCTGATGAAACATATCGATGCGCCGCTCGAGATCCGGGAAAAGGGCCGCCGCGCAGACTTGGTAACGTTGGCGGACGGAGCCAGCGAACGCGCGGTGGTCGAACGCTTGCGCGCGGATTTTCCAAACGCGACGTTCCTGGGAGAAGAGAGCGGCCTGCAAAGCGGTACATCACGCGAACGCTGGATCATCGATCCGCTCGACGGCACGACGAATTTTGCGCACGGCTATCCTATTTTTTGCGTCTCGATCGCGTTCGAGCGTGACGGCGAAGTGATTGCAGCCGTGATCTACGCGCCGGCAATGAATGAATGTTTCGTTGCGCAGCGCGGCAGCGGCGCAACGCTGAACGAACATTCCATCCAGGTTTCCTCGATCGACAGCATGTCGGCCTCGCTCGTCTGTACCGGTTTTCAGCCGGCGCGCTATGAAAGAAACATGCGCTATTTTGACGCCGCGTCGCAAATGACGCAAGGCGTGCGCCGCGACGGATCGGCCGCGCTAAATCTGGCGTACGTCGCGGGCGGCAGGTTCGACCTGTTTTGGGAGTTCGATCTGCATCAATGGGACACCGCAGCGGGCGCGTTGCTGGTGCGCGAAGCCGGCGGGCTCGTTTCAACCATTGAGAACGACGCGTGGACGCTCGACAGCGAGTCGGTGCTTGCGAGCAACGGCCACGTTCACGCCGAGGCGAGCGAGCTTTTCACGCGATTGCGTCAGTCGAATAGCTAGGCTTTGAAAGCGAAATAAACCGCACCTATGATAAACAAGTAACTGATCGCGTAGTTCCACTTTAGTGTTTGCGCGAAAACGAAGAACGCAAAAATGGTGAAGACAACGAGCGTTATCACTTCTTGCACGATCTTGAGCTGGGTCAAGCTCAAAGCGCCGTAACCGATCCGGTTCCCTGGGACTTGAAAGCAGTATTCAAGCAACGCGATTGCCCAACTCGCAAAGATTGCGATGATGAGCGGGCTTTTCATGTATTTCAAGTGTCCGTACCATGCAATGGTCATAAAAATATTCGAACAGATTAACAACAGCACCGTGGTCGCGACGGGATAGCGCGAAAATATTTCGGTCATAGATCCTCCTTTTTCCTCAACGGCCGCTCACCAAACGTGGGATCGCATCAGCGGGCGGCGATGAGCTCGCGTCGCGTCCAGGCTTCGCCGCGCAATTTTATCGCCGTCACAACAGTGCGCGCGCTCCATGCGACGATCCACGCAATCGGTACGCCGTACAATCCGATGTGAAGCACCCTAATGCAGAGATACGAAACCGGCACCACCAGGATACCGGTGAGGATTCCGACGGTCAGCGAGAATCGCGTGTCGCCCGAAGCGCGAATCGGCGACATGGAAACCATCGCATACCCTTTGAGCGGAAGCGTCAGCATGTGGAGCGCGAGCGGCAGAGCGGCCGCCGACGCGACGACCGTGTTGAGCGTGAAGATGTATGACAAAGGCCACGCCAATGCCGCGCAGACCGCGCCCGTTAGCGTCGTCAGCCAAAATGAGAGAGTGCGTGCGCGCGCGAAAAACGATCGCGCGCCTTCGATGTCGCGGGCGCCGAGCCGCTGTCCGATAACGGTTTGCGCCGCAGATTGCAGCGGGCTCGGAACGGTGAATGTAAGATCTGAGACGACGTTGAGCGCGCGAAAAGCCGAGATTGCGATGGGGCCGAGGGGCGCGAGCATTGCCACGATGAACGAATCGGGCGCGATGACCGCAAACAAGAACGCGACCTCGGGTAATCCGAGGCGCGCGCATTCCAGTGCCAGCCGCAGATTCAGATCGAACGAAGCGAATACTTGGTAAATCGGGCGGCGCCACGTGTAGACGAGGGCGCAAACGCAGGCGATCGTTTCGGAGAGCAGGGAAGAAATGCCGGCGCCCACGATGCCGAGCGGATGATGCGTTCCCCAACCTAACGCCAAAATCAATAATAGCGGAATGTGTACGACGTTGACGATTGCCAGTACGAGCACGCCCAGCACGCGGTTGCCGGCCGCTCCCAAGCCAACGATGAGCGTTCCGGAGATCGCGATCGGTAAGAGCGAAACGCAGCGCAAAATCAGATACAGCGAGCTTTGGTGCGCGCTCGCGAGGTGTCCGACCATGGCGCTGATGATGACCGATGAAAGCGGCAGGCTGAGCAGCGCGCAAACCACCGCGCTGACGAACGGCACAACGAAACCGGCGCGCACCGTTTTCCCAAAGCTCTCCAAGTCGCGAGCGCCGATGCGCTGCGCAGCGATAATGGACATGCCGCTGAAGAATCCGAAGATCGCAAAAGCTACCGCCGTAAAAACGGTGGTCGCACCCGTCACGCCTGCTAGCGCGACGGCGCCGAGACTGCCGATCGCGATGGTATCGACCACACCCAGCAGCTGATCGCCGAGCATCGTGAACGCAATGGGAAGCGAAAGGCGCCGAATCGCGGCGCCCATGTTGCGGTGATCGACCAGCATTTGGGTCAACGAAGGGCGTCGAGCGCTTCGAAGAACGCGCCGATCTCATCGTCGGTCGTGTAAAAATGCGGTCCCACGCGGATGCCGCAGCCTGGACGATAGTCCACGAAGATGCGGCGCTCGATGAGCGTGCGATACACTTTTTGCGATTCGGGAAAATCGATCGCGATCCAGCCCGTGCGTTTCTCGGGCTCTAGCGGCGTATTGACGCGCAACCCTCGCTCCAGCGCGAGCTCCGCAATCGAACTGGTTAGCCTAACGTTGTGTTCGCGAATTTTTGGAACGCCGGCTTCGCGAATCAAATCGTGGCCGGGCTTGGCCGCCATAAAACCGGGAATCGTCGGCGTGCCCGTTCCCCAGCGATACATCGAGGGTGCCCAAACCATCGGCGCGGGTTCGAATGCAAAGGGCCGCGCATGGGCCATCCATCCCGTAACCGCGGGCTCTAGCCGTTCGCGCAGCTCCGGCTTTACATAGATCCAGCCGCAGCCTGCCGAGCCGCACAGCCACTTGTGGCTTCCGCCCGTGACGATATCGAGATCCCATTCCGTCACGTCATAGGGATAGACGCCGGTGGTTTGATAGGCGTCGACGCACAGCAGCGTTCCCGTCTTGCGGCAATGGGCCTGGACCGCGTGCACGTCGCACAACGCGCCCGAAATATAGTATGCGTGCGACAGTACGGCAATCGCGGTGCGTTCGGTAATGGCCGCAATGATGCGTTCGATTGCAACGGTGCGTCCATCGTCCGACGGAACGATCCGCGGCTGCGCGCCGAAGCGTTGCCATTCGGTCCAGACGTACGTCAGCGACGGAAATTGCAGCGCTTCGTAGACGACTTCGTTGCGCGGCGCATCGAAGCGCAGCGACGTGGCGAGTGCGGCCTGCAATACCGAAACGTTCGGCCCTAGAAAAACGCTGCCGGGCGGAGCTCCGATGATCGCGCCGATCCCGTCGGCGATTTCCGCGATGCGCGGCAACCATTGTTCCCACGCTTCCGGGCCATCTGCCGACCATTCGTCGAAATAGCGATCGAGCGCGGCTTTTACGTCGCCCGGCGCCGCGCCCATTGAATGGCTGACCAAGTACGTGGAGTTGGCCAGAATCGGAAATCGATCTCGCAAGATCGCTTGAGTTACGGTTGAGGTTGTCATAGCACCGTTGAGGTTGTCATAGCACCATTGTTATCGTGAGCTTGGCGAACGACCCCGAGCAACGCCAACGGCGCGAGTCGAGGGGCGCACTAGTAGCCCTTTCCCAAGTACGTCCGCACTTCCCACAACTCGGGAAAGAAGCGATTGTCGAGCGTCGTTGCGAGATACGTGGCGCCGAGCGAACCGCCGGTGCCGCGCTTTGCGCCGATCATGCGTTCGACCATGCGGATGTGCCGTCCGCGCCACAACAGAAAGCGTTCATCGAATTCGATCAGCTCTTCGAGCAGCAGATACAGATCGTAATGATCCTTGCTGGCAGAATAGATCGTGCGAAATGTTGCGATGAGCTCGTCGTGCGTTCCGACGCCGAATCCGCGGCCGCGCAAGTACTCTTTGACCCGGTCGTACAGCGACGGCTCGGCCAGCCGGCGCTCCAAGCGCGCCCGCTGTTCGTCGTTCATTTGAATGTGTTTGAGCATCTCCGTTTTGCGCAGGCCCGCGATGAATTCAATCTCGCGAAACTGCAGCGATTGAAAACCGCTGGCCGGATTGAGGTTGTCGCGGAATGCATTGAATTCGTGCGGCGTCATCGTTTCGAGGATGTCGACCTGCGTTTCGATCAGGCGCTGAATCGGATCCATCCTTTTGAAATGCTTGGTCACGCGCAGCAGATCGCCGGCCGCCAAATCGCGCATGACTGCTTCGATCTCGTGCAGCAGCTGCTTGAACCACAACTCGTACACTTGATGGATGATGATGAACAGCATCTCGTCGTGATGGGGCGGCGACGAGAGCGGCTGCTGCAGCGAGAGTAGTTTGTCGACCTGCAGGTAAGCGCCATATGAAAGCTGCTCTTTGGCGGTATCGGGCGTCATGCAAGGACGCTTTGCCGGGCGAGTCCGCGGGGCCCGCCGCGCGCGTGCGCGAAAACCGCCGCGTGCGTATCGCATTCCGCTTCGCCTTGCCGGCCGCGCTGTTGCTGGCGGCGTGTTCGGGCCAGCAGGCTGCCGCCCCGAGCCCGACGCCAAGCCCGCTCCGGAATCCCCTGAACGTTGCGCTGTACCCCGGCGCGATAATTATCGGGGTTCATTCGTTCCGGCAAAACGTCATGGTGCAGCAAACCCGTCGTAGTATCTTCGAGGGCGGCGCGGGCACGTACGACGGAACCGAAGTCGTCGAGGCAAGCGATGCAGCGTTTAGCAAGCTGTCGTCATGGGTGCATCATTACGGAACGCACCCTGCCGGCCCCGAACAAGGGTACGGTTTTGACTACGCCCTTTTTGAGCGCGGCAGCGGTAGAACGACGCACGGCGTGCTCGTTATCGTGATGGATCCGAAGATGGTCGATCGCCAACTGGGCTCGGTGTTGGAAATGATCGGCAACTATCGATCGCTGCCCGCGTTCATGCGTGGCCCAATCGACCAGCAGGTGAAGGCGCGGGTTGGCATCACACTCTCCGACGCCATGGACTCCGCCAGTCCAATCGGCGCAACGCTCGCCGCGTTAGGTGATTTCGAACAGCGTAACTCGCGCGGGATCGTGGTCATCGACGCCGTTCGCCGCTGAAGGCGGCCTTTTACGCGGTTGTGCACGGCTTATGCACAACTTTCATGCTTTTATCCCCGCTCTCGACAGGGACTCACAAGCTTGCACCGCTTAAACGAGGGCCGCTATTCTCTTGGATTGGGAGCCTGCATGAGTGGTTTGGTCGTTTTTTCGTCGTTGCGCGAAGCCTTGAATGCCGGATATCATATCTATGGAAGAAGCGAGCGAGGCTATTTGGCGCGGCTGCGCACCGACGCCGGCTGGGCGTTGGCGCTCGTCGAGTGTGTGTCGGGCTCGAGGGTGGGTACAAACGCAGTTATGGAACGTGACGAAAAACAAACACCGCGCGAGAAATCGGACTCGGATAAAGAAGCTGAAGAAGCGCGCAAAGGCGATCGCAAGCTTGAAGACTACGATAAAACGATCGCCGACTCGTTTCCGGCGAGCGATCCGCCGGCGCAACCTTAGCTCAAACTAGCGGCTTCCCGTTTCGAACGCGTCGAGCGTGAACGGTTCGCCTGTGCTTGGACGCAGGCGCACGTCCTCGGCGAAGAACTTCGTGGCGAAACGGGCGCAGTCGTTTGCCAGCCATTCCGTATCCTTCCAGAGGTACGGATTGTCTTGAACCTTGCGACTCAATTCAATGAGCGGCCGCAATTGTCGAGTCGTACCGATAATCATGTTGCCCCAGTGGTAGTAGAATGGCTCGCCCTCCAGCAAACCCATTTTTACGAAAACCCCCATGCGCTCGAGTGTGCGGAGTGCGTGCGACCAAGGATAATCCGTAGGCGCTGTCGAGCGAAGATATTCTTCGAAACCGGGTTCGGCCATCCGTTCGGCGAGCTGTGTCGTAATGTACTGGCGCGCCCGGATGAAACGGTCGTCGTCGAAGTATTCAAAGATGCGCATCATGCCGTCGAGCTGCGTCGCGCGGTGCGTTTCCTTTATCTGATCGAGCGCGACGCGCGCTTGCTGCATGCCGACGACCACCGTGAACAGGATCACGAGTCCGGTGAACGCAGTCGCTATCGCGCTAAAGGCTACCCAATCCATCTCGTGAGTTTACTCAGCCTAAAAGGGACGCCCTCCGCGCGGCCCAAAGCACGTCGGTGGAGAGGTGGCAGAGCGGTTGAATGCAGCGGTCTTGAAAACCGCCGAACCTTTGCGGGTTCCGGGAGTTCGAATCTCCCCCTCTCCGAATCTGCTTCTGTTAAATAATCGCGAACGGTTTCCAGCCGTACTCCTGTGCTTGTTGCACCGCAGCCACGCCGGCCGGCACAACGAGGAATCCCGGCAGAACATTTTTTTCGAAGTCCGCGAGCACGCCCCCAGGCGTCGCGCCCGTCATTTTTGATGCGATGACCAACGCAACCGCCGTCATCGCGTTATGGCAGACGAAAAACTTTCCGCCGCGCTTGAGCACCGCTTGCGCGCTCCAGTCTTGGTAAATGCCGTTGGGATCGTCGGGAACGGCTCCCAAATTGAGATTTGAACTAGCCTTGTAGTAATCGTTCGTCGCATCGAGGTTGAATGCTGTACCGATTCCGTATTTGCTCCACATGCTATCGTTGAGCGCCCAGATAATCGAAGGACCGAGCACCACGGCCAACGTCGAAAGCTTGCCGGTTCCCATCGAAAACTCGAATGCGTTCATCGAGTTTTGCATGTGAATGTAGAGACTCGCGATGCCGGGCGCGACGACGAGTGGAGAAACCGATTGAAAAACTTGTTTGTTCGCGCCGCCGCTTTTCAGCGTGCGCAGCATGGCCGCGCGATCGTACTGCGTGGGTTTGAGGATGTGAAAGGTCAGCGGGGCGCGTCCCTGCGCGTCGGCAACAGTGGGCTCCAGGCCGATAGCGGCCGCCGAAATACCCAGCGCCGTAGCGGAAACGAACTGCTTTCTTGAGAGAGACATTGAGGGCTCCTTCCTCACAACAAGGGCGAATGGGGCGATAAATTTCCCCGCCCTTTAGGAAGCCCCTAGCGCTTGGGCGAAGCCAGCGCCCGTGAACGCTCGCGGTATAGCCGTGGCCGCCGCCACTTTGACCGCTTTGGTGCTGATCGGCATCGAGATCCAGTCGTGGCCGCAGAGCGCCGCATTTAATTCGAGCATCCAAAACGTAAGCCGCTGCGTTGAACGCGTCGTCGCGGTCAGTCCCATGGACGCCCGAACCGGCCTGCGCGAAGGCGATAACATTATCATGTCGCGGATGACCATGCCGGCGCGCACCCCGATCGCCTGGAACAACACTCCAACGCAGACCGGGCGCGCCGGCGATACGATCCAGCTGGCGGTGCAGCGCGGCAACTCCAGCCTGCTTATTCCCTACAAACTGCGTCATACCGACACTCCGCTCAAGTTCACAGCTCAGCTTGGATTCAAGTTTTTTCTGCTGGCTATCGGCGTTTTCGTCCTGTGGCGCGGGCGCGACCGAGCGGCGACGGTGCTCGGGATATGGTGTCTTGGCGTAGGCGTCGGATTGCCGGACGCCTGGTGGGGCGGCTTGCCGATAAGCGGAAGGGTGTTCGGCGGCGCACTTACCGCAGCGTTGTGGACCTACTCGCCGCTGATGCTGTACTTGGTCGTGGAGTCGATCGCGACCGGCGTTTCGCGACGCACGATCCTCGTAGCGCGCACAGCGATGCTGCTGACGGTTGCGCCGGCGGTGATTCTCAACACCGTGAACGCGACGGCGCAGGCACAAACCGGCTGCGCGGTCGTCTACCTGACGCCGTGGCTAGTCAACGGAGCGTTCTCGGCCGCGCAGCTCGTGATCATTGCGTTCTTCGCAGTCAGCTATGTGCGCACGACCGGTTTGGCGCGACAGCGCGTGCGCTGGATTTTCTGGGCGTTCATAATCAGCCGCTTCGGCGTTCTCCTGAATCTGTTTAATCGCTTGCTCGTGCATCCGGTTCATCTCTCCGGCGCGGAATGGCTGACCGTCATGATCTTTCCGCTGGGCTGCGCGTACGCGATCTTGCGCCATCGCATCATCGACGTCAACTTCGTGCTGAACCGAACGCTGATCTACACCATCTTGACCTCGTTCGCCGTGGGAATATTCGTGCTGCTCGAGCATTTCTTGAATTCCGCAGCGGTCAGCCGCGAAGGCAGCCTTGCGGTCGAGTTGTCGGTTGCATTGGCATTGGGTCTTTCATTCAATGTCGTGCACAAGCGCACGGAGCAGTTTCTCGATCGCACGCTCTTTCGCGGCAAGTACGAAGCCGCCGTCGCGCTGGGGCAGCTCGCCGAGGATGCCGCCTACATGGAGAACCCGGAGACGCTCTTGGAGTCGGCCACACGCGAGATCCCGCGCGTGATGGGCGCGCGCGGAGCCGCGATCTACGAACGCGTGGATGGCCGTTATGCACTTGCCGCCGCGACCGGATTGGGAACCCTGCCCGCCGACGTGGGAGTGGACGACGCGGCGTTCGTGCGCCTGCGCAAGCATCTTTCGCAAATCGAGCTTTCGGAAGTCAACAGCGCGCTGGGAAGCGACGCGATTGCGTTGTCGGTGCGCGGGCAGCTCACGGGAGCCTTCGTCTGCGGGCCGCGTATAAACGGCGAGACCTTTGCGCCCGACGAGATCGCGCTGATGCGAAACGTCACCCATGAAATCGGCGTCGAGCTGCATGCCATTCGCTCGCGCGAGAAGGCCGAAATACTCAGCGCGCTGAGCTCGGGCATGATGGATTTACCGGCCGCGCGCCTCCGGCTGGCTCGAAAAGAAGAGTAACCCCGGCTGCCGAACGGCCGCTTATGCTTAACATCGGCAATACCGCATTCATGCTCATTTGCGCCAGTCTCGTGATGCTCATGACGCCGGGGCTCGCGTTCTTCTACGGCGGACTCGTGGGACGCAAGAACGTGCTCACGATCATGATCCAGAGCTTCATGTCGTTAGGGTGGACGACCGTTTTGTGGGTCGTCTTCGGCTACTCGATGTGCTTCGGCCCGGATTGGCACGGCCTCATCGGCAACCCGGCGACGTACTTCATGCTCAACGGCGTGACCCTGCACACGATGTTCCTGGGCAACGACGCCGGTATTCCGCTGGTCGTGCATATCGCCTATCAGATGATGTTCGCGATTATCACGCCTGCGCTGATCACCGGCGCGTTCGCAAACCGCATAACCTTCAAAGCATACTTTTTATTCCTAACTGGCTGGCTGATCTTCGTGTACTTCCCGTTCGTGCACATGCTCTGGAGTCCAAACGGATTGCTCGCAAAATGGGGAGCGGAAGATTTTGCGGGCGGCATCGTCGTGCACGCGTCGGCGGGTTTTGCGGCGCTGGCCTCGGTGCTGTTCATCGGGCGGCGGTACGTCATCGAAAACAAGCCACACAACGTTCCGCTGATCGCGCTCGGCACCGGACTCTTGTGGTTCGGCTGGTACGGTTTCAATGCGGGCTCGGAGTTGCGCGTCGACGCAGTTACCGCATCGGCATTCCTCAACACCGACATCGCCGCGTCGTTCGCGGCCATCACTTGGCTGATGGTCGAATGGGCGCGCGGCCGTCAACCCAAGTTCGTCGGCTTGTTAACGGGCGCGGTCGCCGGCCTTGCGACGATTACTCCGGCCGCCGGTTACGTCTCGCCGCTAACGGCGATCATCATCGGCATAGCGTCGGGCGTCGTCTGCTACTACGCTGTTGCGCTGAAGAATCGCTTGCAGTGGGACGACGCGCTGGACGTGTGGGGCGTGCACGGCGTCGGCGGTTTCCTCGGTATAACCATGCTCGGCATCTTTGGATCGCATCTATGGAATCCGGCGGGTGCGGACGGGCTTATCTACGGCGGAAGCAGATTTTTCTTCGTGCAAGTTGCGTCGGCGATAATATGCAGCGCCTGGGCGTTCGTCTTCACGTACGGATTCCTGTGGCTGATCAGCCGCATAACGGTGACGCACGTCGATCGCGACGCTGAAGAAACCGGCCTCGACATCACCCTGCACGGTGAGGAGGCGTATCCGGTCGGGCTTTAGTGCTGCTCGGCTTCTAAGGCCGTTTTTGCTGAGTGCCGCTCATGGCTTGACGCATCAAGTCGTTCATCTTCTCGTGCATTACCGGATCGGTAGCGATGGCGTGCATCATCTTGTCGCACATCGCCACCGGGTCGTTCATCATCTGCATCATTCCGTCGGTCGTCCGGTGCATGCCGCTGATCATGGGTTGCGGGGTCGTCTGGGCATGCACCGCCGTGATGCCCCCGACGAGGGCTAAACTAAGCGCCGCGCCGGCTAGCGCGGACTTAAAAGAAAACACGTTAATCTTTTCCTTTCGTATCGTTCGTGGAGCGCATCACGAGCCACATCCCTAGCGGGCACACAGCGATGATGCAGATAAAGAGCGCATAGGGCAGTAATGCAAAGAGCGCGGCCGGGCGTCCGAGATACAGGCCGACGCCTAGCGCGATTATCGCAAGCGCGCTGAGAAGAATGGCTTTGGGCAATCTGCCAATCATGTTGGCAGTTATACCGCCTCCGGACGGGACGTGTCAACTCCCTTGGCGGTTTCTCAGCCGAAGGGCCTTGACTATGCGGTTCTGGACTGCTAACCTGTTTGGCACATGGAAACGAAGGTTTTCCGGCCCGATTCCGATGGGTCCGCTGCAGTATTGGGCCCGCTCGAGAGCGCGGTCATGAATGCGGTTTGGGCCATGGGCTCCGCAGCGACTGTCGGTAGAGTCACGGAATGGCTCGAGCTGGCCGGGCAACACATCCACTATTCGTCGGCAAAGACGACCCTCAATACCCTGACGGAGAAGGGGTACTTGACGAAGCGTCCGGTTGGAAAGGCGAATGTTTTTGCGGCTGCCGTTTCGCGCACAGAGTTTGCGGAAAAAGTCGTGGGCGGTGTCCTTACCGGCCTGATGCGCAATTATCGTAGTCCGCTCATGGCCAGCTTGGCGCAGACGTTTGCGAACGATCGGGAATCGTTGATCGAATTCGAACGGCTGCTTGCCGAGCAGCGTGGAGCAAAAGGCTCGTCGTGAACCAATTGGCAACTGTGGTTGCGCAGTGCCTGGCTTCGGGCGCGATTTTTACTTCTCTATGTGCCGCGTTGATCGTACCGCCGCTCGCATGGCTTGGCGTGCGTGCGCTAACGCCCACAGTAGCCGCTATGAGCGACGACCCTCGCTGGCAGGCCACACTCGCTGCGAGCGCAGCCTTGCTGCCGGGCTCGCTCTTCCTCGTGCTCGTCGTTTTCGGCATTGTTGAAGGTGCGAATTCACAGTGCTTGCAGCTTACCGCCGGTAAGGTGCTCTATGGGCTGCTGGCGCTGCTGGTCGCAGGCGCGATCGTCCGAGCGTTAGTTCGCGCCCATCGACGCGATCGTCAGTTGCGGCGGTTGCTCGGCAACGCTGTACCGGCAACCGGGCGAGCGGGGAAAATCGCGCTCGAAGTAGGCGTGCTGCTTTTTCAAGTTGACGATGAATCCGAGATCCTCATCGCGGCTGTCGGTACACCAAAGGCGGGCGTGTACATTTCCACGGGCGCAATACACCAGTTCGACGATGCGGAGCTACGAGCGGCGCTCTTTCACGAACGGGCGCACATCGATCGTGGCGACCATCGCATTGCGCCGTGGTTGTATTTCATCACCGAGCTTTTGCCGTTGCCGGTCGACGGTCTCGTGGATGTTTACCGCTGCTCGCGCGAGTTCTGTGCGGATCGTTGCGCGCTCGCACATGTGGAACGCACGGACCTTGCTTCAGCCCTGCTCCGCGTGGCTCGAAGCTCCCTGACGCTTGCGGCGACCGGCGCGGCGTTTGCCGAACGTCGCGCCATGTACGGACGGCTGGACGCTTTGCTTCGCCCTACATGCGAGCCGCAACCAAATCTCGGGCGCCGTCGTCTTGTTGCCGTGGCTCTTTGCTCGCTTTTCGCGGTCGGTCTGGCACTGCCGGCGACTGCCTCGTTTCTTCTGCACTGCGATCCAATGAGGCTCGTTTCTTGATGCGCAAGGTCTTTTTTTTATGGGCGTTACTGCCAATAGCGTTGGCATTCGTCGCATCGCCGGCGTTGGCAGTCCCCGCGGTCGCACATCTCGGCAATGCCAGCATAACCGTCGTGATCTCTCCCGATCCGCCCATTGTCGGCTCTAATGCCGTTACCGTAAAGATTTCGGGTGCATCGGCTGAGGCTTTAAGGGGCACGACAGTACGATTTGCCACGTCTATGCCGTCAATGAATATGGCTGGGCCGAGTGGTCTTGCCTCCCATGTTACCGGCCGCCCGGATGAATGGAATTTCAGCGTAGATTTTGGAGCGGCCAGTCAGTGGATGCTGCGGCTTCAGCTGTCGGGCGCCATTTCCGGCAGCCTTAACGAAAATCTCGCGGTCGGTCAAATCTCGCGTGCTTCGTCGAATGCCAAGTCGAGGGGCGGTACGCAAGCGACTAATGTTATGTCTAGCACGGGTTTGCCGAACGCGTCAGGAATGGGCGCGATGACGCCAAGCGGTGATTGGACCGCTTGGAGAACCGGTGCCTTCATTCTCGTCGCATTAGGCCTGATCGCTCTTGTTGTTCTTCGCCGCGATCGCCGAACGGCGACCGTCGCGCTGTTCGCATTGGCAGCGGTCGTTGTACTGGCCATTACGATGGCAAAGGCTCAATACGCCTCACCACCAATGGACATGAACGCGATGGAAAATGTCTCCGGCGCCGCGCCGGTGGCGGTAAAAACCATTCGCGTACGCTCGGGTTTTCAAAGCGATCCGGTCGTGGCTCCCGGAACGGTGTCACCCTATCTCAGTCAATCAATTGTGGCTCGCGCTTCCGGAATCTTGAGTGGTTTCAATCTATACAACGGCGACAAGGTCCAAGCTGGCCAACAAATCGCGTATCTCAACGAACCCGAACTGGGGAGTTCGGCGGCGGCCGCGCAAGCCGCGGCGCAAGCCGCACAGATCGAGGCGATGCATCATGCGCCCAACGATGTGCGTATGGCGCAGAACGACATCGCGGCAAAACAACGCGAGGCGCAATACTGGTTGCAGGAGATCGCACGCGAGCGCGTGCTCTTACGCGAAGGTGCTGTTTCGCAGCAAGACTATCAGAACGAGGTTGCGCAGGCGGCGTCGGCGCAAGCTGACCTGCGAAACGCTGTCATCAAAGCGTCAGATGCGTCTGCATCGGTAGGGCAAGCGCGCGCGCAATATAGCCAAGCGCAGAGCGAGGCGCAAACGCAGGCCATCCTCGCGGGTTACCGGTCTGTTGTCGCCCCCGACGACGGGGTTGTCGTGAAGCGTTTAGTAGATCCCGGCACGTATGTTCAGGCTGGGACGGCGATCGCGCAAATCGCAGTAGTCGATCGATTACGCGTGCAGGCGAGCGTCGCGCAGGCAGACTTACCTCGGGTGAGCATCGGGGATGTCGTCGATGCGACCATGCCTAGCGGCGCGGTCGTGCACGGACGAGTCTCATCGATCCAGCCCGTCGCCGATCCTACGACGCATACGGCGATGGTGGAAGCGATTGTGGAGAATCCGAACGATCGATTGCAACCCGGCGGCTACGTTCGCGTCACCGTTCATACGCGCGCTACGAGCACGCGAGGGGGCGACGCCATCCCGGCTGTCTCCCTCGTTGGCGGCGCAAGCACGCCGATCGTCTACGTCGTCAAGAACGGAAGCGCGCAACCGGTGCACGTCTCAGTCGTCTCGAATGACGGCGTGACCGCGATCGTTCGTGGGTTGCCTAGGAATGCGCACGTCGTAACGGATGGCGCGGCTGACCTTCAGCCGGGGCAGCCCGTTACTGAAGTCGGCTCGTGAACGACCGCAATATCGTCGGCTGGTCCGTCCGAAATCCGTATGCGGTCATGGCCGTCTATCTCGGCCTGGTTATTGCCGCGCTCGCCGCTGTCTTATTCATTTTGCCGACACGCATGATGCCCTACGTCGAGAGTCCCCTCATCTCGGTTGTCACGATGACTCCCGGCTATTCGCCGCAAGAAGTGGAGACGTACTTTTCCAAGCCGATCGAAGAGCGCATGACCAATCTGAAGAGTGTGCGATTCGTGCGCTCGATCTCACAGCAAGATCTTTCGACTGTAACGGTACAGTTTCAGTACGGAACCAATATGCAGCGCGCGCTCGTCGACGTGCAGCAGCTGGTTCAACAAGCCCAGGCCGATCTTCCGTACGATCGCGCGAATCTCAAGCCATCCTATGTTGTTCCCGTCGACCCGCTGAACACGCCGGTTCTGCAGTTGGCCGTTAGCGGCTCCGGTTGGGATCCCGTGCAACTGCGGCAATTCTTGGCGAACAATGTCGTCGACGACCTCAAGACGGTGACCGGCGTGCAGCAGGCGTACGTGTTCGGCGGATTAGATCGCCAGCTCCGTGTTACCGTCAATCGGGATGCCGCGGCGGCCTACGGACTATCGCTTCCCAACATTCGCGACGCCATCGATCGCCAGAACGTGAGCCGGTCCGGCGGCGTAGTTACCAACGCGAACAACGAATTCATCCTGCGCAGCCCCCAGCGAGTGCAAACGGCACAGGACGTCATGGACTATCCGATCCAGAGTATGGGCGGCCGGACGATCTATGTCCGTGACGTCGCCGATGTGACGGATGGTCCAGCCGAACAGCGCCAAGCATACCGCTACAACGGAAAAGACGCCGTCGAGCTCTCCGTCGTCGAAAATCCGGACGCCAGCTCGCCGCAAGTCATCGCTGCGGTATTGCAGCGCTTGTCGCAAATCCAACAGGCGCACCCCGGTCTGCAATTCACTCCGGCGTACGATAACTCGCGGTTCGTAAATGACTTGCGCCGCAACATGTTCGAGGAGTTGCTGGTGAGCGTGCTGCTGGCCGGCTTCGTGCTGCTGATTTTTCTAGAGGACGTGAGCGCCACGTTGATAGTCGCAGCGTCGATTCCGATGTGTCTCGGGATCGCAGCCTTGCTGTTCGTCCCGATGAATCTGTCTATCAACAGCAGCTCGCTGGTCGGACTCTTGCTGGCAATCGGCCCGCTGGTCGACGGCTCCATCGTCGTCACGCACTCCGTACACCGTCATTTGCAACAGGGTAAGAGCCCTCTGCGAGCTGCGGTCGATGGAACGATGGAAGTTGTCTTGCCGGTCGCGGCGGCGACGGCGGTAATTATTCTTGCCGTCGTACCGCTCCTCACGAGTGGCGGCATCACGCAGATCATGTTCGTTCCGCTTGTATGGCCGATCGTCTTCGCGCTGCTTGCCTCGCTCGCGGTCTCACTGACGCTGACTCCATTGCTCGCGTCGCGCCTGTTTTACGGGCACGGCGACGTGCGCCCACCGTGGCGCACGCGGCTCGACGATCGCGTCAGTGCTCTCCTCTCGCCGGCCCGCCGTGGACTCGAGGGGCTGGATGCGGCGTATCGCCGGGGGCTGATGTGGGCACTGCGCAACCCGATGCTTGTCCTTGGCGGGGCCGCGTTGGCAATGTTCGTAGGCATTTCGCTTTACTCGTTTATCGGCAGCGAGATGATGCCGCTGGCGGATACCGGCGAGGGCTACGCGTTTCTCGAGACCACGCCGGGAACGTCGTTCACCGCGACTTCGGCTAAAGCTGCGATCTTCGAGCATATCCTGCTCGCACAGCCCGAAGTCGAAAGAGTTTCGGGCGAAATCGGGGAGCAGAGCACAAATGGTTACCTTACCGGCACGGCGATGAACGGAGTCAATGACGCTTCCTATCTCATTACGTTTGTTCCGAAGGAGCACCGCAAGCGTTCCATTTGGCAGGTCATGGACGCGGTGTATGCGCAAACGATGCGAACCGTTCCGGGTATTCGCCGTGTTGCGCTCAAGGAAATGGGCGCCGACGTGATGGCGAGCAACGACGCACCTGTAGAGCTGGTCGTCAACGGTCCCGACTTAGCCACGCTGCACACGATTGCGGACAAGATCGCAAACGTCGCCGCTAACGTTCCGGGGATGGTTCAGGTGTCGACATCGTCGAGCTTGACGCAGCCCGAAGAACATATCGAGGTAAATCGAACCGTGGCGTCAGAGATCGGACTCTCGCCGCAAGACGTGGACGAACAGGCGTATTATGCGACGCACGGGGGACTTACGACCGAATTTTTCAATCCGAGCAACGTCCGTCATGATACGATTTTGATCCGCTACGCCGGCAGTCAGCGAAGTTCACCGGCCGAATTGCCCTACGTACAGATCGTCGGCAACAACGGCCAGGCGGTTCCACTGACCTCGGTGGCTACGATCGGGCAAGATATGGGACCGACCCTCATCGAGCACGATCAGCTCCGGCGCAGCGTGGCCATACTTGGATACTATCGCAAAGGTTCGCGCGGCGAGATGGCGCTCTTCGATGATACATTGATGGGCGCGATGGCTGCTGTGCCGCTGCCGCAGGGCTACGCAATTGCCATGCGCGGCGACATGACCGAAATGATGCAGAGCTTCAGTCGACTGCTAAACGCGATGAAGATCGCTATTTTGTTCATTTTTCTTTTGCTCGTCGTGCAATTTCGGTCCGTGTTGCAACCGCTCGTCATGCTGCTGGCCATCCCGTTGCAGTTGCTTGGCATGTTCGTCGGATTGTTGCTTGCGCATCAAAGTTTCTCGACAGTTTCGATCCTCGGCATCGTCGTGGCCAATGGTATGGCGGTCAGCAATGCGATCCTGCTCTTGGATCTGATCATCCGAAAACGCAAGGAAGGGCTCTCGCGTCGCGATGCGATTCTCTACGCGGGCCCGGTGCGTTTACGTCCCATTCTCATGACGACGATCGTCTCAATCACGGTCCTCGCGCCGGTCGCATTTTTCCCGAAGACCGGTATCGATGCATACTCGCCCTTGGCCACCGTTATCATCGGCGGTTTCGGCCTCTCCACCGTGCTGACGCTATTCGTTGTACCGGTGCTGCATGACGTGCTGGACGATCTGCCGCATTGGTGGCGTACGACCGTATTGCGCCGGCCGCCGGCCGCGGTACCGCTGGAGGCAGCCGATGCATAAATGGGCGCTCGCAGCGGCGTCGCTTGCGGCTGCATTTACTACGGGATCCGTGTCGGCCCAGCCGTTGCTCTGGAACGGTACGTTGACACAGGTGCAGGTCATTGCGCGCGCGCAGCATGCATTTGACGCGCAGCTCGCGCAGCTGACAGCGCAGGGGGCCGCAGCGCAAGCACAATCCGTGCGAGCGCAAGCGCTGCCGCAGATTGGCGTCAGCGAAACGGCGATGAACTCGACGCTCGTGCAGCTGGGCATGCCCTCTGCGCGCCAAACCTACGCGTCGCTCAACGGGACCCTGCCGATCTTTGCTCCGCAGGCCTGGGCGGCAGCGCGTGCCGCCGGATCGAATGCGGCCGCCGCACGCGCGACTGCGGCGATGGCGATCAACCAAGCCGTTACCGATGCCGCGCAACGCTACGATGCCGCGGCGCTGATGGACGCGATTGCCGTTCAGCGTGGGATCGACGTGCAGGATCAGGCATCGCATCTTGCATTTACTCAATTGCAGGTCAGAGTTGGGAAGGCGCCGCGCTATCTGATCGCGCGCGATCGGGCAGCATTTGCTGCGGCGAAGCAGTCATTAGAAGACGCTAAAGCCGACGCCGCGCGTGCCCTGCATGCGCTGGAAGTCCCATTGGATATCGATCTTGCGTCAAGCCCCATCGTTACGTTAGCCGCGCCGTCGTTGACGTTCACGCCGAACGTTGCTTCGTTGCTGCAGCAGGGCTATATTCGGCGGCCCGACGTGGTCGCTGCGCAGCGCACGGTAACCGCAACACGTGAACGCATAGCGCGTTCGAGAAGCGAGTATCTTCCCACTATTTCAGCCACAGCTCAAACCTACACCGGGGTTTCGAGCCCGCCACTGGGCGCTGCGGGTTCGCAGATCGGCGTTTCGGCGTCGTTGCCGATCTTCGACTCGGGATCCCGTTCCGCCGATGTGCGCATGGCCACTGCGGATTACGAACGTGCACGCATCGAACTGGATCGCACGCGACTGCAAGCCCAGGCCGACGTACTGGATGCCGTTCGTGATCTGCAGGCGGCGCAACGCAACGTGACCACCGCCAATGCGGAACTCTCGAACGCGAGTGAGGAACTGCGCGTTGCGCAGCTACGCGAGCGCGCCGGCAAGGGGATTGAACTCGAAACTCTCGACGCACTCGCAACGCTCGCCAGTGCCCGTGAAGACGTTCTGCGGGCGACCGCCCGCTATGACGATGCATTGGCTGCTTTACATCGTGCCGTCGGCGATTACGCGCCCACGCCGTATTAGATGACCGCCGTTAATAATGGCCTCCGCCCGAAAAAAAGAGGTCTGCGTCTTGCCGGTCTCTGCATCGATTGGCGCGCGATCGCCGTTCTTGCGATCGCAGCAGTCGGGCTCTTCCTATGGCGCCCCGGCTTGGTTCCGAGAATCGCGCCGTTGATGTTGGTCGCCCTTTGTCCGCTCTCGATGCTGTTTATGATGCGCGCCATGGGTGGCATGAACGACGGGGGTAAGAACCTAGAAACGCAAGAGGAAATCGCGCGCCTCCGCGCACGAGTCGAAGAAATGGAAAAGCTGAATACTGAAAGGATCTCCAAATAACATGAAACTCATTCATATCTCTGCAATCATTTTGGCGCTTGCCGGTCTCTCCATGACACCGATTTTCGCAGCAGCGCCGCCGCCGCTGACGGTTGCGGTCCAGTTCGCGCCGAACCCGCCAAAACGAGGACCGGAAACAATCACCGTGCGACTGAAGGACTCTCGAAGTCAGCCCGTCAACGGGGCGACGGTCACTATCTCGACTGCAATGCCCGCAATGTCAATGACCGGCCCAACGGTGCGTGCCGTCCCCAGGGGCAACGGGATCTACGTCACTTCGATGAATCTCAAATTTACTACGCGTTGGTATTTTACCGTTACCGCACAGGCCGGTGGCAAGAGGGTAAAAAGCGTGGTTCAACGAGACATCCGGTGAATTGCGCGCACTGCGGATTTCTGGATGGTTAAGGGCGAGCTAAAACTGCAAGCCGGATTCAATAACGACGCGGGATTGATGGGTCACGAGGCCCGTTGTTCCAAAAACTAATCCGGGTGTCGCAGACCGGGCCGCGACCCTTGAGAAGTCGGCGCGCAAGACGAACTGCCCATGCCGGTAAGCCGGCGTCACAGTAAATGTCCGCGCGCCGCTGCCCGGACCAAAACCTACCAGGTCCGCGTTAGGGCTCTGATCGTTCGGACTGCTCTGATCGGCAAGGTCCTCGAGGCGCGCAGTGATCGACCACATTGGATTAAACGCGAACGTCGCGATAAACACAAGGCCGTATGCGCTTTCCGCGGCGGTATAACCAAGCGCAGAGCTTTGCGGCGATTGAACGATTAGTACGTATGGCGCGAATGTCCACCGCCCCCGGGTCGCGGTGTACATGAAATTAAAAAGTCTCTTGTTTGCGATTGTTGCGGTCGGGTTGCTTGGTGCTTGCGAGTTCGGAATGACGAAGACGAATTGATATGTTGTCTTTGGGTCGGGAGTTAATGCGAGCGACCCTTCGATTCCGAGAAAACGTCCGGAGTAAAAACCGTCATTGACTTCAAGCGCGCCGGCGTACTTACCGCCGGTTGCCGTCACACGAACTCCTCGACTAACTGCGGTTTCCATGTTCCACACCAGTCCACGCTGGATCTCCGGGTTGAGGTACGTGTACGTACTCTCCTGACCAATGAGCGTGGCAAGTTCTCCGGCAGCGATGCTCAAATGGTCGTTTGGATTTAGACTCACATAGACTGAAGGCAGCGGCCCATAGAGGTTGGTATTAGCGTTGGCCTCCAAGGTCTTATTTCCTGAAACGCCGAGACCCGGAATGCTGTATATGCCCGCGCTGGCTCCGAAGCGCACAAACCCTGAATTGCGCGTGACGGTTAGGAACGCATTGCTGATATTGAAGCGGGATTGCTGATCGGTTCCCCCCGCGTTGCCGAGGTTTCCGGTGGCGTTGACATTTGTCGTGAGCGCCTGGGTTGCGAGAAAGACTCCGCTTAGGACTACGGGTTGCGGCGGCGGCGGTGAAGGAGTGGGCGGCGGTATGGGGTCCGCGAACGCCGGCGCCGCGCACAGAGCGGCCGCAAGCATGGCAAAAAGCGAGCGCGTCAAAAAGCGGATCATCGATCTGCTGTTACCGCGCTGGAAGCCTCTGGCCCTCGTCTTGTGCCTGGCGTCGTGCACGCCGTTCGCGACGCACGGCGGAGCTGCGCACGTCCTACGCATCGCCGACCTTTCCGATCCGTCATCGCTCAATCCGTTGCTGGCACACGATCAGGATACGATTGGCTACGATCTGCTCGTCTGCCAGACGCTCGTGGGAATGGATGAGCGCAACCGGTTGACTCCGGTCTTGATTACGCGCATTCCGACACGGGCAAACGGCGGCGTCTCCGCTGACGGAAAGACGATCGTCTACCGATTGCGCAAGAACGTGCGCTTTACGGATGGCGTGGAGCTGACGTCGGCAGATGTAGCATTCACCTATCGCGCGATCGTGGATTCGCGCAACAACGTACTTTCGCAGGTTGCTTACAAACGCATCGCTTCATTGCGCACGCCGGATCGTTACACTGTGGTCATTCGTCTGAAACGTCCGTGGAACGCGGCGGTCAGCGATCTGTTCGCGCAATCCGATTTTGCTTTCGGCATTCTGCCGAGCCACGCGTTCGCCGGCACTGAGCTGCAGCATGCGCCTTGGGAACAGCACCCTTTCGGTACGGGTCCGTTCCGCGTGGCGGACTGGCGGCGCGGTGACCGCGTTATTCTCGAACCCAACCCATATTTTTCGCCCAAGCCGCGGCTCGCGCGGATCGAACTGCGCATGATTCCCGATCGGGGCTCGGCACTGGTGGCGTTACAGTCGCACGATGTGGACGTCGTTCCGCTGCTGCCGCAAACGATCGCGCAAACAGCGCGGACGCCGGGATTGCGCGTCCTGCGCACGCCTGAGAATGCCACGGAGTGGCTGACGCTGCAATCGTCGCGCCCGCCCGCGAACAGTTTGCGAGTCCGGCGGGCAATTGCGCTCGCGCTGGATGTGGCGGGGTTGCACAAGGCATACCAAGACGTGTATCCCCCGGCCGCCGCATTTGTGCCGCCGGTGCTGCCATGGCACGATGCGAGCGTTCATCCATACGCGCACGATATGGCCGCCGCACGAGCGTTGCTGGGCGGCAGAACGATCGACGTGCTTCTCGTGCTGGCGTCGGGCAACGCGGTCTGGCTGCGCATGGCGACCGTCGTGCAGCGCCAACTAGCGGTGGCCGGGATTCGCGTCACCATAAAGACGTTTCCCATCACGCTTTTTAACGCGCCCAACGGACCGATTCGCAACGCGCGTTTTACGATCGCGATCGACGGCTGGCTGGGCGGCGCCGATCCGGAGCAATCGATCGTGTTCACGTGCTCGCAAGCGACGGACGGCGATAATATATCGCGCTACTGCGAACCGCGGTTCGACGCGCTCTTCGCGGATCAGCATGCGACGCGCAGCGCATCACAGCGTGAACGAGATTTTCTGGCCATGCAGCGCATCGTCCACGCAGCGTTGCCGGTGATCCCGATCTACTATGAGATCTATTTCGACGGCGTGAGCGCGCGCGTTCATAACTTCCGGCGCAACATGCTGCGCTTTCCGGTCGCGCCCGAATCCTGGGATACGTCCGCCGGGTAGCGAAGGCAGCATCGTGGATTTCACGTTCTCGCCGCTGCTTGGGATCGTCGGCGCGGCGATTCTGGGCGGCGCGATCGGTCTGCAGCGGCAGGCGGCACAGAAAGCTGCGGGCTTTCGCACGCATCTCCTCGTCGCCGCAGCGGCGGCGGCGTTCACAGCGATGGGCGCGCACCTGCACGACACGCGCATTCCCTCCTATATCGTCGTCGGGATCGGCTTCTTGGGCGCGGGCGCGATTATCCGGCAAGGCGCAACCGCGCATGGATTGACGACGGCGGCCAGCATTTGGATGGCCGCGGCGGTTGGACTGCTCCTTGGGTATTCCAACGGGTTTGGTCTGTCGGCCGGTTTGCTCGCAACCGCGATCACGCTGGCTGCCCTCTGTATCTCCGACGATCTCCTGATGCGGATTTTTCACATGCATCGTAAGGTCGCATTGCTCGTGAAGTGCGTTCCGGGCCGTGCATCGCTGGATGCAATTGCCGGCGTGTTCACATCCGAAAAGGTCCCCTTCGAGAGGGATGTGATTTCGATCATCGCCGATGGGACCGGCGATTGCATCGAAATCCGCTACAGCTTGGAACTAGCGATCGGCGGGGAGTTGATCGCTATAGCGGAGCGCATCAGCGCGCTGTCGGGCGTACAGCGCGTCGAGGCGAGTGAACCGTTCTTCGGCGGCTGATCGCGTGGCTGGGAATCGATGCGCCCAAGTCGGTGGCGCTGCACCCGTCGCGCACCATTGAACTCGAACTTGCGAAGGACGCCGCGCTCGATCGTTGCCGTTACGGCATCGGGCACGTGCTGGGCGGCGTCGTCCGCGAAGAGCATCGCGCCGAAGGAACGCTCGAGGCGACGTTCGGCTTGATTTACTCGGACCGGCTGACGTGCACGCTCGTCGGGATCGACGCCTCGCATACGCGCGTTACCATCGAGACGCGGCGTGGCGCGCAAGCCGCAAATAACGCGCCTTCGCCTTACGTGAAAGCACTAGCGGATTACTTGATTAGCTGACGATCGTTTCGGCCTTCATGTAGGGCCGCAGAATCGGCGGAATGCGGACCGACCCGTCGGGCTGCTGAAAGTTTTCGAGAATTGCGAGCAGCGTGCGCCCGATCGGCAAACCCGACCCGTTGAGCGTATGCACGAGCTCCGGTTTGGCTTTTGGATCGCCTCGCAGACGAATCGACGCGCGGCGTGCCTGAAAGTCGGTGCAGTTCGAGCACGAGCTGATTTCGCGATAGGTCTTCGCACTTGGAACCCACACTTCGAGGTCATAGGTCTTTGCGACGTTGAAGCCGGCCTCGCCGGCGCACAGCGCCACGACCCGGTGCGGCAACTCCAATTCTTGCAAGAGCGCCTCGGCGTCACGCGTTAATAATTCGAGTGCTTCGTCTGATTTTTCCGGCGCCGTTAGCCACACGAGCTCCACTTTTTCAAATTGATGCTGGCGCACGATGCCGCGCGTGTCCTTGCCGGCGGCGCCCGCTTCTTTGCGAAAGCACGGCGTGAACGCCGCGTACTTGCGCGGAAGTGTTTCGGCCGCGAGTATTTCGTCGCCGTGCATGGCCGTCAGCGGAACCTCAGCCGTCGGAATCAAGAACAGGTCCGCATCGGCGTCGTGAAACATCGCGTCGGCGAACTTGCTCAATTGGCCGGTCGACCACATCGTCGCGCGCGAAACCAGCACCGGCGGATTCACTTCCACGTACCCTTTGTCACATGCGCGGTCGAGAAAAAACTGCGTCAGCGCGCGTGCCAGCCGCGCTCCCGGTCCCACTAAGATCGAGAAGCGCGTACCGGAAAGTT